>Ga0172362_10003504_pt1 | contig 13554 bp, 10 predicted proteins | sample LakKivs1_kivu2a2_FD_114534 | JGI IMG/M metagenome (GOLD analysis project Ga0172362, IMG submission 114534) | Sediment microbial communities from Lake Kivu, Rwanda - Sediment s1_kivu2a2 | ecosystem: Environmental > Aquatic > Freshwater > Lake > Sediment | place: Rwanda: Western Province, Lake...
GACTTAAAAGTTGAATTTTCAACTCTAGGTCATAGATTCAATTTACCAATAGAAGACAGTGCAATTGCCGTTTTAAAGTCACCAAAAACTGGAATTAGCTGTGTTGTAAATGTTGGATGGTTTTCCAAAATGATTTTTCCAAATTTTAATTTCAGGATTAACTTACATGGTACAGTCGGGTATGTCTCGACGGATAAGTTTGTGCCTCAGAAACTTTATCTTCACGCAATGAAAGAGGGGACTTTTAATGTGCTTAGAAGAATTATTGGTAGAAAAGTACACTATTTATCTTATACTTACTATTATGCATCCTTCGCAGAGATTTTGGACCATTTTTTTGAAGATATCAGAACCGATAGACAACCTTCTATTTCCTATGAAGAGCAGCTATCGGTCATAAAAATTATAGATAGCATTTATAGGCAGAATGAGGTTTCTTAAGTGACTAACGTAGCATTAATGAATACTACAGGTTTTACACAAAATGAGATAAGTGAGGCCGTTTCGAAAGCCCTAGATACGTTAAATTATGATTTGAACGATAAAATTAATACAATAATTATCAAGCCAAATTTATGTTACTACTGGGATTATTCCACCGGTGAAACCACGGATCCTAGGGTTGTTTCTGCAGTAATTGATTGGATTAGGCAAAGGACCAAAAAAGAGGTTTGCATCTTCGTTGCAGAGGCTGATGCGTCTGCAATGATGACCAAGTATGCATTTAGAATGCTTGGATATGAGAAACTAAGTCAGCAAAAAAATGTTAAGCTATTTAATTTAAGTGGAGGAGAAATTATAAATAAAGAGGTTGTTGTAGAAGAGGAAAAAATCATTTTACCAATAAACAAGATACTTTTAAATTCAGATCTTATAATTAATGTTCCAAAGATTAAATATCACAGAACATTAGGATTTACTTGCGCTCTAAAGAACATGTTTGGGGCTATATCAAAACCTAGAAAATATGTTTATCACAAACACCTTTCCAATATAATCGTTGGGGTAAATAAGATAATAAAGACGAATATCGTTTTGGCGGACGGCATCATTATAGCTGGAAAAACACCAAAAAAAATTGGAGCAATTATGGCAAGTGATGATGCTCTCGTCGCTGATCTTGTGGCAGCAAGGATCATGGGCTATGATCCATCAAGTATTGCATACTTGAAACTTGCAATGAAAGAGAAAATTGGAAACATAGATAACATCAATCTAGTCGGGAATCTTAAACTCGAAAACATTAGAAAAGAGCTTCCAAATAATAACTATCTCCTACAAAAATTATCGTGGAAAATGCAACTGGAGCTCTTGAAACTTTACTCAAAGATGTCTCAAGATGTGATTCCGCCAATTTTATCGGAAGCATGAAAAGACATGGAGCTCGTCCTCATAATAACTGCAATTCTAATTGCACTTCACATTCTACTGCCACTATCATATTATGTATACATGAGGCGTATAGCTACAAAGAAACCTTGGAACATAATTCTCGATGAAAAATATGAGCCTAAAGTAACATTAATAATTGCCACTTACAATGAATCAAATGCTATTTTAAAAAGACTAGAAAATCTTACTAAACTAGACTATCCAAAGGAAAAACTTGAAATAATTGGTGTTGATAGCGCATCCACTGACGGTACGGTAGAAATTGCTAAAAAATATATTAGCAGTATCGACTTCCCTTTTAAAATCATGTTCCTTGAACAAGAAAAAAGAATGGGCAAAGCCAAGGCACTAAATTTTGCACTTAAATATGCAACGGGAGAAATAATTGCGACATCTGACGCAGATTCATACTGGGAGCCTTCAGCTTTAAGACAAGCTATACCATATCTTGCTTCTTCTCAAGTGGGAGCATTAACCGGAAGAGAAGTCTTCCTCAATATTGATAAAAATGCACTTACACTGGCTGAAGGAGCTTACCGAGATATTTACAACATACTTCGTGTAGCTGAATCAAAAATCGGTTCCACTTTCATATTTCAAGGAGAGTTATCTCTCTACAAACGTGAGTCTTTTGATAAATTTGAGGACGAACAAGGATCCGACGATACAGGAACTGTAATAAACATAATTTCGAAAGGCTATCGTTCCATTTATGTACCAAATGCTGTTTTTTATGATGTAGCGCCATCCACTTGGCTAGGAAGAATGGTCGTAAAAACAAGACGCGCGCAACACCTATTATTTGCCTTATCAAAAGCTGTGAAACTAAAATTTCAAGGGAAACTAAAATTACCTGCAATAACAACCTACATGAATTTCTACCTGCATGCCATAAATCCAATCTTAAGCATTGGATTACTTGTAAGCTTAGTCTATGCATTATGGAAATATGCATTATGGCTTTCCTTACCTTTACTAATGATCGTACCTTTTTTTCTTTTAATAACAAAGCTAAGAAGTTTTATTGTGTCATACCTAACGGGTAATATGGCTCTTCTTTTAGCCATTGTACGTTGCATAAAAGGAGACAAACAAATAATATGGAAAAAAATAGAAAGATGAAATGTGAGCATAGTATCATTGAAATGAAAATCCTAATTGGATATCCATTAGTACTTACAATCAATGTATGAGAAGCTTGAAAAAATTTGTGAATGACATTTTGGGATTCAGAAAAAGCTCGCTCAGGATTATAAAGCAATACTTATGTGGATTGAGTTGTTTTGGAACAATTTTTTTCGTTATATGATGCATCACGATTCTTCACCATTTGGCTATTTCTTAAAAATGGGACATCCGAAATACTTTAACATCTCCTTCTTGCATATTATAATCTTGGGATAGGATGTGGTAATAACCGCCTTACGGTTGAGATGGAAATGTTTGAGATAAGAAAGAAGAAGAACCATATTTGGCTAGTTTCGTTGATTGTGGTTGGAATTTTACTGTCTGCCCAGTTTGTTCAGATAGCTCAATTGCAGAATGAAGTTTCGACGTTAAGGTCGTCTCAGAGTCACACTGGCAATCCAGCCATGCCTTATTCCTATGAGATTTTCAGCATAAACGATATAATCTTTGCCAAAAATGGCACAACGGGGCAAATAGACTATTCTGGAACAGACGCAGCAACTGTAATAAACGCTGCATTGGCTTCTTTAACAACCGGTGGAAAAGTTGTCCTCAAACATGGTCTATACATTATCACATCTCCTATCTACATAGACAATCCTTCGATAGATTTCAGTATGGAAGACATGTGGATGGGGCAACAGATAAATACAATGACTCAACTTTGTGGACTTAAACTTGCTAATGGTTCAAACTGTCCTGTGCTTGTTATTGGACAGGCTGATTTGTCTGGCAGCAATGCTAGAAAATGCCACGTTCACGACTTGTATATTGATGCGAATAAAGCTGGTCAGACTACAGGTAATGGCATAGATATGGATACTGATGGAGCTCTTGACCTTCACTTAAACGATGTTTATGTGATGAACGCAAAAAATAGTGGAATATATTGGAGAGGGGGAGCAGGAATAGCTGAACGCGTGTATGTCGAATACTGCGATAGCAATGGCTGGGTAATATCAAACAAGGATAATAGGTTTATAGGGTGTGGAAGTTGGTGGTGTGATGTTGGTTTTAGAGCAATTTACCAGCAAAACGAAATTTCCGACTGCATTGTTTATGGTAGCACAAAATATGGTATTTTGTCTAGTGGTTATGATGTTCAGATCATAGGCAACCGCATATACCAAAGTGGTAGAGAGGGAATACAAGTTTGGAACAGCCGCAATATAGTTGTGGGAAACCTTGTTGAAAGTCCAAGTATGACAAGTAATAACACTTATGATGGTATTCAACTAACCACAGCGGGAACAAGTGCCCAATACTGCATAGTAAAAGGCAACATAATATACTCTGACCAGACTAACAAGCCGAGATATTGCATAAGCGAACTATCAAGTGCAGACTTCAATATTATTGAAGGAAATGTTGTTCTTAATGCACAAACTTTTCCAATTCTGAAACAAGGTGCAAATACCGTAGTTAAATCTAATGTTGGTTATGTTACTGAGAATAGCGGAACCGCAACAGTAGCCAGTGGCGAATGGATTCTTCATGGCTTAGCTGGAACTCCAACAAATGTAATAGTGACAACGAGAACAACAATTTATGGGACTCCAGCAGTGCCAGTTGTGGTGGGATGGGCAAACCAAAATAGCACACGATTCCAAGTCAGTGTATATTGGATAAATGGGACAGCGATAACAGCAGACGTAATAAACATCTCTTGGGTTGCAGAACACAATCCTTAGCGGTGTGAATGAATTAGAAGCTCAAAATCAATTACCAGAACATTATGATCTTAACTTTTATCATTGTTCTTCATAATACTAATATTATGATTTCGCTGAAGCAACTTAAATTACATTACTCATTTGGATTGAGTCGTTTTGGAACAATTTTTTCATTATACGGTGAGTCATGATCCTAATGTAGATTCTCAGATTTCACAACATATGCAAATTATTACTAATGAAATATTGAGATGTTTTGGAAAAGTTGATTCAATAATGCTTGCCGGTGGTTTTGGAAGAGGAGAAGGAAGCATTAAATATCTGTCCAATGGCAAGATTAGACCGCTAAAAGATTACGATTTGTTCGTGATTACCGAGAACAATATTTCTCCTAAAGAATATTCCAGTTTAATGGATGAAATTTATGAAAAACTTGGCATAGATTCTTGGGCACGCCTATCTGATGCCCCGGGGAGTTTTAGTGTCACGCTGCAAATAATACCTAAGAAAAAGCTTGATCGTCTACCACCAGATATTAGCACTATCGACCTCAAATTTGCGAGTAAAATCATCTATGGAGAGGACCTTCGCACTAAGATAGCTCCAAATGTTGATGATATTGTATTAGCAAGTGGGGCAATTGTTTTATTAAACAAAGTCACTGCATTGCTTGAAATACTTGGTCCTACATTAATGAACGAGTACCTTGACGCAGAGATTAAAGAATCAATAATATACGATTGCGGAAAAACATTCATTGAAATATGCACTGCACTTTCAATTATAAAAAAGAAATATGTCCCTTCATACGAGCAAAGATCAATTCAATTTCAAAAAATGTATATTGAAGAATTCCCACAGCTTTTGAACAAATTACCCGATCTTCCAGATAAAGTAGAATATTTTACGAATCTTAAACTTAGTTCTAATTTAAGTTATAAATGTGATGTTAAATCACTAGTTTTTTCAACAAGAAGAAACTTGGAATTAATCTTGAAATTTTACATGGGTTGTTTTCTTCAATTGAATAATGAAATCCAGCTAGATTGGGGATTTTTCGCTGATAAAATGTATGAAAAGATGGGTTTTATTTTTTTCAAAGAATATTTAGATTTTAATTTGAGAAAAATAGGTAAGTATTATCGCGTTCTTTTACCTTTTATTAATATAATGGGGCAAATCTATGATAATATCCACTTTCGTCGACAAATAAAATTGAACAAAGGAATCACATATCATAAATCTCCTCTCTATTGGAGGTCACCGTTAATAAAAATATTCATTGCGTCTATTCTAACACTGTTCTCTTTACAGGAAGATGGGTCTATAGATAAGTCTTTAATGGAAAAGGGGTTCCATTATCTATCACAAGCTTTTCCATGCAACAGGCGATTTTCATCTCTCAATGACAATTGGGACTATCTTCGTAAGTTATGTGTAGAAGCACAGAAATTGTATTTCAGAACTCAAATGAAATCAGTTATTTGACTGTTTGAAATTATAATAATGATTTCCCCACACACGACTCAGGTTTAGGTATTTCCAACAACTTTAAAATTGTTGGAAGTATGTCGACCAAGTTTAACTCTTCTAATTTAGAAAAGCTCCCAGAATTTGACAACATGAAGATGGTTTTTTGTTCAGGGATGTTCGGATCATATCCATGCATAGATTCAACTTTCGAGTAACCTTGATAATAGTTTGGAGATATTAAAATACCTGGATTGACAACATAAATAAGATTTCCATAATTAGTAGATGTAGGAAGATTATATTTGTCCAGATCAGATTTTGTGAAAAATCTTCCAACTTTCATGTCGCTCAAAATCATATGTATTTTTTCAAGAACAGAACTTTTTCCCCAAAAACGTGCCATCGTAGAGTCAAGAAAAACGGTGAAATCTTTACCTTCTTTGAGCTCAGTCTTTCGGACTGTCCTTAATATATCTACGTTCTTTCGTATATCTAAGAATCCGTGATCTGCAAAAATCACCGAAATGGGATTTATTCCCATTCTTTCAATATGTTTTGTTATTGTTTCAACATATTTGTCTGTCTCTCTTAGTTTCATGATTCTTTCTTTTGAATGAACTCCAAATTTATGTGTAGTTTCGTCAAGATCCATAAGACGTACATAGATTATCTTTGGAATTTTTTTCGTATGCAATATCTTCCTAACAACTCCATAATCAAAACCCATAAGAGGGTAATCCATTATAGAAAAGTCGATTTCATTCTGTCTTAAAATGTCAAACAATGAAGGAACATGGACAAATGCGTTCGGCTCATACAGTTTTTTTCTCATTGAAAAATCTAATTTTGGTAATAACTTGAATGGAACTTCATGTACACCTGGGTAATATGACATGCGATATAAGAAACGAGAAGATTGCAGGAATGCCAGCCGAAACCCTTTTTTCATCTTACGGTTTCTTATTTTTTGATCAACTTTATCTAATATTGGCGACAATGGTTCAATCCATTTAAAAATCGAGGATTGCGACGAAGCATATTGCGTCCAAACTCCATGTTTTTTTGGGTGAACACCAGAAAATATCGTTGCGGCAATACCTGAGAAACCCCATATTGTTTTTAGAGGTCTGGAAATTCCAGATGCAGCTACATTACATAAGAAAGGCGTATCCTTGGAATTTAAGTAATCGAACCTTATAGCATCAAGAAAGAAGATTATGACAGTATCCATTTGTTTTAGATTTGGTTAAAATTGGTTAATTAAATTAATGGTACTAAAAACCGACCAAAACCTATGAGATATTAAAAAATCTTGGGATATGGATATTACAATGAATGAAAGTGAACTAAATATCTCATTGATCTCCCATGAATTTCCGCCTCACATGTTTGGGGGAATTGCTTCTAATTGTTTTGATCTGGCTTATTCTCTTTCAAAAAAAAACATCAAGACCACAGTTTACTCTGGAAGTTCTAGGATCATAACGCGGAAAAAAATAAATGATTATCTTGAAGTAGTGTATTTACCAAATTTTAATTTACCTCCTAGATTTGTATGGTTCCAACTACAAAATATTAAAATTTTTAGAACTATGATAGATAAACACTCGGTATTTCACGCAGTTAATCCATCCTCGTCGGCATATTGTGCTATTCTGGCTAAAAAATACAAAAAACCTCTTGTGTCATCAATACATTGGTTACCATCACTGGACCTAAAGACATTTTTAACCGCTCCATTTGATTACTGGACCATTGGAGATTTTGGTTTCCACGTGATGGAGTATCCACTAACTGAATTTATGCAGAAGACTTGTATAAATAATTCAGACCACATCATAGTGCATAGCCTGACAACATTGAACCAAATAAGAGAGATAAATAGAGATTTTAATGTTAAAAAAGCCTCTATGATATATAATGGTATTAATTTTGATAAAATAAATGACATCGGTTTTGAAGCGACGGATAAGGCATCAGACGTTACTATAATTTTTTTTGGTCGCCTATTTTACAGAAAAGGCATACTTCACTTGATAAACGCTATAGATAAATTAAGAAAAGACTTTCCTGAAGTGAACTTGAAAATCTTTGGTTCAGGTCCTTTGGAAAGCAAGATTCAATACTTAAGAAAAAAAATGGGTTTAGAGCACATCATTGAAACATATGGGCATGTTCCATATGCTGATTTAATCAGAGAGATCAAAAAATCAGATATAGTTGCGCTTCCGAGTCTTTACGAAGTTGGACCATTCATTTCTGCATTGGAAGCTATGGCATGTACGAAACCTGTGATTTCTTTCGATTTGCCTTTCACTCGGGAGTTTATAATTCATATGTATAACGGTGTTCTTGCTGAAGTAGGGAATGTTGATGACCTTTCTAAAAAATTGAATTTATTAATTTCAGATGCATCAGTTCGAAAACAAATAGGTAAGAACGCTTTTGAATATGTAAGAGAAAAACATAATTGGAATAGATTGATTGACCGATATATAGAGATTTATAATGAATTGCTGGCTTGAATAAAAATTATACTTTTTAGGACAACATTCATCTATACATGGTTAATGTAATATTTTTACAAGAATATAAAAAACCTTTTTGAACCGTTGAAACATTGCTAACGTTGGAAAGAGAGATGAGTATAAAAAATATTTATTACTTTTCTTTTATGATGTTACTTTTCGGGACAATTGTCACTTATCTATATCTATACATGGTTGATGTGAGCCCGCTACCCATTCTTGTCCTCATCATTGGGATTGGTCTTCAATCCACAAGTTTCTTAATGTTCGCTCACAAAATAAGAACCTCAGGTAATAAGCTTCCACTTTGTTACTATATTTTCTTTATTTTAGTCCTCTCCATGTCAGTAGCCTTTATGAAAAACGCAAGGTTCCAGGTGTGGGGAACAGATATACTAATAGAGAAGCAGGTAGCCCAAAATACTTTTACCAATCAGTATTGGAACTCCTCTCTTATCAAGTCATCCAATTTTGTATCTAGTCTGGAAGTAACTATTCTCCCATCTATTTTAGCCGAGCTTACTGGTCTTAGCATAGACACTATCTTTAATACAATCATGCTTGGGATTGCTACTTCTATACCAGTTTTCCTTTTTCTTACAGTACTCTCTATAACGAATAATAGAGTCGTTGCTTTCTTATCTTCAGCTTTGTTTGCTCAGAACTACTTCTTTTTTGCTCAGTATCCTAACTTAATAAAACAATCCTTCGCCATTGTTTTTATGTTATTATCTCTTTATTGTTATTTTGGTACACATGCCGTAAGGAAAAAATATGTTTTATTGGGAATTCTTTTTTCATTTGGAGTTATCATGTCTCACTACACAATCTCTTTACTCTTTGGTTATGTTCTTCTATTCTACCTTTTATTAATGTTCTTTTACAGAAAAATTCAAAAATTTAGTACACCGACTCTCAGTTTTGAAATAGTAGTTATGTACTTCGCAATGACATTATGTTGGCAAATTTTTATCATGTACCCAGTTTTTGATATAGAAATTGGAACTTATGTAAAACCGGTAATGTTTGCGCTTCAGAGCTTAACCTTTGGGATAGAATCTCCTGAAACTCAATATTCCTTGAATCCTCCATCGTACCGTGATTGGACCGTAACAGTTTGGTTTGACCTGCAAAATATATTAATCGGCTTTTCAGCTCTTCTAGCTTTTATTACACTCTTACGAGGGAGAATGAGGGAACGAGAGGATGAATGGACCATAATGGGCTTAGCTGCATTGGCCTTAATGATTATTTGGGTCGTTTTCCCTGGATTTTCCGCATCACTTTATCCCGACAGAATCCTAGGGTTTGCTTTAGTGTTCTCAACTTACTTTCTTGCATCGTTTTTATTAAAAGCTATGAGGAACGGGAAGCATATGGTTCAAATCTTCATCGCAATTTTTCTATTATTAGCTTTACCTATGAATTTGATGCTCCCTTCTCATGACATGGACCCCCTGTACCATCCTATAGACTCCTTCATACCAGAAAGAATATTGGAATTGAGGTCGAAAGGGTATCCAAGTATTGCAGATGAACCCATCGCTCTCTGGGCAAACAAATATATAAGAATAAATCAGCCTATCTACCTAGATAATTATGGAAATTACATTTTAAGACTTTTAAGTCCTTTCACATGTGAATTAATGACTGTAAATTCCAATTCGTCTTATGCCTATTCTCAATCCGATAATTTTGTAATGCTTCACATTTACTATATTAAGAATGACCTGTGGGCTTACGGAGAATCCTTTGAAAAAGACACTAAAGCATCTCTATTTTTACAACTTCCCTATAATATTGTATATGATTCAGGCGAAAACACACTAGTTTTTCATATGCACAATCTTAGGCAAAAAGGAGGCTAACCATCCTTATATAATAAGGAATGGATTGATAAAAGCATATCTAATATATTGTTGTAATAAAAACGCATGTTACTTACAAATATGATGGATTTATGGTTTGGGAAAAATGACTCAGTGTCATAAAGGACATTGAAAAAGTCTACAACCTCGCAATCGTAATAAATATGTGCTGTCGACCGTAGTCGAAGAATTAAAAAGTGATATTGCTATGATTCCTTCATTGCTTTATAGCCAAATACTGGAAAACATGCCTGTTTCATCTGTTGAAGCCATGATACTCATGAATAAATCCTTATTATTCGTAAGAAGGAACAACAGTCCTGTCAAGGGTGAATGGTGGTTTGTCGGCGGTAGAATTAGAAAAGGAGAATCCTTGGAAGAAGCATTGTTTAGAGAGGTTAAGGAAGAAACTAATCTAGATGTGACTGCATATAGGTTAATTAATGTCTACTCTAGGGCCTTTCCTGAAAGGCATGACATAACGATAGCTTATTTATGCAATTGTAAAGGAAAAGTTATACTTAATAACGAGCATTCGGAATACAAATTCTTTAAAAATGTGCCAATAGACCTACATCCATACCTTCTTAGAGTAATCAAAGACTCTAACTGGCAAAAGCAACCTATCCTTTGAATTCAGCACTTAGACCCTGTGTATCCTAAAGTGTAAGAGGATTATTCATTATTTACTTTTGAACTCAGAAAAAAAGGGGTAAAAAACGCGTTTGAAAATAGCTGTTATTTCGAATAGATACTATCCTACAGTTGGTGGGGCAGAGATTAATACCCACGGAATTTTGAAGGAATTAGCGAAAAAACATGAAGTTACAGTTCTAACTCCATTCAGAGTGAACTCCAAAAAGGAAGAACTTCTTGATGGAGTGAAAATAAAGAGGTATTGGAGTGTTTTCAACCCTTTCTCGTTGTATCCTTACAATAGGGCTTTACATTTCAGCCCAGCTATCATAACGGAAATAATGAAAGAGAATTACGACCTAATTCACATGTATCCAAGTGCGGGATTAAACTATATCCCTTATTTCCTACCAAAGTTACTTAAGAAAAAACCTCTCTTACTAACAGTATACGACCTAGCGAAGTATTCAATAAGTTATACTTACAAGTTCCTTACTTCTGACAACCTAAGTATTCGAACCAAGTGGATTTTGAGACAGTTTGACTGCATATTTGCGATATCTACTTATGAATTAGATGTGATTAGAAAAATAAACAATGATTCTTTTTATATTCCATGCGGGACAGATTTAGAAGATTTTGACGGGCATGATAGACAGAATTTTAGAGAGAGTTTTCAAATAAATAGTGAATTTGTTGTGTTAGATGTAAGTAGAATAATAGAATATAAAGGGCAGCATATCTTAATAGAAGCAATCCCAGATATAATAAAGCAAGAAAAGGATGTAATTTTTGTATTTGTGGGACCTGTTCACGATGAACAGTATTATCTTAGATTAAGAAATTTAGTTAATAAATTGAATATAAAGAAGCATGTTTTATTCACTGGTTCTCTCAGTTGGAATAATCTTTTGGATGCTTACTTTGCCTGTGATTTGCATGTCTTACCGATTTATTTTATTACCTTTCCCGATACAGTGATCGAAGCATGGGCAGCTAATAAACCTGTGTTAGTAAGTAATAGGGTAGATCCCCCTTGGATTGTAAAAGAAGGTGAAGATGGCTTATATTTTGATATTGGCAATAAGAAGGAGTTAGTGGAGAAGATACTTATTCTTCTGCATAATAAAAAACTTAGAGATGAGATGGGCATCGCTGGAAGAAAGAAAGTTGAGGAAAAATTCACTTTTAAAATAATAGCTAGTGAAATTGAAGAGAAATATTCTGAAATTATTAAAAAGAAAGGGGGGAGGATATGAAAATTCCTGTGGCAAATCCTTCTTTAGGCGAAGAAGAGTTGAGAAACATAATGGAAGCGGTAAAAAGTGGATGGATAAGCTCAAAGGGAATATTTGTTGATGAGTTTGAAGAAAAATTTGCGGGATACTTGGGCACGAAGTATGGTATTGCAACTTCAAATGGCACCGCCGCTCTACATCTCGCTCTGAAGGCGTTAGAAATTAGGGAAGGAGACGAAGTAATCGTTCCAACTCTAACATTTATTGCTGTAGCAAACGCTATAACTTACTGCAACGCGAAACCTGTTTTTATTGATTCCCATCCCGAATACTGGTGCATTGATCCAGAAAAAATAGAAATGGCAATTACTCCACGGACTAAAGCCATTATTGCGGTTCATCTATATGGTCACCCCTGCAATATGGAGGCAATAATGGATATAGCCAAAAATCACGGTTTACATATTGTTGAAGATTGTGCAGAGGCTCATGGAGCAGAATATAAAGGAAGGAAAGTTGGATCATTTGGAGAAATTTCCTGCTTTTCTTTTTATGGAAACAAAATAATCACCACTGGAGAAGGCGGGATGTGCCTGACGAATAATGAAGAATTAGCAGAGAAAATAAAGATTTTAAGAGATCACGGGATGAACCCAAATAAAAGATATTGGCACGACGTAATCGGGTTTAATTATCGAATGACTAATCTGCAAGCATCAATCGGTGTTGCTCAATTAAATAAGTTAGATGTTTTTGTTAAGAAAAAAAGGCAGATTGCACATTGGTATTCTGAAGAATTAAAAAATCTACAGAAGAAAGGATTAATTAAGTTGCATCCAGAAATGCCTTGGGCAAAGTGTGTTTACTGGATGTATTCTATTTTGGTAGGGGATGAAGGTAGGGATGACTTAATGATGAAATTGGAAGAAAGAGGAATTGAGACAAGACCATTCTTTTATCCAATGCATGTAATGCCGCCATATAAAACTAAAAAAAGATATCCAGTTTCGGAATGCTTATCAAGAAAAGGCATTAACCTACCGTCTGGCTTAGATTTGACTAAGGAAGATGTTAGGTTCATAGCAGAGATTCTCTATTCGAATTTTGATAGAAGGTGAATATGAATGAAAAAAGCATTAATAACTGGGATAACGGGACAAGATGGTTCTTACTTAGCTGAGCTACTATTGAATAAAGGCTACCAAGTTCATGGAATTATTAGAAGGGCATCCACATTCAACACAAAAAGAATAGACCACATCTATGTAGACCCTCATGAGCCAGAGGCAAAATTGTTCTTGCATTATGGCGATCTTGCAGACTCAGAACAAGTTACAAACATAATCTACAATGTAAGACCAGACGAAGTTTATCATTTAGGTGCTCAAAGTCATGTACGTGTCAGCTTTGATGTCCCTGAATCCACAGGGAACATTACTGCACTTGGTACTACAAGAATACTAGAGGCTATAAGAAGAAGTGGAAACAACATAAAATTTTACCAAGCATCAAGTAGCGAGATGTTTGGCGCTTCTCCACCGCCTCAAAACGAGGAGAC
>Ga0172362_10003505_pt1 | contig 13553 bp, 4 predicted proteins | sample LakKivs1_kivu2a2_FD_114534 | JGI IMG/M metagenome (GOLD analysis project Ga0172362, IMG submission 114534) | Sediment microbial communities from Lake Kivu, Rwanda - Sediment s1_kivu2a2 | ecosystem: Environmental > Aquatic > Freshwater > Lake > Sediment | place: Rwanda: Western Province, Lake...
GAAATTTTTCCAAGCTTACCAGATAATCGGAGCAAGATTGCTATGATGACAAATATCAGGAAAAGCACTACTGCTGTAAGCAGTTCGATAACCAATTCAACCTACCGCTAATTATGTTTGAGACTTCAGAATTTGTATTAACAATTATGAATCGTCATTCTTTATTTGAAATCTGGAGCATCACTGCTCTTATTAGCGAATCATATAGGCTGGGCGAAGACGTCAATAACCTTGCGTTTTAGTTATAAAGGAAAAATTGTATAATTATTTTGGTCGCCGAAGTCTATAGGTGTTGGCTATGTTTCAGCTTGGAGAAAGCGTTAGGATACGAGATCGGCTCTGGGTAGTTGTTGGGCTTAGACAGCATGAAAATGCTCTTACTTTGCGAGTTAGAGGTATGGAGGAGGACAACCGGTCACTTGAGATGTCTTTTATATATCCGGTCGAGGAAATTGAGCGGCTTCCGTCTATAGGCTTGAAATGGAATATTTGTGCTCCATGGGAATGGAAGGCTTTGCATGACACGTATTTGTTGGGTATGGCTTATGGTCCAAGTCTTTTGTCAATGTTTAATCGTGCCAGAATTAAAATTGAAGATTATCAATTAGCTGCTGTTGTGCATGCTTTTTCGCTTGCGAGGCAGAGGTTGCTTTTGGCTGATGATGTTGGTCTTGGGAAGACTATTGAGGCTGGTTTGATTTTGCTCGAGTTGTTAGTTAGAAGAAGAGCTGATCGGATTTTGATTGTTACTCCTGCCTCTCTTGCTGAGCAGTGGCGTGATGAGGAATTGGAGAAGAAGTTTGATTTGAGTTTTGAGGTATTTGATTCGGATCGTATTTCGAAGATAACTGCTTCTCTTCCGAGAGGGGCTAATCCTTGGCTTTATTTTAACAGGATAATTACGTCAATTGATTATGTTAAGAGGGAGGATGTGAAAAGAGCCTTAAGGGATGTGCCTTGGGATGTTGTAATTATTGATGAGGCTCACTATCTCTGCGAGTCTTCTTCTGGTAACAAGATTGTTCGAACTGATAGGTCAAGATTTGGAGAGTTCATTGCTGAAAGAGCTGACTCTCTTTTGCTGTTGTCGGCAACGCCCCATGATGGGTATAGAACCAGTTTTTACTCTTTGGTTAAGTTGTTGGATCCGTTTCTTTGCAGTAGTGAGGAGGATCTTGATCAGGAAAGGGTTAGGCAGCTTGTTGTTCGGAGATTGAAAGCTGATATTAGGAATCCTGATGGATCGCTTAGATTTCGTCCTCCGATTGTTGAGACTATCCCGTTGAAATTTGAGAATGCGATTGAGCGAGAATTGTATCGTAATGTTACTCGATATGCAGATGGTGTGTGGAAGGAAGCCAGTGGCAGAAGAGAGATGCAGACTGTTGGTTTTGCGATGTGTATTCTGAAAAGGCGACTGATAAGTAGTCCTGAGGCGCTTCGTAAATCACTTCAGTACAGAATAGAGAACGCGTCTCCCGAACCTGCAGATGCATATTCTCACAGAGGTCTTGTTGCTGATTATCTTGATGGTGTGCCGTTGACGGAGCAGCAATTGGAGAGGGTTGAACAGACTCTTTTGGGATCATTGTTGCCTTCTGAGAGAGTAGAAGCTTTGGAGAAGTTGCTGGAAGATGCTAAAAAAATTACTCCTGAGCTTGATAGTAAGGCAAAGACTCTTCTGAATTTTTTGAATGGTAAAAAGGATGAGAAGGTCGTTATTTTTACAGAGTATATTGATACTCAGAACTATTTGAAGACTTATCTGGAGGAGAGGGGTTATCGTGGCAAGATTGCGCTATTGAATGGTAGAATGAACAAGAATGAGCGAAGGGAAGCTGAGGAGAATTTTCATCGTCCTGAAACATTGCTGTTGATTGCGACTGATGCTGCGAGTGAGGGGCTTAACTTTCAAAGTGATTCTGCTTGTGTTGTTCATTATGAGTTGCCTTGGAATCCTAATCGACTGGAGCAGCGTAATGGACGTGTTGATCGTTGGGGTCAGACGAAAATTGTTCATGTTTACAATTTGCATCTTGTTGAGACTTATGAATCTGAGATTCTTGAAAGGCTAAAGAGAAAGATTGATCGGATTCGACGTGATTTGGGTTCTACTTCTGATGTTTTGGGTTCCTTTTCGAGGTTTAAGGTTGATCAGTTTCTCATGGGTAATGGGGGATTGAAGGAGGACATACATGATTTTGAAGATAGAATAAGTCAGTGTGAAAGGGTTTTTGATGAGGAGCTTGAGAAGAGCCAAACCACGTTGGATGGTTGGAGGGGTACTATGCTTTTGAAGTCGAATCCTTTTGGGGAATCTGAGAAAAAGAAAGTTGAAGATGTGATGAATGTTTCAAAGTCTCTGTTGCCAGATTTTGCTGAGGTTGGCGAGTTTGTCAAGCTTACAATAGAGCGGGAGGGTGGCGTTTTCAGGGAGACCAGTGTTCCTGGGGTGTTTCAGATCATGGTCCCCAGAAGTCTTCAAGAATCTGGAGTTGAGTCTTCGTATGACAGGGTTACTTTTGATAGGGAGATTGCGGTTGATGATAAGAGTGTGGAGTTTTTGACGACTTCGCATCCTTTGGTTCAGGCTATTATGCGGCGTATAAGGGCTTCTGTTTATGATGTTCACTATAGTAATCGTATGTCATATCGTGTTGTTGATGGTGGTGAGGATGCTGGGATTTTGTTTACTTTTGTTTCGAGGTATTTTGACGGTTGTGGTAATATGCTGTATGAAAGTTTGATTCCTGTTTTTGTTTCTTTGAATGGTTCTCCTGTGTGGTCTGATGCTGAGAATTTTGCGTTGCTTCGGAAAGCGGGTTTGCCGGTTAATGTTTCGTCTGAGTTTTTGGAGAGGGAATACAAGCCAAGATGGGAGCAGTTGCTTTCTTTGGCGAGGAATGTGGGTGGTAAGAAGCAGAGTGAGTCGTTTGAGAGGATTCGGTCTAAGCATGAGGCGTTTTGTGTTGGGGCATTGGATGATGTTAAGAAGTGGGAGGATGCTACGAGGAAAGATACGATTAAGAAGTATAGTGGTGGTGCTCAGCAGACTTTGGATAGGACTTTGGTGAGTTACAGGATGAGGTATGAGCTTCAGCGGATTGGTCAGAAGGCTGAGAAGAGAAGGAAGGAGATTGAGGCGAGTCGTGCTGTTCGTTGTGAAGGACCTGAGGATTTGGGAGCGTTGCTTATTGTTCCTAAGTCTTTTTTGGTTGAGTCTGGGGTGGTTGCTTGAGTCGTTTATTGCGTAATGAAGGTGGGTTCTTTTCTGATTATTATTTGAGTGAGCTTCTTCGTGCTCGTCATAAGGGAAGATTGGGCGAGAATGAGGTTGGTGCAGCTTTTAGAAGGCTTTCGAGTCGTTCTGAGCGGGCGTTTAGGACTTTTGGTGCATCGACTTCTGTGGCGCGTACTCGTCAGTTGTGGTTGTTTCCGCTTTTTGAGGAGCTTCATTTTAGCTTGATTCCGTGCCCTGATGTTTATGATGATCGTGCAGGTGAAGAGAAAATCTCTTCGAGTCATGCGTTTAAGCCTGATAAGGATAAGCCTGTTCTTGTGTATGTTGATTTGTTGGGGTGGTCTGATGATTTGGATTCTCCGGTGGCTGGGCATAGGCGTCGGGATACTCCTCATCGTCGGATGGAGCGGTTGCTTGATCGAGGCGAGGCGCGTTGGGGTGTTGTTTGTAATGGTAAAGTGATTCGACTTTTGCGTAGGGAGCAGGTTAGTGGGGGTAGGCGGTTTTTTGAGGTTGATTTGGAGATGCTCTTTGAGGAGCAGGATAGGGATGCATTTGAGGTTTTTTGGGCATTGTTTAGGGCGGATGTTTTTGTTCCTGATGGTAGTGGCAAGTGTCTTTTGGATTTGGTTATGGAGGGTTGTGAGCAGTTTGCTGTTCGTGTTAGTGAGGAGTTGCGGGATAGTGTAAGGATTGCTTTGGAGACTTTTGTTCGTGGGATGTTGAGGAATGAGTGTAATAGGGAGGTGTTGAGGGATGTTGATCCTCATGTTTTGTTTGAGCAAGGATTGATTTTCATGTATAGGCTTTTGTTTGTTTTGTATGGTGAGAGTCGGGGGCTTTTGCCTATTGAGGATAGGGTTTATCGTGAGAGTTATAGTTTTGAGGCTTTGCGGGATTTGATTGATGATCAGAGGCAGCAGTTTAGGCCGAATGAGTATAGGCTTTGGAAGAGTTTGCAGGCTTTGTTTAGGATGATTCGTGGTGGTATTGAGACTGAGGAGTTGGTGGTTCCGCCGTATAATGGTGGTTTGTTTTCTGAGAAGGCTGGGGCTTTGTTGGAGAAGTGTAGGGTTTCTGATGATTGTATGGTTGAGGTTTTGCAGACTCTTTCGAGGACTCAGCCTCAGAAGCGGTTGGGTAGGGAACGGATTGCGTATGGTGAGTTGGGTGTTGAGGAGTTGGGTGCGATTTATGAGGGTTTGTTGCAGTATGAGCCTTTTGTTGCTAAGGAGGAGATGGCAGTTGTTGAGTCTAAGGGTGAGCAGATTATTTTGCCTTCGCGGTTAGCTGCGGGGCAGGAGGTTGTCGAGCGTATTCCTGTCGGCAGTTTTTATTTGTCGACTTGGGGTGGTAGTCGCAAGCAGAGTGGCACTTACAACACGCCTTTGAAGATTACGGAGTGGTTGGTTAGGCAGGCTTTGGAGCCTTTGGTTAAGGGTAAGAGTTCTGATGAGATTCTTGAGTTGAATGTTTTGGATCCTGCGATGGGTAGTGGTGCTTTTCTTGTGTCTGCTTGTTATTTTTTGGCGGATGCTTATGCAGCTGCGCTTGTTGCTGAGGGGAAGGAGGTTAGGGAGCATATTGATGAGGAGGCGAGGGCGGAGTATAGGCGTTTGGTGGCTGAGCGGTGTATTTATGGTGTGGATTTGAATCCTTTGGCTGTTGAGCTTGCTAAGGTTTCGTTGTGGTTGACTACGATTGCGAAGGGTAAGCCGCTTACGTTTTTGGATCAGAATCTTGTTTGTGGTGATAGTCTTATTGGTGCGAGGTTGGAGGATTTGGGTCGTTATCCTTGGGCGGCTGTTGGTAAAGTGCCTAAGGAACGGGTTAGGGTTAGGCTTCCCAGCTCGCAGGTTTCTCTTTATGATGTGGGAACTTTTGGTTCGAGTTTGGTTTCTCTTGTGAAGAGTTTTGAGACTTTGGAGGAGATTAGAGCTGAGACGTTGGAGATGATTCAGCGGAAAGCTTACTTGTTTGAGCAGGATAGGAAAGAAGGTTCATTTTATGCTAAATGTAAGCAAGCTTGCGATTTATGGTGCGCTTTATGGTTCTGGCCAGAAGGAAAAGAGAAACCTGACGAAAGTGAGTACAGAGAGCTTCTAAAGAAAATTTTCAATGGCTCGTGTAATTTGTCAGATGACAAGGTGAAAGCCTATTTTGACATTGTTAAAGAAATAGCTGAAGAAAGGCACTTTTTACATTGGGAGCTGGAGTTTCCAGCAATATTCTTTGATATAGAAGGGCGTAAGGCGCATCCGGGATTTGATGCTGTTGTGGGAAATCCTCCGTGGGAGGTCTTGATGCCTATGACCCAAGAATTCTTTAGCAGATACGATGCGAATTTCAGAAGTTATGATAAGAAAAAAGCAATTGAAGTTATGGAGGAGATTTTGAGAGACAAAACAGTAGCAACTGAATGGAAAGACTATTGCAAACGATTTGAAACTGCAAGCAAGTTCGTTAGAAATAGTGGTCATTTTGTGAACCTTGAGAAAGGGGTCGTAGGAGTAGGAGGGGTATTAAACACATATAAACTCTTTTTGGAGAAATTCTGCGAACTAACAAAAATCAATGGTGCATTTTCAATTATCCTGCCTTCAGGGTTTCACACTGATAGAGGAACAAAGAGACTACGACGCTTCCTGTTCGACAATTTTACAATCAAGGGTCTTTTCTGCTTTGAAAACAGGTTGAGGATATTTCCTATACATAGAAGTTTCAAATTTGTATTATTATCTGCTGTCAGAAGTGGTTCAACAAAGAATATTCTTTGTTCCTTTATGGTTCATAGCTTAGATCAGCTGAAAGAAGCAACTGTTACTATTCCATTCGAATTAATTAAAAGATTTTCACCTAAGAACTTCTCCATAATGGAATGCACCTCTCAACAAGATATTGACATCTTGAACAAATGCTTCAAGCATCCTATCTTAGGAGAAAATACTAAGAAACTATGGAACTTTAGGTTGAACACCAGAGAATTCAATATGACACTTGAACGTAGTCTATTCAACACTGAAAGAAAAGGGAACACGCTATATGAAGGCAAAATGATCTGGCACTTCAACCATCGTTATGAGAAAGCCAACTACTGGGTAGAAACAGAAATAGGAAGAAAGGATCGACTCAGGAAAGAGATCAAAATGATCAACTCTCGTGACCGGAATCGTTTTCTTAACTACCTCCAAAAAGTCAATGGTGCTGTTTACTGTCTGTACGACAGGCAAATTGAATCAGGTGACATTGGTAAGAAAAATATATCTCTTCACTATGAGGATTTTCGCGTTGTTATTAGAAGTATTGCTTCTAAAACCAATGAAAGAACATTGGTCTCTACAATCATACCCAAAGACAACTTCATTGGTAACTCGCTTTTCTGCGTAATTCCCCGATTTCTCGACCTCGACAGTGCTCTAAAAAAGAAAGAAAACTTCAGAGACTGTTTCAAGGAGCATCTTTCCCCATCTGAGTCGATGTACTTGTGTGCACTCTTAAACAGTTTTGTTGTAGACTACATCCTAAGGCAGAAAATCACGACGAATCTAAATTCATTCTTTCTTTACGAGATACCGATACCACGGCTAAGCAATGGTGATTGGTTTTTCGAGCAGATTGTGCCACGAGCAGCTCGACTAATCTGCACAACTGAAGAGTTTAGTGACATGTGGCGTGAGGTTTACTCTCCAAAATGGAACATGCTTTCTACAAAAGAAGGTGGGACATCCCTATTAGATGACTGGACACAACTAACGCCTCTTTGGAAGAAAGAATGCGGTGTCCACGATTGGAATGAAACGAAACACGATACTGGAAAACGTTCACAACTTAGATGTGAAATTGACGCGCTGGTGGCGCACCTATACCAACTAAGCAGGTCTGAATTGGAGCACATATTAACCACATTTCCATTAGTCAAAGAGAAGACGCCATGGCTAATAGAAGGAACCCTCAGAGAATTTGATAGGTTGGGTCAAAAATGGATATTAAAAAGCAAAAACAGCCAATCCTTTCAATAGATGTCGAATTGGAATTTCCGAAAACTATTTACCTAGAAAAGGAGTTCAGGAACATGCTATTCTGTAAAGCATATAAAAAGGCTGGAGAGAGTCTGGCCGCTATAGGCAGGGATATAGGATATCCCGCGAGGGATGGATTGAATGGCACAATTCGTGATATGTGGCTGGGCGTAACTGGCATACCAAGGCATCGTATTGAACGATTAGCAAAGTATGTTGGTGTTCCTTTGAACTCGATAAAAACTCACTTAGTTTCAAGGGAAGAAAACACACCAATCGATGATTGGGTTATTATTTACAAGAATTACAAAAGGCGCAAGTCAAGGGATGAGAAGAGCATCATTAAGGAGGACAGCTAATTATGCAGCCTTTCACTTTGGCTCAACGAATTCAGGAAGAATATAGGCGATACATTGCCACAAGTTTCCCAATTGCAGATGACAATCTCAAGAAACAAATAGAACAAAAAGTCGAAGAAGAAAGCCTCCTCTGGAAAGGTCCATACATCGCCTTAGCACGCCCATACAAAACCGAAACAACACTCCAAGACCTTGCAAACCAAGGCATCTTAACCAGCCAAACCGTCAACATTTTCAGCTATCTTCCAGCCCTATACACTCATCAAGACAAATCCATCAGAAAACTCTGCCAAGACCAACACGTCCTACTCTCCGCAGGAACAGGAAGCGGCAAAACAGAAGCCTTCCTCATCCCAATCATCGAACACTGCATCCGCAACAAACAAAAACCAGGCACAAAAGCCCTCATAGTCTACCCAATGAACGCCCTCGCCAACGACCAACTCCAAAGACTCGAACGATACCTCAAAAACACAGGCATAACATTCGGCAGATACACAGGACAAACCCAAGAAACAGACGCAGAAAAACCCACAGACATCCCAAAAGAAGAGCAATGGTCACGAGATGCCATCAGAAAAAACCCACCAGACATACTCATAACCAACTACGCCATGCTCGAATACTTACTCATAAGAAAAATAGACCAAACAATCTTCAGACACAAAACACTCCACTACCTCGTCCTCGACGAAATCCACACATACACAGGCGCCAGAGGAACAGAAGTAGCCTGCCTCATACGCCGACTAAAAGAACACACAGGACTACTCCAAGGCGGACTAATCTGCATCGGAACAAGCGCAACCCTCAAAAAAGGATTAACAGAAACACAAAAAGAACTCGACGAAGCCAAACAAGAACTCGCAAAATTCGCAACCAACCTATTCGGCGAAAAATTCACCACAGAATCAATAGTCACCGAAGAATTCGAAAAACTCACACCACTAAAAAACCCCTACTTCCCAAAACCACCAACAATAACCAACGAAGAAGTCGAAAAATTAAGCAGACAAGAACCACAAGAACTCCTCGAAATCGCCCAAAAAATAACAGGCAAAAACGCACCGACAGCCAATAACCCCACAGAATCACTCTTTTTGCTCCTCCAAGACAACGCCTTCGTAAGAAAAATAGAAGAGCTCCTCGAAAAACCCATGCCATACGACGAACTCGCCAACAAAATAAAAGAACTACCAGAAAGAAGCGAAACACCAATCGACAAAATAAGAAACGAAATAGCCGCATACCTCATTCTCGGCAGCATCGCACAACAAAAAGGAAACCCGCGCCTCAGACCCAAGCTTCACGTATACTTCAGAGGACTATGGAACTTCACCCGCTGCCTAAACCCACAATGCGGAGCCCTACTAACCGACGGAATGGACACATGCCCCCACTGCGGTTCAAGAGCCTTCCCACTTGAAATCTGCCGTTCATGCGGACAAGACTTCATGCGAACAACACTAACCAAACCAACCTCAATAGACACAGGCGACCTCCAAATGGGAAGACGCCAAATCGACATACTCCCATACTCAGACACAGAAAGCATCGCTCTCACACTCCATCTTACAACTCAACTCCACAAAATAGAACAAGAAACCCCAGAAGAAGAACTTGAACCAGAGGAAATCCCCGAACAAGGCGCCACAATATGGATATGCCAAAAATGCGGCAACGGCACAAACGAACCTGACGATGGAACCTGCCCCAGAGAAGGATGCGGCGGAACACTCGCAAAATACCTTGCATGGCAAGGAAAAATAACACGCTGCCCAGCATGTCACGGACGCTACGGAACAAGAGAGGTCGTCACCCTCCTATCAACAGGCACAGCAGCCGCAGTATCAACACTAACATGGGCAATACTCTCCCACATCAAACAAGAAAACGAAAGACGATTACTAATATTCTCAGACAACAGACAAGACACAGCATACCAAGCCGGCTACATGCGAGACCGCCACTCACAATTCGTATGGCGACAACTAATACACCAAATAGTACAACAAAGAGACCAACAAAACCAACCACACATCCCACTTGACCTACTGCCAGAAGAAGTCTTCGACAAAGCAGTACAAGCACGACTAAAACGAAAACCACCAACACAAGAACACAGACGCAGAGAAATAGACAAACTAAGCTGGGACATACTCGCAGAATTCACACGCCCAGGATTAAGAAGAGTAAACCTCGAAGGACTCGGACTCGTCGCAGTCCAATACGCAGGTCTCGAAGAAACAGTAAACATCCCAGAATTCAAAGAACTCCAACAAGCAACAAACATGAAAGAAACTGAACTGATAGGCGTATTCACCCTTTTCCTAAACGAAATGCGATACAGAAGAGCCCTTGACCACGAGCTCTTGAAAAGATATATCGACCAACAAACAGCAGACCACTTGGGCATACAAATACCACGATACCAACGCCTCCCAGTAGGATTCGGATATGCCCCCTCATCAATAGGCAAACCATACAAAATACAAAGCTTCGCAAATCCAAAAGGAGCACCAACAGTATTTCAACAATACTTCCAAAAACTAACAGGACTCAACTCCTCAGACAGCGCCAAACTCGTTGCATTAACAGTAAAAATACTAACAGAAAGCGGACACATCGTTGACACTGATATAGGAGCTTACGGAAGAGACCACACAACAGCAAAAATGGTCAACCACCAAAGAGTCGAAGCAGGCCCCTTCAAAGAAGGATGGCAATGCTCCACATGCAGAAGAGTCTTCACAGTAAACACCAGAGACGTGTGCCCAACACACAGATGCACTGGAACCTTGCACAAATTCAAGCCTGAAACCAGCAACTTCTACGTACACCTATACCATGAAATGGAACCAATACGCATGGAAATAAAAGAACACAGCGGACAAATCCCACCCACAGACAGACAAAAATTTGAAAAAGCCTTCAAAGAAGGAGAAGTCAACATACTCGTCTGCACACCCACAATGGAACTCGGCGTTGATATAGGCGAACTCGTAACCATACTCCTCAGAAACATCCCACCATCCCCCTCCAACTACGCACAAAGAGCAGGCAGAGCAGGAAGAAGAGAAAACCAATTCGCCCTGATAAACACCTTTGCACGATTTGGTCCACATGATTCATACTTCTACGCCCAACCAGCAGAAATGATCTTGGGCGAAATACACCCACCAACTTTTCTCTTAGACAACGAACGAATCGTCAAAAGGCATTTACACTCATTAGTCTTAGAAAAACTTCACACAGAACTACCCAGAACATTAGGCGGACTACTAAACGATAAAGAGGAATTGGTAGGATTCAAAGCCTTAATAGAAGAATTAACCCGAAGAAAAGCAGAATTAGCAGACGCAATCTCTACCACATTCCAGAACGATAAAGAGCAAGGTCAGCTTCAATGGCTAACTTTAGGCTACATAAACGGTCTCCTCTTAGACTTTGAAGAAGCACTTCGCGAAGCATTACAACCATGGCTAATCAAACGCGCTCGACTAATCAAAAGATTGCAACAACTCCCCAGATACGGATTAAGCCCCAGACAACAAAAACTCTCCAACAGCCTTAACAACCTACTCTGGCGAATAAGCCACGATGAATACCAAGCCTACACACTGTCCTACTTAGAAAGCGCCGGTTTCCTACCAAGCTACGCATTTCCAGGGGAACAAATGGAACTGGAAGACCCCAACAGCTTAGAACCCATCCTAAGAGACCAGAGAATAGCCCTCGAAGAATACGCACCCGGAAACATCGTTTACGTAGGAGGACGAAAAATCAAAGTAGTCGCACTGAACTTACGAGAACCAACAGACACAACCAGCATGGAATCTGAACCAGGCAAAACCTACTACCGCTGCCCTACCTGCAACCATGCTTCTCTCGAAACCACCGACCTATACTGCCCCCATTGCACAAAAGAAATGACACGACACAAATTCATAACCCCCATATCAATGAGAGGAATAAGAGTAGGCAGCATAACGTCGGAAGAGGAAGCGAGAGCTCGCAGAGGCTACGACATCTGGGAGTTTCTGCTGGAAGAACAAGCACCAAGAAAAGAATACAATTATGAGCCGCTACATCTGGCATACGTGAGAAAAGGTTCCCTATTCTTCATAAACGCAGGTCCAAAAGAATCAGTAACTTCAGAAATACCAACTCAACCATTCCAAATATGCACCTCATGTGGATCATGGAAAGACCCTAACGATGAAAACTGGGAAGAAAGACACAAGAAACAATGCACTGGAACAACAGACTTCTTACATCTTGGTTTCAGAACAGACACAGATGTTTTAACGATTGACGTTAAGCCACCATCAGACGTAGATGAAAATGCCTACCTTGCAACACTAAGAACCGCACTTATAGCTGGCGCCCTAATCATGCTGGAAGCCGATGAAGACGAAATTCTGGGCTTCGACCGCACAATCTTCAAGAAAGGTGGTTCAAAAGAACAACAAATAGTCCTCTATGAAACGGTTCCAGGCGGAGCTGGATATCTGGAAAGAGTCGCTACAAACTTCCCAGAAATCGCAAAAATCGCATATGAACTACTTAGTGGATGCGACTGCAAAACAAGCTGCTACAAATGCTTACGGACATACTACAACCAAAGAGAACATCAGATTCTCAACAGAAACATCATTCTACCGCTTCTGAAAGACATAAGCCAAGCACAGAAAGCCAAAGAAAGCATAACAACTCCTACAAAACAACCTGCAGAGCTTGAAAAAGAAGGCGAAAGACCACAGACCCAACCAAAAGAGTTAGTCGAATCTCCTGCAGAAATGAAACTACTCGAAGCCATGGAAGCCTTTGGTCTCCCCCAACCTGAAGCACAACATGTCATAATCGACCAAGAAGGCAAAGTAATATCCAGAGCAGATTTTGCCTACCCCAAGAAAAGAATCGCAATTTTCGTAGATGGGTACCAATACCACTCAGAACCGCAACGCTGGCAAAAAGACCTCGAACAAACAAACATGCTGATATCCATAGGCTGGAAACCCCTTCGATTTCCGGCAGAAAAAGTACTAAAAGACCCAGAAAACTGCGTCAGACGAATAAGACAGTTACTTGAAGAGCAATAACGAACACATCGCACAGCGGACTACAGCACTTGCAGAAATCCCGTCTCACTGATACCCATCTACAGTTTTCACGACATCCTCGTTTTCATTACTAACTCTTAAAACTAACAAGGCGCTACCAACGACCTCTGCTTCATAGTCTCAACTAAAAACGCGGTAATAGTTGCGACTATACAACAATCATAGAGAGCAAATGTTCAAACAATACACCCGCTGTTTATCTATTACTTTACTGATCTCTTGTTGAAATACCCACACTTTTCGCAAAATGCTCTGTGAACCGATACGTGCCATACCTCTTTCCTTCTCTTTCAACAACCCCTTCCCTTGTCAACTGACCCAACCAGCTATATACAGTATCAATGCGAAGACCACTTCTCTCCACAATTTGAGTAGCCGTTCCCGGGAGCGCACTTAATATTTTGCTTCGAGTTTCAATTCCCTTTTTCCTGCGCATTTCAACAAGAGTTTTCATACGTGGCGTGTGAACCTTCTGTACACGCGACCAGGTTTCATAATCCACAATTGCTTCAGAACCACTGTCAACCAATCTTCCATCAACTTTAGCTCTGCCAGCATATATCGGATTTTTAAGGATAAAAGAAACTGTGGCAGCATTTATTCCAGTCCGCCTCGAAATCTCGGCATAATGCATACCCCCTAATCGCAGCTTGAAAACCGAACGCACTTTTTCAGCTGTACTGGAATCGACAACCAGACGACCCCCTTCCCACTTATAACCAGTAGGCGAAGGACGAGGTGGAGGACGAGGTCCCATCAAAGGCTGAACACTCTTCCATAGCGCCTCATCCATAATAGGCTCATGTTTACC
>Ga0172362_10003506_pt1 | contig 13552 bp, 14 predicted proteins | sample LakKivs1_kivu2a2_FD_114534 | JGI IMG/M metagenome (GOLD analysis project Ga0172362, IMG submission 114534) | Sediment microbial communities from Lake Kivu, Rwanda - Sediment s1_kivu2a2 | ecosystem: Environmental > Aquatic > Freshwater > Lake > Sediment | place: Rwanda: Western Province, Lake...
GGGGTGATAAGAGGCTTATAATCCTTGTTATTTTAAAAAAGAAAAAGATTATATTATAATTATTTATATCGTTGTATGGAGGATATCATTTTTTAGCTATGGCGAAGAAAAATAAGGGTAACTTTGTAAAACAAAAAAAACAAAGTACATCACGGAAAAAAATACAAGGATCATCTCAGATAAAATCAGATAAATATAAGTCAGTTGGAAAAAAAACAGTTAAAAAAAATTTTGATCTTCCAATAGTTAATGAAGTACATAGTAACTGGCTTAAAAGAAAAATGGGAGAATCAGATCTCCAAGAAACAAAAATGATAATAAACCAAAAGGAACATACACAAAAACTTAATAAATCTAGGAGAAAAACAGATAAAACAGAACTAGCACCAATTAAAATAAAACCACATAAATATGAAATAGTTGAATATGAAATAATTGAACCAATTGAAACAGAAACAATTGAAAAAAGTTAAAAACGGTAAAACTTCAAGAAATAAAACAATTGAGAAAGAGTTGAAAAATAATTTCCCATTGAGAAACGAAAAGACTCTTTTATAAACTCTTTTTTAAAAGAAAAAGAAAATTTTATTTAGTTTTTATATTTAAAAATAGTATTCTCATTTCATCTGTTGCACTGTTTCCTTTTTTATCATAAACTATAACTTTTATCTTGTGTAAACCCATTGATCTCTTGTTAAGCATATACTCATATGGTTTTTCCTTGTCAGTAAAAAGTAGTTTATTACCATAATAAAACTCTACTCGGTCAATTGGGTAAAGTCCTTGTTTTGCCTCTGCATAGATATTGGTTTCATCAATTACTACTGGTATCTTGTATTTGATGTTTTTAAGCATATTACCATTATAAAATATTTCACCATGTCTGGGGTTTGCAATATAAATTTGTGGTACTTCTACATCAATATCTGCTAGTGTTGCCATTGTTGCAGCAATATGCCTTGTCATGTTGACAAGATAGCTGAAGTTTACGTTACTTATATCATCTTTAGGTGTATGCGTGTTTGCCCACTCAGCTTGCCATATGGCAACTGATTCATACCCAAGTTGAATAAACTCAAAATAGTCACTATGTCCACTTTTTGCATCTCTATTAATCTGCCCTCCTGTGATATTAAAATTAAAACCATAATCTTTTGTGATGTTTCCCATTATACTTGCTATCCATCCTGCATCTTCTGTTACAGAAAGCCTGATTTTTCTCCCATTTTCTGCAGATGTTGCACCCCCTATACCATCTGCATTAAATTCCACAAGTACCGGTGTTTGTTTATCATATAGTTCTCTTGCATACGCATGACTTCCGCGTAAGCCAATTTCTTCCCCTGAGAATGTTACAAATTCAATCGTTCTTTTGAAACTGTATTGGCTTAATACGTATGCTGCTGCAAGCACACCTGCTGTCCCTGATCCATCATCTATTGCTCCAACTGTTTCTTTTATTGTGTCGTAATGTGCATTAAAAATTATTATTTCATCATAATCTGGGTCTGTTCCTTTGTGTGTTCCTATAACGTTTTGTGATTCAAAAAAGCCAGGATTCCATCTATTTCCCCAAGCACTCCAATCTTGATACTTTGCTTGTAATCCCATGTTTTCAAATTGTTGATGTATATATCTTGCTGCTTTTTGGCAACCATAGGATCCTGTGTACCTTGAACCTATTTCAAATACCAAATCTTCCATAAAATTTCTCACAAGTGTTTCATTTATTTTATCTATTATCCCCTGGATTTTTTCATCTGTATAAAACGCTCCCATGTCTTTGTAATTAATCTGTTGATTATCCTGTGCCATTGTTTTTGAAGTTACCACTGTTCCACAAACCAATAATGTAATAACCAAAAAACTAAAAATTTTTAATAAATTTTTAAACATATCTACCCCTTTAACATTGAACTTGATGAATCAATTAACGCTTATTAATTTTTTTGGTATAATGATATTTAAAAATCTATATTTATTATATATAAAAATTATACTTCCAATTAACATTCCTTTGATTTTATAAACTTATTATTACAATTTTTTTAAAATAAGATCAACTGCTTCATTAAAACTTATAGAATCAGGATTATAATTATCCACAAGAATCGGTGCACACCCTGCTTTTTTAGCCATCTCAACATCATGTTCTCTATCACCAACAACATAAGAATCCTTAAGAGAGATATCAAAATCCTCTAAAGCCTTTTTAATCAACCCTATCTCTGGTTTTCTGCAAGAGCACCCTTCATCTGGGAGATGAGGACAATAATATATCGCATCGACTCTAGCACCATCTTTTGCTAAATCCTTTTTCAATTTATTATGAATTTTCTCCAACATATCAGCAGTAAAAAACCCTCTGCTTATACCAGATTGATTTGTTATAATTATCACCAAAAAACCTGCATCATTAAGTTTCTTAATTGATTTGGCAACCCCATTAAAAAGCCGTAAATCCTCTGGTCTACTACAATAAGGACCATCTATAGCAATTGTATTATCCCTGTCAATAAAAACTGCTTTTCTAAGCATTTTAAACTACTCTATATCCTCCATGTTTGCAAACCATACTTATCAAAAGCAAAAGAAACAGTTTCTGCACCTAGTTTTTCAATTTTATCAGCAACAATATGTTTTTTGTCAAACTCACAAATAAAAAACATAAAACCACCACCACCAGCACCAGATATTTTCCCACCTATTGCACCATTTTTTTTAGCAGTATTATATATCGATTCTATATACGGGTTTGTAATAGTTTTAGAAAACTTTTTCTTATACTCCCAGCTTTTATCAATAGCCAGAGCCATCTTATCAATATCGCCTTTAACTAAAGAATTTTTAATATCAACAACAAGCTCTTTCACTGTGTCAAGAGATGATATAACACTTTTTTTCCCTTTTTTTATATTTGTTTTCTGATCTTCAATAATATTACCAGAATTCCTTGTTTTACCAGTGTGACAAAGTAAAAGCCGATAATGCAGCTCATGTAAAATATCATCTCGTATCCTAAGCGGGGTAACAGTTGTATCATTGGCTTTAAACTCTATATAATTAAAACCACCAAATGTTGCTGCAAACTGGTCCTGCTTCCCTCCAATAAGACCTAGATCTATCCTTTCTAAATCATATGCTAGATTTGCTATTTCATATAAAGACATAGGGATACGTAACCATTCTGAAATAGCACCAATAATAGAAACAATAACAGTCGAGGAAGACCCCAAGCCAGAGCCAGGTGGGGCATCACAATGCAAAAACATGTCAAAACCCTGCTTTATATCAAAATGATTCAAAACAGCTTTTACAATATCAAGATTACCATCATATAAAAAAGCATCTTCAACCTTCCATTTCTCAGTTCTATCAAAATCCAGAGATCTGATATTTATTTTTTTATCATTCCTTGGAACAATAGTACAATATGCGTATTTATCTATAGTACTATTAACTACAGCACCACCTCTCTGATCACAGTATGGTGGAACATCTGTACCACCACCAGCAAAACTAATTCGTAAAGGCGCTCTACTTCTTATTATCATATTATCCTCATATCAAAATATACATTTTTATATCTTATTTTATTTTTTAAAACTTCTCCAAATTATTTCTCATCTACTTTCATGCTAGATTTGTGAAACCGTCTATGAATATATGCATAGTAAATGATGCACACAACCCAAATACCAATGAAAATCGGAAGATGTAACGGTCTGACCATCTGTGTCTCCTTGATAAGAAGATGGTCAAGATCAATGAGAATACCAGCCAACCCAAAGCAACTGAGAACAAGAAGTGTATACTTTCTGCTCTTATTATCTCCTGCAAAGGCCAGGTTTCTGAAAAACCTTCTGGTGGTCTGCCAATAAAACGATTTAGAAAATCCCCAACTCCTTTTTGTATTGTTTCCCATAACATAACTCACCTCAAAAAATAATCATTTTTGTTTAAAAAATAATTTAATTTATTTAGTCATTTCTTATCTTTAATTTAGCCCTCTTTTTATCTTTCTTTTTTAACTGATGTTTCCGATCAGCCTGTTTTTTATTTATAGTAGATGCTAAAATATCTTCTATTTCTTTAGATGCAACCATCCATTGAAATTGCCAAGAAGTTTTCAATTCACTTCTACTTGGGTCTCTTATAGGTAACTTTCTTTCTGGTTCATGTTTTTCTTCTATTTTTATAAAATCAGATTCCTGTTTATTTTCTTCCTCTTTTTTTTCATCTTCTTCTTCAAAAATTTCTTCTTCCTCTTCTGGTTCTTCCTCAATATCGAGCTGTTCCTCTTCTATTTCTTCAGCTATCTCCTCTTCAACCATGGGTTCTGCTTCTTTAGCCTCAGCTGTAGGTTGTTCTAATGTTTCCTCTTCATCGATTTTTATAGCTTTCTCTTCAGGCCATTTTAATTGTTGTTTATCAAGTTTAGTACCACAATTACCACAAAATCTTAGCCCCTCTGTGATTTTAGCCCCGCAAACAGCACAAACCATTTTATCATATGCAGGATGCATCTGGTTAGATTTAGTAAGCTGCTCAGCAGGCTCTTGAATCTTTTCAAAAAAATCAGGGGCCTCTGCATATTTCTTAGAAGGCTGAGATTCCACTGGTTTTGCAGGTTCTTCAATGGGTTTCTCAACTGTTTTTGGTTCAACTGGTTTTTCACGACATAAACCAAATTGTTTTAACTTATGAAGCGATCTATAAACAGCGTTTTTATCTGCATTTAACTCTTTAGCTAAAATATCAACCCTTGATTCACCTGTTTCCTTTAATTTTTTAATAACTTTTATATCAAATAGATCTAGTTCAAGCTTAGATGGTTCTATTTCTGGTTTCTCCTCTTTTTTTACTGTTTCTTTTACATCGGGTTCTCTGGTTTGTTGTGTTTTTTGTGGTTCCACAAAAGTTTTCTTTTTGGTTTCTTCAACTTTTAAAACAGGTTTCTGTTCAATCTTTGGTTTACTATCAAACTTTATTTCCTTTAAAACAGGTTTTGGTTCAGCCTTTTGTGCTTGTTTAATTATTTCTTTTAAATCTGGTTTTGTTGTTTTCTCAGATACCAATATTCTAGGTTTTTTTTCTTTTTCAAATTTTCTAGGTGTTTCCTCTGTTTCATATTCTATATCTTTTACTGGAGAATATATTGGTTTATTGATTTTTATTTCTTTCAGGTCTGTCTCTTTATTCTCAAATAGTAACTTTTTAGTCCCCTCTGTTAATTCTTCAGCTTCTGCTTCTAAATCAGGTTTTATTAAATCCTCTGGTTTACTATGCATTGGTTTACCCTGTAAAGTCAGCCGTCTTTTAACATCAATATATTTTATACAACTAGGACAACATTCCACTCTTGTTTTAATAGTAGTTTCCACTAACATTAAATCAGATTTACTGATTTTTTGCCCACAATTTGGGCAGACTGTTTGTGAAAACAACGACATTATATTTTCCCTGCTCCTCTACATTAGTTTATTAATGTTAAATCTTTTCCATTTTTCTATTAAGATTCTATTAAGAATAGTATTATTGTTAATTAAATTTAATCCAAAAATTTACTATTTTTTTAAAAAATGAGTATTAAATTTGGTTTAATCTTTATGTTTTTTATAGTCTTTACTATTTATCTCCATTTAATGATATCAGTTAAAAACCTTACAAAACAGTATGGGAATACAAAAGCTTTGAATAATGTCTCATTTGATTTTAAAGAATCAAAAGTTACTTCTATTATGGGTGAAAACGGTGCAGGTAAAAGCACACTTCTAAAGATTTGTGCAGGAGTCCTTATTTTTGATCAAGGTGAAGTCACAATCGATGGTTTTTCTATTATAAAAGATGGTATCAAAGCTCGTGAGAGACTTGGTTATCTACCTGAGATGCCATATATGTATGATCGTTTAACAGGTAAAGAGTTTTTATTTTATATTGCGTCACTTCGAAGATTAAAAAATGCAGAAAACGAAATTGATAAACTTGTAAATCTTTTAAGTATGACACGATTTATTAACGAGGAACTTGGTTCATATTCAAAAGGGATGAAACAGAAGATATCTTTAATTGCAGCAATTATGCATTCACCTAGTAATTTATTACTTGATGAACCTGTCTGGGGTCTTGATCCATTAACATCGCGAACATTAAAGAATTTTATTTTAGAACGAAAAGGAACAACAATTCTTGCAACACATTCCCCAAAGCTTGTTGAAGATGTAGCAGATGTTGTTTATTTTTTAATGAATGGCAGCATTGTATCATCAGGGGATGTATCAGATTTTATAGAAAAACATGGGGATATTGAACAAGCCTATTTCCATGAGGCAGGATTAGATGCTTGAAACCTATAACGTAACACTTACAAATGCTTATAGGGATCTAAAAAAGAATTTTGAAAACGCACCAGTTCTGTATTTTTTATTTTGCATAATGATTATCTTTTCCATGGTAATATTAGCAATGCTTACATTGTTTTTTATAAAAAATCAAGTAAAAGTTGATTTAAATGATGTCTTTTTTTTCATATTTTTTTTATTCATGATGAAATCCTCTTATGATTTCCACAGGTATTTTATAAAATCACAATCAGTTACATACGGTTTATCCGCTCCTATTCATCATGGTAAAACAGTTTTTGAAATAATATTAATGATCTTCTGGGTTCAATTAGGTATCTGGGTGTTATTTTTTTCTATTTACAGTATCTCCCTTTATGGAGCAGGAGTTGGACTTGAATACCCATTTGAGTATATTCAGTTTACAACTGGAATAATGTTAGCAACAGTGTTAGGAACAACAATTGCTTTACATTTTTTTAGTAAAAAAAAGTATAGGTTAGCCCCTTTGTTTATACTCATCGGATGTCTCTGGATATTGCATGACATTGTTTCAATAATTGTTATACTTCTTTTCTCAGTTATTTATTTATTTTACAGTCTTAATCATACTTTGGATTCATATCAATATGTCCACAGAAAACAAAGAAAAGAAGAAAAACTCCAAGTATGGATTCAAAGTATAAAAAAAACGATTTTTTTCAAAGAAACAATAATACTCTGGCGAGATAAAATCTTTTTTAGTATACTTTTTTCATCAATCACAATAGGAGCAGTATCAGGTTATCTAGCAGCGTTTGGCGATAATTCAATATTCCCTGAGAGCCTAAAAGTTTTAACTGAAAGACTCACTCTAACGTCTTATGCATTTGTTGGAATATATGTGCTAACTGTTTTTACATCAGTTTTTATACCACTCAGTTTTTTTCTCAATGAGGAAAATACTTTATGGCTTCTTAGAAATTTACCAGTAAAAGAAAATACTATAATAGAAGGTAAAGCCTTTGCTCTTGTTATACCTTTTATATGTTCAATTCCTTTCATAGCATATTTCTCAGCGTTTACTAAAGGTGAATCTATTGATTTTTTAATCTGGTTCCTTATTTTTTCTTTTCTCGCAGGAGTTATTATTTCTTTTCCCTTAGGAGCTAAATATGTTGGGAAAAAATCAGATATATTATTATTATATTGTGTATCATTGTTAATTTTCATTATTTTAGGTATTGCAATATCGATTTATAATATTCTTAAACCATCTTTTTTATTTCATGTTTCTTTTTATATTATATCAATTATTTTCGAGTTTTTTTTATTTATTATCTCCATCAGACTTTCATCAAATATATTGTCTTTGAAATATAAACATCATATCTAAAATTAAAAATAACTAATCTACCTGGTTCTTATTTTTAATTAAAGGCTTTTTTTATTCTACTGAAACAACAGTAACAGTAAATATTAAACTTTTACCAGCTAAAGGATGATTAAAATCAACAGTGACGCATTCGTCTTTAATTTCTATAACTGTTCCAGTATAAGTTTTATTATCCGGAGAAGTTAAATTAACCCTTGAGCCAATCATTAAATCAAAATCAGATGAAAAACCTTCTCGTGGTAAATCGATAATAAGCTCATTTATTACAGGGCCAAACGATTCAGCAGGTTCAAGTGTTATTGTCTTAGTTTCCCCTTCCTTCATATCTATTAAGGTTTTTTCAATGGATTTTGGGATTGCTCCTTCTCCAACAGTGATCTCTAAAGGTTTGTCATCTTCTGTTTTTAAAACAATCTCACCATTGTCTAATTTTGCTTCAAAAAGAATAAGAACCTTATAGCCTTCTTTTACTATTGCCATTATCTCTCCTTCTTTTTATTACCAGCAAAAAAAGGAATACCTCAACTTTCGTGCATCCAATTAATTTGAAGGTAATTATGTTTATAATCCATTTGCTTATAAACCTTGTTATTTAATTTTTTTTTAAAATAAATCTACATAAAAAACCTCATAATTGCCTTGCGTTATAGTTATATACCCTATATTGTATTGACCTAAATCAGCAGCTCATAAAAATATAGGGGGCTGTATAGAAGGAAAATTGAAATGTTTAGAGACAATAGAGGACCACCAAGAGAAATGCATAAGGTAACTTGTGCAGAATGTGGTAAAGAAACTGAAGTTCCATTTAAACCAGATGGAACCAGACCAGTTTATTGTAGGGACTGCTATCAGAAACGCAGACCAAAAAGATTTTAATAAAAAGGTTTACAAAAAACTTAGGTTTTTTCTTTTTTTAAAAATCTTTTTTTTCTTTTATTTAATATGATACTATTAGCCTTACATAGTACCATGAAAAACTATTTAAGTAAGGAACACTTGGTGCCTAATAAAGAAATAGAGACTTAGGGTTTCATCTTTCAGCTCTTTGGATCTTGAAAATTTAGTGTTTTTGTTTCTTTATTGCACTCTAAAAAAGATATAAAAGAATGTGAAAAAATGAATTCAAATAACAGAGGACAGCGTGGAAAACAACAAGAAATGCATAAAATAGTGATTAGATGTAAACTGCTTTCTCGTCCTGTCTGGGAACATGAGGCTTGTACAAAATTTGAACAAAAAAAAGGTTTGGAAAATCAACATAATTGTAAGAATTGTGAACACGCTTTTTGATCAGGAAAAATTATTAGAAGAATGATGGGATATTAATATTGACATTTATAACTTTAAAAAAATATAACGATAGGTTGAAGAAAATGAAATTTGAAGAACTTAATATAAATAAAAAACTAATAAATAAAGCAAATGAACAAGGTTTCGAAGAACTCACTCTTATTCAAGAGAAGTGTTCACCTGAGATTATCAAAGGCAGAGACGTTGTTGGTCAAGCTGAAACTGGATCAGGGAAAACACTTGCGTTTTGCCTTCCAATACTTGATAAAACTATTCAGGGAGCAGGGCTGCAAACAATTATTCTCACGCCAACAAGAGAACTTTGTTTACAGGTTACAGATGTATTCTTGGATTTCGGAAAAATACTTGGAATAAAAACAACAAGTGTATACGGTGGTGTAGCAATAGGACCACAGATCAGAAACATCATTAGTTCTGAGATAGTTGTTGGAACCCCAGGCAGGATGCTTGATCATCTTCGTAGGAAGACAATAGATTTTAGAAATATAAAATTCCTTGTAATTGATGAAACGGATAAGATGCTTGAAATGGGTTTTATTGATGATGTTGAAAAAATAATTAGTTATGTTCCCAGGAAAAGACAAACTCTTATGTTCAGCGCAACAATATATAGTGATGTTCATCGTCTTATGAATAAACACCTAACCAACCCCTGTGTTATAAAAACTCAGTCTCAGGTTGATAAAAGCAAATTACGTCAAGTCTATTATGATATATATCAGCAGAATGAGAAATTTTCTCTTTTAGTGCATCTACTTAGGAATAATACATCAGGTCTAGCAATTGTTTTCTGTGGTACAAGGAGAGAATCTGACCTTGTTGCAAGAAATCTTAGGCATCAAGGCGTTAATGCTTTAGCAATACATGGAGGGATGAGTCAAAACAAGAGGACACAATCACTTGATTCATTGAAAAATGAGAGAACAGATGTACTTGTAGCAACTGATGTAGCTGCAAGAGGCCTTGATATAAAAAATGTTACACATATATATCATTATGATGTACCAAAAACATCTATTGATTACATCCATCGTATAGGTAGAACAGCACGAGCTGGAGCAAATGGGACTGCAATCACATTGCTAACACAAAGAGATCATGATAACTTTAGACGCGTACAAAGTAATGATGAACTTGAAATAGAAAAAGCAGAAATCCCTGATTTTGAAAAAGTACCTTTTATTAGAGTGTTCAAGCATAAAAAAAGACATTTTCATGGTCAACATAGTCATACATATGGCTGATTAATCTTATATTCTAAGTTAAATGCTATCTATATATTTGGATAAGAAAATATTTTTTAATTTTATTGCAAATACATCCAACTAGAAACATTCTTATATAGCTATTTTATTCTAATATATCTAGGAGATATGGGAGTTTAAATTTACTCTGAATAATATAGAATTTAAATTCTTTGAAAAAGGTGGTGGGGAATTGGATAAATTTAAAATAAAGAGAAGTAGTAATACAAGTTTTTCTAAAATAAGGGTTTTATTTATTGTAGCAATCACAGTTCTTGTATTAACTAGTCCTAGTTATTCTAATTGGTTTAAAACATTAAAAATAACTGCTGTTGTTCAAGGGAATGAATATAAGCAACCATGTTGTAATATTCCTCCTGTTGCAGATGCAAATGGACCATATACAGGTTATGTAGGAATACCAATAATCTTTAATGGATCAGGAAGCTATGATGAAGATGGGCGTATTGTATCATATAGATGGAATTTTGGAGATGGTAAAATAGGCTTAGGGGTTTCAACCTCTCATATCTATACTACGCCTGGTGTCTATAATGTCACACTTACTGTAAATGATAACTGTTGTAATGCTGATAGTGATAAAACAACTGTAACTGTTAATGAGCAAAACAATGATAGAGACGATGATGGTGTTCCTGATGATGAGGATGCTTTTCCTGATAATCCTTCTGAGTGGGAGGATACAGATAATGACGGCATAGGAGACAATGCTGATTCTGATGATGATAATGATGGTTACACAGATGCAGACGAAAACGCCTGTGGATCTGATCCAAAAGATCCAACAAGTATACCAGTTAATACTGATAATGACTTGATCCCTGATTGTATCGATTCCGATGATGATAATGATGGTGTAACAGACGACCAAGACGCATTCCCGTACGATCCAACAGAATGGGAAGACACAGACAATGATGGGACAGGGGATAATGCTGATATTGATGATGATAATGATGGTTATTTAGATGATAATGAGTTAGCTTGTGGTAGTGATCCTTTAGATTCCAGTAGTATTCCTATTGATTTTGATGGTGATCTTATTCCAGATTGTGTTGATTTAGATGATGATAACGATGGCGTACCAGATAATGAGGACATGTTCCCTTATGATCCAACAGAATCAGAAGATACTGATAATGATGGTATAGGTGATAATGCTGACATTGATGATGATAATGATGGTGTTCTTGATGGTGATGATGCTTTTCCTGGTGATCCTTTGGAGTGGGAGGATACTGATAATGATGGTATAGGAAATAATGCTGACACAGACGATGACAACGACGGCATACCAGATAACGAAGATGCATTCCCATACGACCCAACAGAATGGGAAGACACCGACAATGATGGGACAGGGGATAATGCTGATTCTGATGATGATAATGATGGTGTTCCCGATGATGAGGATGCTTTTCCTGATGATCCTTCTGAGTGGGAGGATACTGATGGTGATGGTATAGGAAATAATGCTGATACTGATGATAATAGTGGTGGAAATAATAATTTCAAAAGTAAGAAAACTCAGACTATATCAAATAACCCACCTGTTGCAAATGCAAATGGACCATATTATGGAATAAAAGGTCAGCCAACAATTTTTAATGGTTCGGGAAACTATGATCCTGATAACGATAAAATTTTTTATTTTTGGGATTTTGGAGATGGAAAAAATAGTACAGATGAAAATCCGGTACATATCTATCTTAATACTGGAAATTATACAGTGAAATTAAAATTATCAGATGAAAGGGGAAAAAATGATACAGATAAAACATACGCTATTATTATAGAAAAACCAAATAATCCACCAACTGCAAATTTCTTTTATTCGCCGATAAACCCTACAACAGATGACACAATACAATTTACAGATTCATCCAGAGATATAGACGGCAATATCATTTCATGGTCATGGGAATTCAGCGATGGAACAACTTCTACAGAGAAAAATCCTAAGCACAAATATAATGAAATAGGAGCATACCTAGTTACTTTAAAAGTTAAAGATGATGACGGTAATATTAATATATTATCAAAAGCAATTTTAGTTGAAGGCAGTCATAATAAAGTCTTATCAGGTGCAACAAAAGGAACACTTAGCTCTGAGCATTTTGGGCTAATTATTATAATTATTATTGGGATTGTATTTATTTTGTTTTTGAAACGGAGAAGAGTTAAACAGTAGGTTTAAAAGAGAATTAAAAGGCATCAGTCATTAATTAATACACATCCCCCTTTTGATAAAGGAGATGGGCTCGCTGAGATTTGAACTCAGGTCTATACCACCCCAAGGTACAAGGATGGCCAAGCTACCCCACGAGCCCAATAATCAAGGAATAAGCAATATTGATATTTAATACTAAAAGATAACGTTAATTTTTACTACAATTTTATAAACAAACATCTAATATAAAAAATCAAAGACTGGTGGGACTATATGAGTCAAAAAAAAGTTAAAATAGAGGTCTATAAAAAACATTTCAGGGTAGCAATTTTTGGTTCAGCAAGAATAAAAGAATATGATCCAATCTACTTGGAAATCTACAAACTAGCTCATATGATAGCAGCAGATAATGTAGATGTTGTAACAGGTGGTGGACCTGGTATCATGAAAGCAGCAAACAAGGGACATAAAGATGGACGAAAAAGCAGTGATAAAACAAAATCTATAGGATTAAACATTAGAATTCCTAAAGAGCAAAAACCAAACAGGCATCTTGATATTAAAAAAGAATTCCATCATTTCTCAGGACGTCTTGACACATTCATGGTATTATCAAACGTTGTGGTTGTAGCCCCAGGTGGAGTAGGAACTCTCTTAGAATTTGTCTACACATGGCAACTAGTACAAGTAAAACAAATCTGCAACATGCCAATTATTCTAATAGGTGATATGTGGGCTGAATTACTAAAATGGGTGGAAAAATATCCTCTTAAACAAAAATTCTTATCAAAAAAAGACCTAGATAACATTATTTTAGCAAAAGACAGCCTAGATGCATATAGAATTATAAAAAAATTCTATGATGCATATGAAAGAGGAGATGATATCTGTCTGAATTTCAAGAAATATAAATGCGAACTTCAAAAATGGAATGTATCCTAATTTTTTCTATCCTTGTTTTTTCTTTTGAAGATAATACCATATAAAAAATATTATTGGCATTAATATACCAAATATTATTGCAGGCGCAAAACCTTCTAGCCACAAATCTGATGCATCAAGGCAACTGCCTCCTGCAGTGCACATA
>Ga0172362_10003511_pt1 | contig 13541 bp, 10 predicted proteins | sample LakKivs1_kivu2a2_FD_114534 | JGI IMG/M metagenome (GOLD analysis project Ga0172362, IMG submission 114534) | Sediment microbial communities from Lake Kivu, Rwanda - Sediment s1_kivu2a2 | ecosystem: Environmental > Aquatic > Freshwater > Lake > Sediment | place: Rwanda: Western Province, Lake...
ATGTGACCGTCCGGCGCAGGCCTTCCTCGAAGTCCATCTCCGCCCGGAAGCCGAATAGCTCTGCGGCGCGGGTGGTGTCGAGGCAGCGGCGGGGCTGGCCGTCAGGCTTCGTGGTGTCCCAGACGATCCGGCCGGTGTAGCCCGTCAGGTCGCGGATCTTCTCGGCCAGGTCGCGGATGGAGATCTCGAAGCCGGCGCCGACGTTCACCGGCTCGGGGCCGTCGTAACGCTGCGTGGCCAGCACGATGGCCCGGGCGCAGTCATCGACGTAGAGGAACTCGCGTGTGGCGCTGCCGGTGCCCCAGACGACGACCTGCGGCTCGCCGCTGTCGCGGGCCTCGACGAACTTGCGGATCAAGGCCGGGATCACGTGGCTGGTGCGCGGGTCGAAGTTGTCGCCCGGCCCGTAGAGGTTCACCGGCAGCAGATAGATGCCGTTGAGGCCGTACTGCTGGCGATAGGCCTGGAGCATCACGAGCAGGGCCTTCTTGGCGATGCCGTAGGGTGCGTTGGTTTCCTCGGGGTAGCCGTTCCAGAGCTCTTCCTCCCGGAACGGCACGGGGGTGAACTTCGGGTAGGCGCAGATCGTGCCGATCTGGACGAACTTGGCCAGGCCGGCGCGGCGGGCGTGCTCGATGAGGTGCAGGCCCATGGCCATGTTGGCGTAGAAGAACCGCCCGGGGCTGGCGCGGTTGGCGCCGATGCCGCCGACCTCCGCGGCCAGGTGAATGACAACCGTCGGCCGCGTGTCGGCGTACATGCGCTCGACGTCGGCCTCGCGGGTAAGGTCGTAGCGGTCGATGGTCGGCACGAACACGCGGTCGTCGCTAACGCCGGCCTGGCGCAGGGCGGCCTGGAGGCGCCGGCCGAGGAAGCCGGCCCCGCCTGTGACGACGATGCGCTGTTTGGTCAGGTCCAGCGAAGTAGTCCCTCTGTGCCGCAGTCAGAGCCAGCCGCGGAACTTGTAGTAGCCCCAGGCGAGCACTTCATGGAGCTTGTTTGGCAGGTTGGCCGCCTTGGCCTTCCAGTCTTCGCGCGGCCCGTAGCGTCCCCCGACCTGCCACTGCGGGCAGCAGAGGCTCACGTGCTTGTAGCCCTGCCTGTCGAAGCGCGCCCGCGCCCGCGAGCTGTGGAAGGGCGACGTTACCACCAGGACGCGGCTGGTCGCCTTGTCCACGCCCGGCAGGGCGGCAACGGTCCGCGGGTGGTCCCAGGTTCGCGTCGCGTCGCGGTCCAGCAGGATCGCCTTGCGCGGAACGCCTCCGGCTGCGAGGACGTCCGCCAACCGGTCGGTCGAGTCGTCGAAGGAGCTGACGATGACCGTCTTGGCCCATTCTGCCCGGAACAGGTCGGCGGCTTCCACGGCGCGCTCGGGGTTGCCGCCGAGGACGACGATGAAGTCGGCCGGCCGAGGCTCGTCCACGCGGATGAGGGCGTCGGACAGCCAGTTGCCGGCGGGCGTGAAGACCATCGCGGCGGCGGTGGCAGCGGCGGCTGCCACGGTCCAGCCGATGCACTTGGCGGCTCGCCTCACCAGACGCCGCAAGGCCCCGGCACGGCGCGGGCTGGCAGCGTGCTCTTCGTTCGCGTCCACGCGTGCGACTGTCACAGGCGATGCACCATCGAGGCCATTGGTGGCCTAGGGTGTGCTATCCAGACTCCGTCCCCGTCGGCTGCGCGCGACTTCTCGACGCAACAGGCATCAGTACAACCAGTTATGATCTGCCGGCTCCGGCTTACGGCGACGGCTCCGCGGCCATCCGCCGCTGCGCCAACTGCTCCGTCAGGCCGGCAGTTCTACGATACCATCAGTCCACCGGTTCCAGCAAACTGCCGTCGATGGTCACGGCGGCGCCCTGGCCGAGGATGCCCACCTCGACGACGAAGCGGCTCCTTGCCCGCCGCTGCGCGACCTTGCCTTCGATGCCCTGAAGCGGCCCGGAGCGGATGCGGCAGCGGACGCCGCGCCGCAGCGCGGGGTACGGGTCAACGCCGATGCCCGACTCGATGAGCCGCTGGATCGCCGTCAGCTCCCGGACAAGCTGCTGCTGGTCATGCACCGCCAGCAGGTCGGCGACCCGCCCGGTCTTGAGAGCACCGAGGCGCTGGTTTTCCTGTCCGCGGAAGAACAGGTAGCCGGCGAACAGCGGCAGCTTGGTCTTCCAGGACCGCTGGCGGCTGCGACGGACCGCCTCATACATCGGCAGGAAGTACGAAACACTTGCCCGCAAAAGGTCCCACGCCAGGGCCTTTTCCTGCCGCGGGCGGACCCGCGCCACCCACCAGAGCCCGCCGTCGCCGTCAAGCGGGCAGTCGGCGGGGAAGAGCTCGGGCGGGTTGTCGCGCTCAGCAAGCATGCGCGTGTCCATCCCCCGTCACGACTGCACGACCGGGACAGGCGGCGGCAGCTACCGCCTGCCACCGCAACGCCAACAGGCTCAAGTCTTGCGAATGTTCCGGCACAGCCACATCCTACAAAATCCGGGCCGCCCGGTTCCACCGGCAGACTCGCCGGCCCGGGCGCAGCCATCGCCGCTGGCGAGGGTTTGGCCGCTACGGCCGGGCGGCGCCCGTCTTGCCGTTCCTCGCTCGATGGTCGGCAATGACCCGCTCCTCCCTGGCCACGTCCCAGTCGTGATCGACCATCATCTCGACCAGCTTGGCGAACGTGACCTCCGGCCGCCAGCCGAGCACGCGGCGGGCCTTGGATGCGTCGCCCTGGAGCAGGTCCACCTCGGCCGGGCGGAAGTACCGCGGGTCGATCTCGACGTGCTCATGCCAGTCGAGGTCCAGCCGGCTGAAGACCGCGTCGAGGAACTCGCGGACCGAGCGGGTTTCGCCCGTGGCGACGACGTAGTCATCGCCCTTGTCCTGCTGGAGCATGAGCCACATGGCGCGGACGTAGTCGCCGGCGAAGCCCCAGTCGCGTTTGGCCTCGATGTTGCCCAGGTAGAGCTTGTCCTGGAGGCCCTCCTTGATGCGTGTGGCGGCGCGGGTGATCTTGCGCGTGACGAACGTCTCGCCGCGGCGGGGGCTTTCGTGGTTGAACAGGACCCCGTTGCACGCGAACATGCCGTACGCCTCGCGGTAGTTCACCGTCTGCCAGTGGGCGAAGACCTTGGCGCAGGCATAGGGGCTGCGGGGATGGAACGGCGTGGCCTCCGTCTGCGGCGTTTCGACCACCTTGCCGAACATCTCGCTGCTGGAGGCCTGGTAGAACCGCGTCGGCAGGCCCAGGTCGCGGATGGCCTCCAGCAATCGCAGCGTGCCCACCGCGTCCACCTGGGCGGTGTACACCGGCTGGTCGAAGCTCACGCGGACGTGCGACTGGGCGCCGAGGTTATACACCTCCTCGGGCTGGCAGAGCGTGAGAACCTGCCGCAGCCCCGCCCCGTCGGTCAGGTCGCCGTAGTGCAGCAGCAGCCGCGCGCCCCTCTCGTGCGGGTCCTGGTAGATGTGGTCCACGCGCTGCGTGTTGAACGTGCTGGACCGTCGGATCAGCCCGTGCACCTCGTAGCCCTTGTCGAGAAGCAGTTCCGCCAGGTAGCTGCCGTCCTGGCCGGTAATGCCGGTAATCAGCGCCTTCTTCGCCATCGGTTGTCTCCCGTGCGGAATCCCGCCGCATCAGCTATTATCGGCATAAGGTCTTCCGTCGTTGCGAGTGAATCTCGGCGTGGCGGCCGGGCAAGTCGCCGCCGGTTGTGGTTCAGCGTTGCCTTGCGCCGGCCGATGTCACTCTCGGCGGCGGTCGCGCAGCGCTTCCCTGTGCGTCAGGAGACGCGGATGTCGGCTGTGGCAGGAACCTGGGACTACCTGATCGTCACGGCCTCGAACGACCGGCAGGCGGCCGCCTACCGCCAGCAGATCGAGCTGCGCCGCAGGCTGGGCTTTCTGTCGCAGGCGAGGGATGTCCTCGTCGTTGCCGATCCCGGCGGGCGGAGGGTCGGCAGCGGGGGCAGCACGGTCTTCTGCCTGCTGGAGGTGCTTCGCCGTTGTCTGGCCGGGCGCGGCGACCTGGGCAGCCCCGCGGCGTGGCGCGAGACGCTCGGCGGCCTGCGGATACTGATCGTCCACGCCGGCGGCGACTCCAGGCGCCTGCCGGCCTACGGCCCGTGCGGGAAGATATTCGTCCCCGTCCCCGCCGACAGCGACAGCACGCTCGGCGCGACGCTCTTCGACCGCCAGATGCCGACATACCTGGCGCTGCCGGCCATGCCGGAAGGGCGCGGCCAGGTCGTCGTCACGTCCGGCGACGTGCTGCTGGTCTTCGAGCCGGAGCACGTTCGCTTCGAATCTGCCGGCATCACCGGGCTGGGCTGCCGGGCCGCCCCGCAGCGCGCCGCACGGCACGGCGTCTACTGCGCCGCCGACGACGGGACCGTCCTGCGGTTCCTCCAGAAGCCCGCGCCGGCCGAGCAGGGCGCCAAGGGCGCCATCGACCGCTACGGCCAGACCATCCTCGACATCGGCGTGATGAACCTGGACGGCGACACGGCCGTGGCGCTGCTGGGGGCGTTCGGGGCGGCTGTGGCCTCCAGCGGCGAGCTGGCCTGGTCCGGCGAGATGGGCCGGGCGATCGACGAGCACGGCCTGGACTTCTACTGCGAGATCGCCTGCGCGATGGGCACGGATGCCGGCTCGACGGCGCACGCCGCGGCGGCCCGGTCGGCGGGGTCGCGCTGGCCCGACGCGCTGCTGGGCAGGCTCTTCCAGGCGCTGCGGGCGGTGCCGTTCCGCGTTCGCGTCCTGCCGCACTGCGGCTTCCTGCACTTCGGGACGAGCCGGCAGATCATCGACGGCGGCCTGGAGCTGCTTCGTCTCGACCGCGGCGTCTCGCAGCTCCGCACGTTCCTGACCATGAACAGCGTTGTAGCCGGCGGCGCGGAGGTCTCCGGGACGGATGCGTGGGTCGAAGGCTGCCGCATCGACGCCGACCTGCATCTCGGCGGCGATAACGTCGCCGTCGGCCTCGACGTGCGCGAGACGCTCACGCTGCCTCCGCACGCCTGCCTCGACGTGATCGCGGGGCGCAGCCGCGACGGCCGGCAGGTGGCCTTCGTCCGCTGCTACGCCACGGGCGACACGTTCAAGGACACCGTCGCCGCCGGCGCGACGCTTTGTGGCCGGCCCGTGCTCGATTGGCTCGCCGACGTGGGCCTGACGCCCGGCGACGTCTGGCCGGCGGAAGCGGAGGTGAACGGATGCACGGTGTGGGATGCGAGAGTCTTCCCCGCCGCCGCGGACGAGGCGGGCTATCCGCAGTGGCTGTGGCTTGTGGACCCGCAAAGGGCGACCGACCGGCAGCGCCTCGCGTTGAAGCGGGCGGACCGGTACAGCCTGGCCGAAATCGCCGCCCTGGCCGACCAGGACGCCTTTCACGCGCGGCGTTCCGCGATTCGCGCCGCGGAGGTCGGCGCGTTGCTGCGCCGGCTGTTCCGGCTGGACAGCGGCTTCTCGGCGGCCGATCTGGCGCACGCGATCGCCAGCGTGCCGCCGCGGGCCCGCGCCGCGTGGATCGCCCAACTCCTGGCCGAGGCCCACTGGCACCACGAGGCGCAGATCAGCGCCGCGGCGCCGTCGTTCACCTACGCGCGGATCATCCACACGCTGGGAACGGCGCTTGCGCTCGTGGCCGACGGGGAGAACGCGCCGCTGGACGCGGCTGCCCCCGGGCTGGAGGCGGCCCTGCCGGCGGCGAGGCGACAGTGGCTTGAGGGCCTGGAGCTGGCCCCGCGGGACGACACCTCGGTCGGGCAATGGGCGGCCAGGGCGCACAAGTCGGCCTTCGCGTACGTCGGTCAGGCGATCGTGACGAGCGGCCGGCGACTGCCCGCCCCGCCGCGCAGCGCCCTTCGCGCCGACGAGATCGTTTGGGGCCGGGCGCCGGCGCGCCTGGACCTCGGCGGCGGGTGGTCCGACACCCCGCCATACTCGCTGGAGCACGGCGGGTGCGTCATCAACGCCGCCGTCGACCTGAACGGCCAGCCGCCGATCCACTGCTACGCCCGCGTGATCCGCCAGCCGGTGGTGCGCATCGGCTCCATCGACGTCGGCACGCGGGTCGAGGTCGCCGAGCTGGAGGAGTTGCTGGACTTCCGCTCGGCCACCAGCGAGTTCGCCCTGGCGAAGGCGGCTCTGGCCCTGTCGGGCTTTGCGCCGGAGGCGGCCGAATGGGGCCACGCCCGCACGCTGCGCGACATGCTGGAGCGCTTCGGCGGCGGCATCGAGCTGACGACGCTGGCGGCGATTCCCAAGGGCAGCGGCCTGGGCACATCCAGCATCGTCGGCGCGGTCATCCTGGCCGTCGTCGAGCGGATGATGGGCAGGCAGCTCACCCGGCAGGGGCTTTTCCATGGCGTGCTGCGCCTGGAGCAGGCCCTCAGCACCGGCGGCGGCTGGCAGGACCAGGTCGGCGGGGCCGTCGACGGCGTGAAGGTCGTCACCACGCAGCCGGGGCTGGTCCCCGACATGCAGGTGCACTACGTTCCGGCCGACCTGCTCGACCCGGCCGCCAACGGCGGGCAGACGCTGCTCTACTACACGGGCATCACGCGCCTGGCCAGGAACATCCTTCAGCAGGTGGTCGGGCGCTACCTGGACCGCGACCGGGCGGCGATGGAGACGCTCCGGCGGATCCACGCGCTGCCGCCTCACGTCGCCGACGCCATGGCCCGCAAAGACATGCCCGCGTTCGGGCGGGCCATCGACACGGCCTGGCGGCTGAACAAGCAGCTCGACTGGAACTCCAGCACGCCGCAGATCGAGGCGATGCTCGACCGCGTTCGCCCGCACGTTCACGGCGCCAAGCTGCTGGGCGCCGGCGGAGGGGGCTTCCTGCTGATGGTCTGCAAATCGCCGAACGACGCGGGCGCAGTCCGCCGCCTGCTGGAGGCCGAGCCGCCCAACGGCCGCGCCCGCTTCTTCGACTTCGCCGTCAGCGGCGAGGGGCTGGTCGTCACCGTGTGCTGAGGCAACAGGATCCGTCCCGGCGCCATTGTCTTGCGGGCGGGCCGAAGGGGGCCGTATCCTTGGATTTCAGCGAGTCTCACGACAGGAAAGGGCACGCCCATGCGAATCGCGGCAGTCGCGGGGGCTTGTGCGGCCGTGGCCGTCTGCCTGGCCGGCTGCGGGCAGAAGCAAACCGGCCAAGGCGGCGCCAGGCGGCTCACCATCGCGGTCATCCCCAAGGGCACGACGCACGAGTTCTGGAAGTCGGTGGAGGCCGGCGCCAAGAGGGCCGGCAGCGAGATGGGCGTCGAGGCCCTCTGGATCGGCCCGGAAAAGGAGGACGACCGCGGCCAGCAGATCGACCTGGTCAACAACATGGTCCTGCGCCGCGCCGACGCGATCGTCCTGGCCCCGCTGGACAAGCACGCCCTGGCCGCGCCCGTTGCCAGGGCGAAGGCGGCCGGCATCGGCGTCGTCATCATCGACTCAGACCTGGAGGGCGGCGACTACGTCTGCTTCGCGGCCACGGACAACAAGGAGGGCGGGCGCAAGGCGGGGCGGCTGACCTGCCGGCTCGTCGGCGAGCGGGGCGACCTGGTGATGCTCCGCTACGCCGAGAACCACGCCAGCACCGAGAACCGCGAGGCCGGGTGGCTGGAGGTCGTGCGGGAATACGGCAGGACGCACCCGGACGTGAAGGTCGTCAGCGAGGAGCAGCGGGCGGGCGCGACGAAGGAGACGGCCCAGTCGGCCGCGGAAAACCTGCTCGACCGGTTCACGCGGGACGGCAAGCTGACGGTGGCGGCAATCTTCACGCCCAACGAGTCGAGCACCTACGGCATGCTGATGGCGCTGCGGAACCGGCGGTTCGCCGGCAAGGTGCGGTTCGTCGGCTTCGACGCCTCCAAGCCGCTGATCCAGGCCCTGGCGGCCGGCGAGATCGACGGCCTGGTGGTCCAGAACCCCGAGAAGATGGGCTACGAGGGCGTGAAGGCGGCCGTGGCGCACATCCGCGGGCAGCCGGTGCCCAGGCGGATCGACACCGGCGCGGCGCTGATCACGAAGGACGACCTGGGCAAGCCGGCCACGAAGGCCCTCGTGCCGAACGTGGACGAATGGGTTCGCTGACGGTTCAACGAGGATACGAATGGACAGCGTCCCTCGCCTGGCGATGAAGGACATCCGCAAGCGGTTCGCCGCGACGGTGGCCCTGGACGGCGTGGGGCTGGAAGTGCGCAGCGGCGAGGTGCACGCCCTGGTGGGCGAGAACGGGGCCGGCAAGAGCACGCTGATGAAGGTCCTCAGCGGCGCCCACCCCGCCGACGCGGGCGAGATGTTCCTCGACGGACGGTGCTACCGCCCCCGCAACCCGCTCGACGCCCGCCGCGCCGGCGTGGCCATGATCTACCAGGAGCTTTCCCTCGCGCCGCACCTGTCGGTGGCGGAGAACATCTCGCTGGGCGTCGAGCCGGCGGTGGGGGGCTTCATCCGCCGGCGCGAGGTGCGCCGCCGCAGCGAGGAGGCGCTGCGGTTCCTCGAGCACCCGGAGATCCGCGGCGACGTGCCGGTGGAGCGGCTGACCGTGGCGGCCCGGCAGCTCGTCGAGATCGCCCGCGCCCTGGCGGTCGGCTGCCGCGTGCTGGTGCTCGACGAGCCGACCAGCAGCCTGACGCAGCAGGACGTGGGGCGGCTGTTCGAGCTGATCCGGCGCCTGCGGGGCGACGGGCACGCCGTCGTGTACATCTCGCACTTCATCGAGGAGGTCAAGCGCATCGCCGACCGCGTGACGGTGCTGCGCGACGGGCGGTCGGTCGGCTGCGACGAGGCGGCCAATCTGTCCCCGCGACGCATCGTGTCCATGATGGTCGGACGCGAGGTGGGGCAGCTTTATCCCCGCTCGCCGCGCACGGCGGGCGAGCCGGTGCTGGAAGTTGCCGGCCTGGTCGGCGCGGCCGGCAAGCCCGCCTCGGCCAGCCTGACGCTGCGGCGCGGCGAGGTGCTCGGCGTCGCCGGGCTGGTCGGCGCGGGGCGCACGGAGCTGCTGCGGTGCATCTTCGGTCTGGAGGCCGTGCGCGGCGGGACCATCCGCCTGGGCGCCTACGTCGGCCCGCACTCCCCCGCGCGCCGCTGGGCGCAGGGCGCAGGGCTGCTCAGCGAGGACCGCAAGGGCGAGGGCCTGGCCGTGGGGATGAGCGTGGCCGACAACGTGACGCTCTCGCGCCTGCGGGGGCTGGGCCCGCTGGGGCTGGTGCTGCCGTCGCGTCAGGCGGCCGCGGCAAGGCGGTGGATCGAGCGGCTCGACATCCGCTGCCGCTCGCCGCTCCAGCCCGTGGCGGACCTGTCCGGGGGCAACCAGCAGAAGGTGGCCGTGGCGCGCCTGCTCCAGCACGACGTGGACGTGCTGCTGCTGGATGAGCCGACGCGCGGCATCGACGTGGGCGCCAAGGCGACGATCTACCGGCTCATCGACGAGCTGGCGCGCGGCGCGGACGGCCGGACGCCGCGGGCCATCCTCATGGTCAGCAGCTACCTGCCCGAGCTGCTGGGCGTCTGCGACCGCGTGGCGGTGATGTGCCGCGGGCGGCTCGGCCCGGCCCGGGCGGCCAGCGAGCTGAACGAGCAGCAGCTCATGCTGGAGGCCACGGGACAGGAGGGCGAGGCGTGAGCGGGCAGCAGCCCCTTGCGACGCCCCGCGCCGCGAGATGGCGCGGGCTGCTCGGCGTGCTGGTGCCGCTTGGTGTGCTGGCGGGGGTTTACCTGGGCTTCGCCCTCCAGACGCCGCAGATGTTCAAGCCCCGCGTCATCGAGGGCATGGTCATCCAGACGGTCATCGTGGGCACCGCCGCCGTCGGCATGACGTTGGTCATCATCGCCGGCGGCATCGACCTGTCGGTCGGGTCGATCATCGCGTTCAGCTCGGTGGCCGGGGCGATGTTCATGGCCAGGCTGGGCGTGCCGGCCGGATGGGCGGTGCTGCTGGCGGTGGGGGCGGGGGCGGCGTGCGGCCTGTGCAACGGGGCGATCGTCACCGGCGGGCGGATCGTGCCGTTCATCGTGACGCTGGGGACGATGATGGTGTTCCGCGGGGCCGCCAAGGGCCTGGCCGACAGCGCGCCCGTGGACATCTCCGACAAATGGATCGGCGACTTCATGCGCTCGCTGCCGCCGGAGCAGTGGTGGAAGCTGCTTCCCCCCGGCGGGTGGGCGATGGTCCTGCTGGCCGCGGCGTTCTGGGCCATGCTCCGCTACACCCGCCTGGGCCGCCACGCGGTGGCGGTGGGCTCCAACGAGCAGACGGCCCGGCTGTGCGGCGTCGCCGTCGCGCGCGTCAAGCTGTGTGTGTACGCCCTGGGCGGGGCGTGCGCGGGGCTGAGCGGGGTGATGCTGCTCAGCCGCCAGGGCCAGGGCGACCCGACGGCGGCGGTCGGCTACGAGCTGTACGTCATCGCCGCGGTGGTCATCGGCGGGGGGAGCCTGTCGGGCGGCTCAGGGTCGGTCCTCGGCACCATCGTCGGGGCGCTCATCATGACCGTCATCCGGGCGGGGTGCAACTTCCGGGGCCTCCAGCCGTGGGTGACCGAGGTGGTCACCGGCGCCATCCTGGTCGCCGCGGTCGCGCTGGACCGCCTGCGCCACCGCGACGGGCGGTGAAGGGGGGCCGCTTGAAGGGTGGCCGCGGGCGACTGGCGGTAGGGGGGCGGCGGCTGGAAGACCCCGGACCGGAAGACCGGATACCAGGAACCCCGCGCCCAAGGCCCGGTTCGCCGCTTGCTGTTCGACGTTCCGGGCTGCCAGCTCCGTGTTCCGGCCTCTGGCCGCCTCCCGCTCGCCCCAGCCATGCCTCGTTTCGATGCCCAGGCGGCGTCGAAACGGGCGCCAAATCGACGAACGGCACCTTGGACGTACCCCGGTACGTCCAAACGGTCGGAAGGGCATTCTTGCCCCGTTTCGACGCCGAGGCGGGCGCGAAACGCCGCCCTGTCAAGATGGGCAAGCTGCGCAGACTGCGCAAACTCTCGCCGCCGTTCGGTGGCGCTGTTCCGGAAGGCCATCACGCCAAGACCCGCCCACGTTGCCCCGTGCCCCCCGAACCCGCACGCAATCAAGCCAGTTGTGGGGTCCTTGACCAAAGACGCCGATGTGGCTACAATGCAGGTGTCAAGTGGCCACACGCGAAGGAGCCGACGACATGATCTCTGTGGGTGTTCGCGAACTGAAGAACTCGTTGAGCCGATGCCTCCGCCAGGTTGAGGCCGGCGAGGAAGTGATCGTCACCGACCGCGGGCGACCCGTGGCCAGGATCGTCGCCGATCGCCCCGTCGCGGCACCGGAACTGGAGGGTCGCCTCCGCCGTCTCGAGGCCGCCGGGATCATCACCCGTGCCTCCCAGCCCCGCAGGCGGCGGCCCTGGCGCCGGCCGCGAGTGGAGGGCAAGCCGCTGTCCGAGATCGTCATCGAGGGGCGCGAATGACCGCGTACGTGCGTTGACTTGACGGGCCGGTTGCCTGACGGGATGCTGTTCACAAGGGACGAGACATGGTGTATCGCGGGACAATTCGGAATGGGGTGGTGGTTCTGGAGCCGGCAGCCGCCATCCCGGAAGGCGCCGCGGTGCTCGTGCACCCGCTGGCCGAGCCGAAGTGGCTGCGGCATGCGGGAACCTTGTCCGAGGCCGACGCTCGGGGCATGTTGAAGGCCATCGAAGATGGCTGCGAGAACGTCGACCCGGAGGTCCGCGTTTGAGGCTCCTGGATACCAGTGTCGCCGTATGGCTTCTGCGCGGGTTGCCTGGCGTCCTGCAACGCGCGCGCGAACTCGCAGACGAATTGGGCCTTCCCTGGATCACTCAGGGAGAACTTCTCATCGGGGCTCTACACCATGCCAACCGCTACGCCACAACGACCAAGGTTCGCGATTTCATCGGTGATTTTGCGTTGCTCCTGCCCGACAGGGAGACGGCCGAGACTTACGCCCGGTTGCACGCCGATCTGGCGATGAGGGGCGCTCCGATTCCCAGCAATGACCTCTGGATTGCCGCTCTTGCCGTCCAGCACGAAATGCCGGTCGTCACCTCTGATGAACATTTCAACCGGGTCGCTGGGCTGGTTGTGGAAAACTGGTTGGCGTAGGCTTCCTGTTCAGGTCGCGATGGCCCCCGTGCGGCGGAATCAGGTTGAACCGCCATGGCGAGTTTCGTTCGACATGGTCATCACCCCTTCTTCTGAATCTTCGCCCACGTGTCCTTCAGCGTGACTGTGCGGTTGAGGACCGGGCGCGTGGGCGTGGAGTCGGGATCGACGCAGAAGTAGCCGAGCCGCTCGAACTGGCAGCGCCAGCCGGCCGGCTTGCCCAGCACCGCTGGCTCGACCTTCGCCTCGGCGATCGTCTCCAGCGAGTCGGCATTGAGCATCGTCTTCCAGTCGGTTCCCTCCGGCACGTCGGTGGGGTCGGGGCGGGTGAACAGGTGGTCGTACAGCCGCACCTCGGCCGAAACGGCCCGCTCGGCCGACACCCAGTGGATGGTGGCCTTGACCTTCCGCCCGTCGGGCGCGTCGCCGCCGCGCGTGGCGGGGTCGTAGGTGCAGTGCACTTCCGTCACGTTGCCGGCGGCGTCCTTCACCACGCCCGCGCACGTGACGAAGTAGGCGTAGCGCAGGCGCACCTCGCGTCCGACGGTCAGGCGGAAGTACTTCGGCGGCGGGGCCTCCATGAAGTCGTCGGCCTCGATGAACAGCTCGCGCGAGAACGGCACCTTGCGGCTGCCCGCGGCGGCATCCTCGGGGTTGTTCACCGCGTCCAGCTCCTCCACCTGCCCCGGCGGGTAGTTGTCGATGACGAGCTTCAGCGGCCGCAGCACGCCCATCACCCGCGGGCTGGAGCGGTTCAGGTGCTCGCGCAGCACGTGCTCCAGCAGGGCGTAGTCGATCGTGCTGACGAACTTGGCCACGCCGATGCGCTTCATGAAGTCGCGGATGGCGGCCGGGTCGTAGCCGCGCCGCCGCAGGCCGCACAGCGTCGGCAGTCGCGGGTCGTCCCAGCCGCCGACCAGCCCGGCCTCGACCAGCTCGCGGAGGAATCGCTTGCTCATCACCGTGTAGGTGAGGTTGAAGCGTGCGAACTCGATCTGGCGGGGGTGGTGAATCTGCGGTGTGCGCCCCTCGTTGATCGCGTCGATGAACCAGTCGTACAGCGGGCGGTGGTTCTCGAACTCCAGCGAGCAGAGCGAGTGCGTGACGCCCTCGACGCTGTCCTCCAGCCCGTGCGCCCAGTCGTACATGGGGTAGATGCACCAGTCGGCGCCGCGGTGTGGGTGCGCGGCGTGGAGGATGCGGTACATCACCGGGTCGCGCATGTTGAGGTTGGGGTGGGCCATGTCGATCTTCGCCCGCAGCGTGCGGCTGCCGTCGGGGAACTCGCCGGCCTTCATGCGGGCCAGCAGGTCGAGGCTCTCGGCGACAGGCCGGTCGCGCCAGGGGCTCTCCCTGCCCGGACGCGTGAGGGTGCCGCGGTAGGCGGCCACCTCGTCGGCCGACAGGTCGCAGACGTACGCCTTGCCCTTGCCGACCAGCTCGACGGCGTAGTCGTACATCTGC
>Ga0172362_10003514_pt1 | contig 13531 bp, 12 predicted proteins | sample LakKivs1_kivu2a2_FD_114534 | JGI IMG/M metagenome (GOLD analysis project Ga0172362, IMG submission 114534) | Sediment microbial communities from Lake Kivu, Rwanda - Sediment s1_kivu2a2 | ecosystem: Environmental > Aquatic > Freshwater > Lake > Sediment | place: Rwanda: Western Province, Lake...
CGTATGACTTCATAAGGTAGCCTTGGAAATGTCACCAGGACAAGAACAGGGTTGTTTCTCATTAAGAGATCGAATCGTCAACTGGAGTATCTTTGAAATCAACGGTTCTTTCTTCTTGTATACTGATACGATTTCATCTGCGGGTACTTTTTTCTGAAGTCCAGCAGCCATGTTGCAGACCAGACAGAGGGAGACAAAACACATGCCTTTTTCTCTTGCCAGGATCACTTCAGGAGCCAAGGTCATCCCGACAATATCAGCGACTGGGGAATACAACTGTATCTCCGCAGCGGTCTCCAAGCGTGGACCTTCGGTGACGAGGTACACCCCCTGATCATGGACAGTGATGTCCTTGAGTTTTTTGCTGGAGTGTATAACAAGTTCCCGGAGCGATGGACAGAACGGTTCAGTCATGTCCACATGAACCCGTTGGTCATTAAAGAAGGTCGTCGGTCGTGCTTTCGTCGCGTCAATAAAATCATGGGGGATCACCAGGTCCCCTGGCTGTATCGAGTTCTTCATTGACCCGACGGTTCCAACGGAGAACACACAGGAGACGTGACTGACGGCGAGTGCATGGATGTTTCCGAGATGGTTGACCCGGTGTGGTGGGAGCTTTGCTTCTTCTCCATGGCGTTGGATGTAGAATACCTCATGGTCATCAAGTGTTGATGTCTGCAAAGCGATGTCTCCGTAGGGTGTGTGCACTTTGATTCTATCTGAATCTTTCATCAAATCCGGCATATAATGCCCGCATAATATCCCAATTCTCATCAGCGTGACCACCACCAAGAAATGTTTATTTATTTAAAGAGATACCTATGGTGATGAGAGTCGCAGCGTTGTTCTCCGGTGGGAAGGATTCGGTCTTTGCGGTGTACATCACTCAACAGTATGGCTGGGAGATCTCTGCTCTTGTGACTGTTTTTCCAGAAAAACCTGATTCATGGATGTTTCATTCGATCAATATTCATCAGACCGATCTGCTCGCAACAGCGTTGGATATCCCTTTGGTGAAGGGGAAAACCAAGGCTGATAAAGAAACTGAACTTGGGGATTTGAAACAGTTGCTGCAGGATCTGGAGATAGACGGAGTAGTCAGTGGAGCGATTGCTTCGGAGTATCAACGGACGCGCATTGAAAAGATCTGTGATGAGCTGGGGTTGAAATCATTTTGCCCGCTATGGCATAAGAACCAGGAGTTGTTATTACGTGACCAGGTTCATGCGGGTTTTCAGAGCATTATCGTCGGTGTGTTCGCTGAGGGGTTTGACGAGACGTGGCTGGGGAGAATCATTGATGAAGGAACCATTGATGCGCTCAGTTATCTTCATAGGAAAAAGGGGATTAATATCGCTGGTGAAGGAGGAGAATATGAAACGCTGGTGGTATCTGGCCCTGTGTTTTTCAAACGACTGGTGATTGATGATGCAGAAACACAGTGGAATCGTGACTCAGGGGTCTTTCGCGTGAAAACAGCGCATCTTGAGGATGTTTAATACGTGATATAATTGAGTGCTTTGAGTTGTTGGAGAAACAAGAAGAGACGTTGATCGATGTTTTTTTCTTCAGGAAATTCCTTCGTTATCACCGTGAGGATTTCTCTGACGTTTGTTGTTCCATCGCAGTGATTCCAAATCATGGACCCCAGTTTATCCAGGTGTGCTTCGAAGGTGTTCTGCCGTTTGAGAACTTTGCAGAAGGATTTTCCTAGTTTGCCAGTGAATTTTGGTACGGTAAGCGTAACAAGGCCTTGCGGATCCGTAGACCAGTTGAACTCTAATCGCTGTGGTTTGTAGAGAAGAAACTCATCAACCGTTGGTAATCCTTTACTTGTCGTCATTTGCGTAGATTTCCCTTAAGGGGATGTACGCGAGGAGGGCTGCGATGAAGACCCAGATGAGGATCGATGGTAAGATCGGTGGGTATTCAAAGATCGCGAAATTTAATCCAGCGATGATGAGGAATGCGACAATAACCCCCATCAATGCTTCTCCTGCGATCAATCCCGCGGTGAGAAGAAGTCCGGTTCTTATAATCTTTTCTTTTGGCGCCACATCGGTTTGTTTGATGGCAAGATCCCAATCGCTGATTTCCTCTTCTTGTGCAGTCCCGTATTTCTTGGAGATTGCACGGTTTGTTATCGATCGGACGATGCCGCCGGCGAAGATAGGGGTGCTGAGGGTGAAGGGAAGGTAGATGCCGATAGCAACCGGGAGCACTGGTAGTCCAATGAGGATGAGGACGAAGGCAAGGACCGCTCCGGCCACGACGAACGGCCAGACCATTTCCCCGCCAAGGACCCCCTGGACGATTCCCTGCATGAGGAACGCCTGAGGGGCTGGCAAGTTCGTACTGCCGATATGATATGCTTTATCCAACGCTTGGATAACTAACGCAAGGATTGGAGCGGCTGCCGCCACGCCGATGATTTCTGCTATCTGCTGGTTCCGTGGGGTCGCACCTATCATCTGACCGCAGGTCATCGATTGCAGGACGTCCCCGGAGATGGCCGCGGCGCAGCAGATGACTGCGGCGATGAGAATCGCGATACCAGCGGCACCGACATTCCCTGAGAGGCCAAATCCAAGTAGGATTAATGATGTGATGAGCAACACGGAGACGGTGACCCCAGAAATCGGGTTGTTCGATGACCCGAGTAGCCCGGCCATATATCCGGCTATCGCGCTTGCAACAAACGCGAAGAGAATGGCGAACACCGCCATGACCGCTGAAACTGCCCAGAGACTCGACAGCCATGCGTAAATGAGGAAAACAGGTATGACAAGGACACCAATCATTAGGAATACGAATTTGAAATTCAGATCGGTATCGGTTCTCTTCTTTGCTTCCACCGCTCCTCCCTTGATACCTGCAACTGCTTCTTTAATGCCGCTCGCTAGGTTCGATCGGAGCTTGAAGATTGTGTACAGTCCACCGACGACCATGGCACCCACACCGATATAGCGAATGTAGCTGCCCCAGATTGCAAAGAATCCCCAGATTTGGTATCCAGCTTCTGGGTTTCCGAATCCTAACGCAAGGGCATCGGTGATATCCGAGGGGGTATTGGGGACAGGAAGACCGGTTGCTAAGGCAATGAGGGGGACAAGGATGACCCAGCCGAGAAGTCCTCCGACAAAAACGAATGCGGAAATTTTCGGTCCGATAATCCATCCGACACCAAGCAACGCTGGTGAGGTCGCAAGACCACCATAGAAGACCCCGGATTTTTCTCCGCCGCCGATATCGAATTTTCCAATATTCGCAATCCCATGGACCGCTCCTGCGAACATCTTTGTTCCAACCTGACCGAATTTAAAAAATGCTGAGATGAGTACGCCGATGATGAGCCAGATGCCACTCACTCCGCTTCCTTTGGCTTTTTTACCGGTTTCAGACTCTTGTCCACCGACCGTTGTGGTCAGCACTGCGGCGACAGCGACACCTTCAGGGAACGGAAGATCAGTTTTGATAATCAATGCCCTGCGGAGGGGTACCATCCAGAGTACTCCAAGCATTCCTCCAAATAAAGCAATTAATGTTGTTTCGATGTAGTGGATCTCTGTCCAGGTCCCTATTAGCACCAGGGCAGGGATGGTGAAAATGACTCCAGCTGCGAGTGCTTCACCGGCTGCAGCTCCCATCATACCGATGTTGACTTCTAAAATTGTGCCTTTGAATGGTCTGAGAAACGCAAACGCCATGACTGCACCAGGGATAACCGCTGACACCGTCATTCCAGCATACAAGCCAAGATAGGCATTCGCCGCTCCAAGAATGACGGCGAGGATTGCTCCTACCAGCACTGCCTTCACTGTCAATTCTGGTATCTTTTTTTCCGCTGGGATAAATGACTGAAAATCGTCTCGAGATGGCATAGATAATCAATATGATAAATATATTTCAGTGTTTATAAAACCATCGGTTTAAAATCTCTCCTTATGAAAAAAGAAAATTATTTATAGTTCAATCGAGTAGCGCAGGATTCCTGCTAGACCACTGAAAGCAGAAAACAACGACTCCCCTTCCTCGCTGTTTCTTGAGATGAGTTTCACCGTTGCATTTGTTCTGTCCGCAAGATCAGATAACTCATCTATCAAGTCCACCTTCTTGGTTATCTCAAGAGGAATCGAGGTTTTACAGGTAGGGCAGCTCGGTGGTGTGAACTCTTCTATTGCCTCCTCGGACATAGTTTTTTCTAAGGAATACCCACAGGATTGGCACTTCATTGTTACTCGATATTTTCGCAAATCCTCTGAGAGGAGTAAGGTGTCGACCACACCCATCTCAAGGGCTTTTCTTACCTGATGTTCCCCATACACCGCCAGGCTTTTTTCGGTTTTGGTGACCTCAGATAAAAATCGCTTCATGATTTTCTTCTCTTGGGACACCTTGAGATCCGTCATTTTATCTGCTGCATTTGCTACCAGCTCCCGCAACCCGAATTCATCAGTGTATCCCGTATCAAAGGTATCGATGATTTTCTTCTGGATCTCATAATGCAGATATGCTTCATTTACGAAATATTGTTTTGTCGGGCCAGGCCCCCCAATGAGAATGCCTTTTAACGCGGGTTCTGCTAGGAATATTTCACTTGCCCTTTCTCCACATTTCACGAACCATTCATGGGCTGCTATCTCGGTGAGTCGTTCGAATCTCCGCTGGGATTGACCTCCTCTGCCGTGTTTTCCTGGTACCTGTGATGTCATATACCGAAGCAGCTCGACGCGACTGCCTCGCAGCATCCCGACGGTACATTCTCTTCGATCGATAAGGAGTAAGCCATAGATTTCTTTCTCTGTGAGCATTGCCTCCAATGGTTCGATGTAAAACTCTGAGTCGCACCGGTACAAGAAGGTGATCACCGGCATCGGTGGCTCGATGATAAAGGCGACCATATCCGTCTTGTCTGCACCAATACTTTTATGACCGACAAACATCGCGAGCCCATTTGGTGGTGGTTGCTTGAATGTTTTCAATCTGCTCATGATCGATTCTATTGCAGAGAGTACATTCTTCATTGTTGTTTTTGATTTGATATTCTGGGATTGCGAGTATTCATTTCGAAGATAGGAAATCACGTCAAAGATTTGTTTTGACGGTGGGACATACAAGGAGATAAGTTCCGTATGTTTTCCCCGGCATTTCTTCAATTCTTCCAGCTGTCGTCTCAAATCATAGATTTGTCGCTGGGTCATTTCATCCGTCATTCTTGGGACACCTTTGTTCTTCTCTTTCTTTCATCATTTACGTAAAATCATAGTAAAGTGTTGTTATAAGGAAAACTGCTCCCCTTTCATAGGGGTAAGGACTTCAGCGGTGTCTTTCAACGCTTCAACAAGTGGTGTACGGTCAGCACTGTGGAAGAGAACGATTTTTTCTGGATTGCATTTCTGTGCAAACTCAACCAGTTGACTATGGCCTGCATGTGCTGAGAAGTCATAGTATTGGACTTCACAGTTCACCGTTTCGATAACACCGTAGAAATTAAGCTTTCCTTTTTCTATCAGAAGCCTGCTGTTCGTCCCCGGGATTTGATACCCGGTGAGGAGCACTGCGCTTTTCTTATCATTTTTCAATTTGTTCATGTACGATAAAATAGGGCCGCCGTCCATCATGCCGCTGGAGGTGACAATAATTTCTGCTTTCTGGGCATTCTTTCTGCTCTGTTCTGAACGGACCATGTTTACTTTCTTGAGTGCTTTTTTCAGGTCATTTACCGATCGGAGGTATTTTGGATATTTCAAGTAGATTTTTGAAATCTTCTTTCCCATTCCGTCGAACCAGATGTTATACCCGGTATCTTTCAGTACAAGAAGGATTTCTTGTGAGCGTGAGACGGCGAACGCTGGAATGATTGCGGTGCCGCCTCGATTGATGACCTCCTCGATTTTTTCAAGGAATTTTTTTTCCAGTTTGTCTCTGTTCTCATGTTCTCGGCCTGCATAGGTTCCTTCCATGAACAGTATATCACATGACACTGGTTTTGTCCCTTTGACTAACCTGGTATCAACGGTGTTGAGATCACCGGTGAATAGGATTCGTTTGTCTCCAATGAGGTCGAACATGAGTGCGCCAGGGATATGACCCGCAGAGTGGTATTGCACGATATAGTTCTCACCAAGTTCTCGTTTTTTCCCTGGTTCGACATGAACATAGCTATGCTCTGCTTCTTTCACATCGGCGTTGGTGAAAGGAATTGAATAGCCGTCCATTTGCGCTATCTTCACCGTATCTTTCTGTAATAAATTGGCGACAACTGCGGTTGGTTCTGTCGTAATGATCCGATGGTCTGATTCGGAGCATAGCCAGGGAATCATCCCACAATGGTCAAGATGCGAATGAGAAAGGAACGTGAGGTCAACCGGTGGAGGCGGCAGAGGAAACGTCGGTGGTTTTCCTGGGGACATCCCGTAATCAAACAAGAACCGCATGTCCTCGATTTCCAGGATCATCGCGAGATTCCCGACTTCGTCGCTTCCACCAAGAAATTGACATCGAATACCAGAATTCATTATCATCAAACCTTTTTTACAAACAGGGCCTCCTAAAGAAAAAAGAGGTTGATTAATGTTTGGTCATCTCTCAAGAGGTTTCACAATGAGGGTTGTTTCGTCTTTATCGACAATGATTACTTTTGTGTTTGTTTCAATAACCATGTCTGATTTCGCCTGCCAATATTCCCCTTTGAATCGCACGAATCCAGGTTTATCGGGGCTTATCCGTTCGATTGCGACTGCTTGTTCCCCCGTGAATTTCCCTAGGGATGGTTTTTTCTTTCGAATTTGAAGTATTTTGTACAGCAAGAACGCAAAGAAGACTGCGAACAGCACGATGACGATGAGCATGATAATTAACGCATCAGCCATATATTCACCTGATATCAGCCATTTTCTTGTCGGATAGTTCGGGATGAGAAATATCGACCCTATGACTAAGCAGATGATTCCTCCAATGCCGACAGCACCGAAGCCTGGGAGGGCAAATATTTCTACCGCGAGCAGTACACATCCAATTATTATAAAGATTATGCTAAGCGTTGAGATTGTAAACCCAGATCCAATCAAGGAGAGCAGGATTGCAATAACACCGAACACTTCAGCGCCGTATCCTGGTGAGGAGATTCCCGCCAGTAACGCAAAAATGCCTAGCATCAGCAATAAAGACGTCAGGATTGGGTTTGAAATAACTTTCAACAGCAGGATTTGAATCGATGGTGAATATCTGATTTGTTTCGCGTCCTTTGTATGCAAGGTGACCGTACCACTCGCAGTCGTGACGGTTCTCCCATCAATATTGTTTAAGAGTTCGTCAACACTCGATGCGGTAATTTCAATGATGTTGCTCGTTTTTGCGACCGTTTCATTGACATTCCTGTTTTCTGTAATGAATAACTTCGCAAGTGTATCATTTCGACCATACATCCGTGCCCGTTCTTGCAGCCATTCGACGAGTGCGTTGATGATTTTCGAATCATTGATGAATCGTGTCCCTTCAAGGGTTGTTTCAATCGGTTGACAGGACCCGATGATGGTGTGGTCCGCCATGACCGCAAGAGGTGTGGAAAGCAGAATGAATGTTCCTGCAGACCACGCGGCCGCCCCACTTGGTGAGACATACCCGATGATGGGGATGGTGCTTTCTTTGATGAGAGCTGCGATTTCAAAGGTTTGATCAAGACCACCGCCTGGAGTATTGAGTAGAAGAACCACCGCTTGGGCGTTCTCCGCCTCAGCTTGTTTGAGGCTCTCTGTCATCACTTCAACGGTGGACTGGTCGATGGTTTCTGTTATTTCTACAAGGAGAACGCTTGTCGTCTGCGCAGTGGTTTCGGCTGAAAGAAAAAGAAGAAGAAAAAAGAAAAAAAGCAGAGGAAAGGTATTGTGTCTCATTTCTCGATGTTTTTCGTAACTCCTTTTGCTATTCCAGCCATAGTCCCTATTTCACCACCCGGGACAATGATAAGGTTTTTCTCACGGGCGATTTCGGTGAGCGTCTGTAACTCCCTGATTCGGAGAGCGATTGGGGTTTTTTCATACAGTTTTGCTGCTTCTGTCATTTTTGCAGAGGCAAGTAGTTCCCCTTCTGCCATGATAATCCGTGATCGCTTCTCTCGTTCTGCTTCTGCTTGTTTTGCGATTGCCCGGAGCATTTCTTCCGGAAGCGAGACGTCTCGTAAGGTGACCGCGGATACTTTAATTCCCCAAGGGTCTGTGCCAGTGTCTAAGATTGTTTGAAGATTTTTGTTTAGTTCTTCTCGTTGTGATAATAGTTCATCGAGGTTTTTTTGACCAAGGATATCCCTAAGTGTTGTCTGCGCGAGTAAGCTGGTTGCCATGTCGTAGCGTTGTACTTCTACAATTGCTTTCTGCGGATCCGTGATTCTAAAATAGACGACCGCATCAACATCTACTGTTACATTATCGTTGGTGATGATACGTTGTTTTGGCACATCAATGACTCGTGTTCTCAAATCCATACGAATAGGTTTGTCTATGATAGGGATGATGAATACCAGCCCTGGGCCTTTGATGCCAAGCAGTCTGCCTAATCGAAAGATGACGATTCGTTGGTACTCCGGTAAAATCTTTATTGCTGATGCAAGGAGTGTTATCAGAAAGACAACGATAATAAATAATGCGATAACCATGGTGTTCACGTCAACCATTTATACAACCTCCATTGCTGAAAAACCCGGTTCTATTCTTAAGTGTTTCTATCGATGTAGGATTTTTGGAACGATATTTTTAAGAAAGCCTGGCCCCTTCTGATATGCAAATTGGCGGGGAGCTATATCATGTCTGAAATAATCTCTATCAAAGCGCGGGAGGTTCTTGACTCTCGAGGGAATCCTACAGTTGAGGTAGATGTCACTACGGAGGGAGGTGTGTTTCGGGCGATGACTCCCAGTGGGGCAAGCGCAGGTCAACACGAAGCGCTCGAACTCCGGGACGGGGATACTGCCCGGTATCTCGGGAAAGGGACATTGAGGGCTGCTGAGAATGTCAATAGGAAGATTGCCCCAAAATTGATTGGATTGGATTGTCGTCATCAGGAAACTATCGATAATCTTCTGTTAAAGATTGATGGAACGGAGAACAAAGGGAAACTTGGTGCGAATGCGATGCTCCCGGTATCTATGGCGATTACTAAAGCTGGGGCGGTGGCAACCGGTGTTCCGTTGTATGTATACATTGGAGAGTTGTTTGGGGAGATTCCTCATCGTTTACCCGTCCCGATGTGCAATGTGATCAACGGTGGGAAGCATGCAGGGCAGGAAAATTCTATCCAGGAGCATATGCTCATGCCAACAGGTGCGAGGTCTTTTACTGAAGGGATTCGGATGATTTCGGAAAGTTACCACCATCTCGCAAAGCTTTTGAAAGGGAGGTTTGGCGCAGGGGGTGTTCTGATTGGTGATGAAGGTGGTTTTGCTCCGTCTCAGATTGTTGATATCAATGAACGGCTTAGCCTGATGTTGAAGGCGGTTGAAAATGCAGGGTATGCTGGGAAAATACAGATTGCCCTTGATCCCGCGTCCAGTGAGTTCTTCTACGATGGCATCTATAAGATTGGGGAGAAATCATATTCTGGCGGGGAGATGGTTGATTTTTATGTTGATCTCTGTGACCGATATCCTATCGTCAGTATCGAGGATGGTCTTGCGGAGGATGATTGGGATTCCTGGGTGGAGATGACTAAGAAACTCGGTGGGAAGGTGCAGATTGTGGGTGATGATCTCTTTGTGACCAATACGAAACGTATCCAAAAGGGGATTGAGTTGAAGGCTGCCAACTCGGTATTGATTAAACTGAATCAGATTGGTACAGTCACAGAAACCCTTAATGCCATTAAGATGGCTCAGGATGAGGGTTGGACTGCGGTGGTCAGCCATCGGAGTGGGGAAACCGAGGATACCTTCATCGCTGACCTCGTGGTTGGAACAAACGCTGGGCAGATTAAGACAGGGGCACCAGCAAGAAGTGATCGGAACGCGAAATATAATCAATTGATACGGATTGAAGAGGAACTGGGGGAGAAGGCAGAGTACCCTGGGATTGATTTTCGTCAGCTCCTGTAGAAACGTAAACGTTTTTATCCTCATGGTGATACACCCCCATGGAGGTACGATAATGAAAATACTTATCACTGATAAAACAGAAAATGCTGTTATTCAACAGTTGAAGGATGCTGGTCATGAGGTGACGTTTAATGAAATGGATCCAGCGACGTTGCTAAAGGAAATAGCCCAATATGATGGATTGATGGTGCGCAGTCGAACAAAAGCGACCGCAGATGTCATCAACACTGGTGCAAAAGGGAACCTTAAGGTGATTGGACGAGCAGGAATCGGGGTGGATAACATCGACCTGGCTACCGCATCAAAGAACAACATTAAAGTGGTGAACGCGCCGACCGGTACAACGGAAAGCGTTGCTGAGCTTGCGTTTGGCCTGATGCTTGCTGCATCCCGGTCCATCCCACAAGCAGATCATTCGATGAAACAAGGATTGTGGGAGAAGAAAGCATTCAAGGGTGCTGAGCTGTGCGGAAAAACCCTGGGGATCATTGGAATCGGTCGAATCGGGACGGAGCTAGGGAAACGAGCATTGGCGTTCAACATGAGAGTCCTTACCTATGATAAATATATCAAGCAAGCCCCGGTGGCGAAATTTGCGATGGTGTCGTTAGACCGCTTACTCAAAGACTCAGATTATATCTCGCTACACATCCCGTTTGTAAAAACAGAGGGAGCCACAATTACAGAAGCTGATTTTGAGAAGATGAAAAACGGTGTTATTCTCATCAATTGTGCCCGTGGTGGTGTTGTTGATGAGCAAGCGTTGTTAAAACATCTGAATAGTGGTAAAGTACAAGCAGCCGCTCTTGATGTCTATGCAGCAGAGCCACCGACCTTCAAAGAGTTGGTGAACCATCCGAAAGTCGTCTGTACACCCCATATTGGCGCGTCGACCAAAGAAGGACAGCTTCGCGCTGGGAAGATTTGTGCGGAGCAGATGATGCTAGCTCTCTCTCGAAAAACCCCGGAGTTTTGGGTGAACAAAAAAATGATGGAAGGGAAATGAGCAGAAAAGAAAGCCAGAACAACGTCATGAAAAATCTCGATGGCATCATAGAGAAAATCGAGAATCATATCGGGGAGAAAGAAAAAATTCGAGAAGATGCGTTGAAAGCCTCCCGTGATATTATCATCTGGTGCCGTAAAGGGATCCAACAGCTCCATCGGAATCAGATGGATGAGGCTGAGTCGTTTATGAACCAGGCTGCAACGAAGCTGACGCAACTCTATGAGATCACCAAGGACCATGCGGATGTATTCCATAGTGGATATGTTGAGAATGCTGCGCAGGAGTATGTGGAGATTCAATGCTTATACCATATCATGAAAGGGATGGACCTCCCCGATCCTGATTCGATTCAAACAACGTACAACGCCTATCTGCTTGGGCTCTGTGATGTCGTTGGTGAGCTGCGTCGGGGTGCGTTGGATTTCATGCTTGAAGGGAACACCTCAAAGGCGAACGAGTACCTTGGATATATGGACAGGATTTATGACGCGATTATGAGCTTTGATTATCCTTCTGCCTTGGTTCCAATTAAAAAGAAGCAGGACATGGTCCGAAACCTCATCGAAAAAACACGAGGGGAGCTGGTTGTTTCCAACTGTGAACGACGGATTCATGAAAAAGCCCATGAGTTTCATGGGCTGCTGGATCAGGCGACGGAGGAGAAGAACGCCAGAAGGAAAACAACTAATGAGACCGACGAGGAGGATATCGATATCGACAAGGTCTGGTAGTGTTTTTTCGATATTTTCGTTTTTTACGAAATGTTTATTATTGAAAACTTAGATTTTACGAAACGGTTAAGTATTGGGGATGCATTCAGTCTCCCATGAACAAAGAAAATATTTTAGAATCGAAGAAGGTTAAGAGATTTTTAAACAGCATCAAATCCAAGAACACCAAGATACGATATGAATATTTTATCACAGAATATTTTATGTATGTCAATGAGAACCCAGATACGTATTTGGTCGATGATTACGAGTTTTTAGAAACACGAGAAAGGAAAAAGTTATCGAAGAGATATAGGGAGAATTTACAGGATTTTAAAAGTAAGTTAATGAACGAACCCAATAAGCAGGGTCGAGATATGAAAGACCCAAGTATACGAACAACATTATCATGTGTTAAGTCGTTGTTTACTTATTTTGAGATTGACCTCCCCATTGCTTTTTGGAAGAACCTTAATAATTTCAGGAATAATAGAACATCAGTAACGGAGACACCATCAGCAGATGAGTATAGAAAGATTTTAGATAATACAGATATCCAAGGGAAATGTATTTTTTTAATAATGTCCACCACAGGGTCGAGAATAGAATCAGTTTTAAATCTCCGAAGGAAAGATGTTGATATGAACTATGAATATCCACGTATTGTTTTTTATTATAAGAATGTGAAAGGGGGAACAACGAAGGTTAAGAGAACCACATCAGAATGTAAGCATTTTTTAGAGACTTATTTTTCATTGAATGATTTTACTCCAGAAGGAAGATTATTTAGAATGACACGACAGAACGCTGATTATAAATGGAAATGTGCCTTGAAGAAAGCAGGATTATACAAGCTTGATGAAAATACAGGAAGATGCACGATGACAACGCATTGCTTAAAGAGGTATTTTATTACGAATTTCAGTAAAGCAAATTTTGGGAATAATGAACAATGGACTGATTATTTCGCAGAGCATCGAACAGATTTAGACAGAAGATACAAGGATTATGATGAAAATTTTATTGATGAAAGATATGCGAAAGGCGTTCCTTATTTGTTAGTTTATGAGAGACCAGTCGATGCAGATATACGAATCATTCAAATGAAAAAAGAGTATCAACAAATGAAAGAGGATAAGGATAAGTTAAGGAGACAGTTAGATATGGTTGTAATCAAGAACGATTATAATGAACAGGAGTTTAATAAACGATTAAGTGCAATAGAGAAGAATCTCAATATATATACGGATACTAATAATTCAGAGACAATAGAAAAGGTCGATATGATATCCTCTGCATTAGGAGAGGCTTTTGGATTACCAAAAGAACAGATTAAAGATTTTATGAATAAGGGTTTAGCTAATTTACAAAAGTCAGATAAAAAAGAGTTAATAGATATAGTTGAGAAAAGGGATTATTCAGGTTTAGTTAAGAAAGTCAAGGATATTAAACAGTAACAATATGAAAGCTAGAGTTTTACTTCATAACACCGGTGCTATCAAGAGCGTCTCACGACGCGTGACGTAGCACTTTTAGAAGGAATGATTGTTTATTTTAGCGGAATACGTGCATCGGCAGTATTCCTTAAAAGCCAGTGATCTGGATTGATTGGATTGTTCATAAATTGCCCATCGGGGGGGGGGGGGTTGTGGGTTTCCCCGTCCCTTTTGGGAGACCGACCCGTAAAACCCCCCGTTTTAGGTGCGGTTGCACAAGAAGAACGCACAG
>Ga0172362_10003515_pt1 | contig 13531 bp, 11 predicted proteins | sample LakKivs1_kivu2a2_FD_114534 | JGI IMG/M metagenome (GOLD analysis project Ga0172362, IMG submission 114534) | Sediment microbial communities from Lake Kivu, Rwanda - Sediment s1_kivu2a2 | ecosystem: Environmental > Aquatic > Freshwater > Lake > Sediment | place: Rwanda: Western Province, Lake...
GCGCGTCTGCTCGCCGGAGGAGAGGACGCCGCACTTGGTGTGGCGGAACCGCTCAATGTCGAACTGCCGGAGCAATTCGTCCATCCGCCGGGCCAGGTCGCTCACGCCGTAGAGCAGACCGAAGAACCGCAGGTTCTGGTGGATGGTCAGATTCCCGGGCAAGGGGGCGTAAACGGCGGTGAAGTTCGTCCGCGCCAGCGCCCGAGAGCGGCTCGTGGCGACATTCACGTCTTCAATGTGGATGGTCCCCTCGCTCGGCTCCAGGACGCTGAGGATCATGTTGATGATCGTGGTCTTGCCCGCGCCATTGGGCCCGAGCAGCCCGACGATCTCATTGCGCCCCACGTCGAACGAGACGCCGTCCACCGCGACGGTATCGGCGTAGGCCTTCCGCAGATTCGCAATCGAGAGCACCTTTGGCATCGAAGGCGTTTCTGCGGCCTGGGGCGGGTCTGTCATCGTATCCTGCGCCATATCGGCGTGATCATAGGTCCGCCGAGGGGTCAGGACAAGAGCGCGTTTTGCCTAATGAGCGTCAGATCATCAATCGCCGATTATCCATCATCGATTCTTCGCGGGCACCCAGTCGGGCTCTTTGTTGTGGTGGCCGTCCGTGGTGATCTGGACCCAGTTACCGTTCAGGTCGGTGACGCAGATGTTCCAGCCGGGGGCAAGGCCGGCGCCCATCTCGTTGGCCTCCGGGCCGTAGCTGAACGCAACGTACTTGCCGTCGGGCGAGAAGTCCGTGTGGTAGACCTCGTGCTCCTTATCGCAACTGACGATCTGGTGGACGTTCGTCACCTTGGGCGTGCCGGCGGAGCAGTCGAACGTGCCGACGCACAGGTCCCAATCGGTCTTGCCCCAGGTGACCGTCGTGCCGTCGGGACTGAAGTCGGGCCGGCAGCCGGTGACCCGGCACGGCGTCAGGTCGGTGATCTTGACATCGTCCAGGGTGCTCACGCCCGTCGCAGGGAAGGCGAGGATCGCGTGGTTGAAGCCCATGCCGCCGTGGACGGTGGCGATGAACCACTTGCCGTCCGGGGACCAGCAGAGGTTGTACAGGTGGTACAGCTTGGGCTCGCCCGGATGGGCTGTGATCTCACCGGTCTTGAGATCGTAGAGGTAGACGCCTTTCGTCGCGTAATCGTTGATGGAATAGCGTTCGAACTCGCCCTTGAGGAAAGCGATCGTGTTGCCGTCCGGACTCCAGCAGGCCTGGCGGGCGTTGGGGGCGATCTTGATCCGTCCGGTGCCGTCGAGGTTCATGTAGTACATGCTGCGGACCTTGTTGCGTCCCGTGCCTTCCTCGCCCTCGAAACAGACTTTCGTCCCATCGGGCGAGGCGTGCGCATAGATCTCGCTGACATCGGGGGTCTTCGTGAGATTGACGGGGTTCGAGCCGTCGGCGTTGATCAGGATCAGCTCCCAGTTCTCCTTGCCGTCGGTCTGGCGGAGGCTCTCGTAGACGATCTTGAACGGGACGCCTTTGAGGTCCAGGCCCGTGCCGGGACGAAGGGAGGCCTCCTCCTCGGCTGCGGCTGCAACCGACATGCTCAACAAGGTCAGAAAAGCCGCGCATGACACCAGACGCTGTGTTGGAATACCATACAGTCTCGACATTTCATGTTCCTCCAACTACTCTCGAAACCCGGCACTCAGAACCACAATAGGAACCATCGCCAAGGTCTTCGGCCTTGACGCTGCCACCCGAACGGACCCTTCTTGCCTCTTGGCGAAGGGTCGCCCCGAGCGGGCGATGGTCGCGAATCATCAATCATCCATCGTAAATCATCAATTCTTGACCGGCACCCAATCCGGCTCCTTGTTGTGCAGGCCGTCGTTGGTGATCTGGACCCAATTGCCGTCCAAGTCGGCAACGCAGATGTTCCAGCCTTCGGCCATGCCGCCCACCTGCTGGCCGCCGGAGAAGGGGCCGTAGCTGAAGGTAATGTATTTGCTGTCGGGCGAGATGTCCACATGATAGACCTTGGACTGGCGGGCACAGCGCAGAATGTCGTGGACATTGGTCACCTTGGGCTCGGCGGACTTCAGGGGTTCCCCAACGCGATCCCTTGCGTTGGGGGCCCCCAGATCGACCTCGCCCGTTTGCAGGTTCCAGTCGGTCTCGCCCCAGACCATCCGGGTGCCGTCGGCGTTGAGGTCGGGCCGGCAGCCGCGGACGCCCCATTGCTCGAGGTCGAAGACGCGCTTGCCGAAGGCCTCGAAGGCGATGATCGTATCGCTGTAGCCCATGCCGCCCTGGACCGCGCCGACGAACCACCGGCCGTCCGGCGACCAGCAGATCGCGTAAAGATGATGCAGTTCCTCGTTCTGGTGCGGCTGGTGCCAGTCGTCGTCCAGGTGGTAATAGGTCAGGCCCGAAGTGGCGTATTCGCGCGTAGTGTAGCGGTCGTACTCGCCCTTGAGGTAGGCGATGCTCTTGCCGTCGAAGGACCAGCAGGGCTCGCGTCCATTGGCGACGACGTGCACGCGGTTGCTGCCGTCGAGGTTCATGTAATAGACGTGGCGGACCTTGCCCCTCCGGCCCCGCCCCTCGTCCGCGACGAAGACGATCTTCGTCCCGTCGGGCGAGACGTGCGGGTACATCTCATCGATGTCCGGCGTGTTCGTGAGGTTGACATGCTCCGACCCGTCGGCGTTCATGATGAAGATCTCCCAATTGCGCTTGGGGCTCCCCAACGCATCATTTTGCGTTGGGGACCCCTTGCCGCTGGTCGGGCGATAGGTCTCGTGCACGATCTTGTAGGGGATCTGCCGGAGGTTCATCGAGTCCTTCGGCAACGGCACCGACACCGGCTTGGTCCGGGAATCATCCGCGGCGTTGGTTTGGGCGAGGTTTGACTCCGCCGAAACACCGATCTGTGCCACCGCACCACTGAGCACGACCGCCAGAGCGATAGACTTCCTCATCATGGGCGATACCCTCTCAATCCCGTTGTTCTGCCAGACAAAGCCAACATAACCCACAGGATAATTCACGGGCCGCCCGCGTGCAAGATGTCAGGTCAACAGGATCATCAACAGGACGGCCAGCCCAATGGCCAGCCACACTTTCCACAAATTCTCGTTCATAGCCACACCTCAAGGGTTCTAAGCTCCCCGGCTATTGCCTGCTCGCAGGGAGAATGCTCATTCTGGCCACGTCTTTTGGTTTTTCTGCGCATTCTTGTGGACACGCCGGCGCCGAGGCGGTAGAATCAAGGGCTTGTTAAGGAGTACGCTTTCCTCCCTCGGAGTTTACCCCTTTTGCAGTTAGAGAGGGAAAGTCCGTTTCGAGGCCGGAAGAATGGTCTCAGGAGAACACACGTGGCAAGAGGTAAAGTGAAGTGGTTCAACGCGAGCAAGGGTTTTGGGTTCATCACCCCCGATGACGGCGGCCAGGATCTGTTCGTCCATCATTCGGAGATCAAGACCCAGGGGTATGCCTCGTTGGACGAGAACCAGACGGTCGAGTTCGAAGTCGGGCAGGGCAAGAAGGGCCCCTGCGCGACGAACGTCGTCCCCTGCTGAGGACGTACAACGCGTGAGAATCGCGAGGCCCTGCCCCTTCCGGCGGGGCCTTTTTCTTTGCGCTGATTGGAGCCGATCTCCCGCCGGATCAGGGCCAACTTGTTGCCCCTTGCGCCTCCCTCGCATGAGCGCGGCATTACCGCCTGGCAGCGCGGATCAGGGCGCCGTAGATCGCGTCGCGATGGGCCCGGTCGGTCATGGCCTCGGGATGCCACTGTACGAACAGGCCGAAGGGACCGTCGGTCCGCTCCAGGGCCTCGGCAACGCCGTCCTCACTGCGGGCGATCACCCGCAGGTTCTTCCCCAAGTCATCCACGGCCTGGTGATGGCTCGACAGGACCGAAGCCTCGCTGCTCCCGAGGGTGGTCGCGAGAGTGCTGCCCGGCTCGATCCGGACGCGGTGGTACGCGCGATGGTCCACCGTCTTGCCGATCTCGGAGGGGATGTCCTGGATCATCGTCCCGCCGGCGACGACGTTGGTGAACTGCATGCCCAGGCACACGCCGAGCAGAGGCTTGCGGGTCTCGAGCCAGCGGGCGATCAGCTTCCGCTCGAATTCATACCGTTGCGGCGTCAAGGGCTCGACCGTCTCGTGCGGTTGCTCGCCGTACGCCTGGGGCGGGATATCATCCCCACCGATCAGCACAAGGCCGTCGAGCTCCTGAAGATACCTCTGCAAAACCCGCTCATCGTCGATGGTCGGCAGCACGACGGGCACGCCGCCATTGTCCGCCACCGCCTGGGCATAGGCAAAAGGCGTGCTCGTCTGTGCGGGCTGTCGTTCCTTCGCGGGTTCGTAGACGCTGGTGATCCCGATCAGCGGACCGGATGTCATCCGTGCCTGCTGGCAGCCAACGGCCATCCAGGAGAAACCGATGCACAAAGCCAGTGCCGTCCGGCTTGCGGTGTGCTTTGCGTACGTCATGATCCACCCTTGCATCAAGGCTTTGCTTGTTGCGTCGAGCAACCGGCGCAGGACATGGGGCCAGCTTACCGTCGTTGGCTTGCCCTGTCCACGATGAAGGCGATGCGTGGTACGCACCCTACAGGTCACGCGTTCTTGTAGGGTGCGTATCACGCACCGCTCCACTTCCTTTGTGGGCCAAGTCCTCGAGGCAGCGGACGATCAGGGCGGTCCAGCCGGTTTGGTGACACGCGCCGAGACCCTGGCCGGTCTCTGCGTGAAAGTACTCATGGAAGAACAGACCCTCCGTCTCGTCGCCACGCTCGGGTCTCCGATCGGGCAGAAACAAGCGCGTAAGCCGACGGGACAGGTCCAGCGCGATGTCACCGAGGGTCATGGTCCGGCCGGCACCGGTCGGGTACTCCACTTGCAGGGACGGGCCGTAGTAGTGGTCGTAGCGCTGCAGGGCCTCGATGAGCAGGTAATTCACCGGGAACCAGATCGGCCCGCGCCAGTTGGAGTTGCCGCCGAACAGGCCCGTGTTCGATTCGCCCGGCACGTATTCCACCCACTGCTCCATGCCGTCCATCCAGAAGGAGACCGGATGGTCCCGGTGGAAGCGCGACAGAGACCGGATGCCGAAGGGCGAAAGGAATTCGTTCTCGTCGAACAGGTATCGCAGGACCCGCCGGAGACGCTCTTCGGAGGGAATCGCCAGCAGATATCGGGCGCCCGGATTGTCCTGGCCCCGGCACTCCATGTACGAGATGAACCGCGCCAGGTCATGGCGATTGTCGAGAAACCACTGCATGCGCTTCTTGAACCCAGGGAGGCGATCGATCGTCTCCTGCTCGATGGTCTCGACCGCAATCAAGGGCAGCAGGCCGACCATCGAACGCACTTTCAAAGGCCAGGGCCTGCCCCGGCACTCGATCTGATCGTAATAGAAGCCGTCGTGGTCGTCCCAGAGGCCCGTGCCGCCGAGCGTGTTCATGGCGCCGGCGATCGCGACGAAGTGCTCGAAAAACTTCGAAGCCATGTCCTCGTAGGCCGGGTCCTTGGTGGCCAGCTCCAGCGCCATCGCCAGCATCGTGCCGCAGTAGAACGCCATCCAGGCGGTGCCGTCGGCTTGGTAGAGGTAGTCCCCGTTGGGCAGCGGCTTGGAACGGTCGAACAGGCCGATGTTGTCCAGGCCGAGGAAGCCGCCGGAGAAGACGTTACGCCCCTCGGGGTCCTTGCGGTTGACCCACCAGGTGAAGTTGAGCAGCAGCTTCTGGAACGCGCTGGCCAGGAATGCCCGGTCCCGCCGGCCGCGTGGCCCGGTCATCTTGTACACCCGCCAGCAGGCCCAGGCGTGTACCGGAGGGTTGACGTCGGAGAACTCGAATTCGTAGGCGGGGAGCTGGCCGTTCGGGTGCATGTACCATTCGCGCAGAAACAGGAGGAGCTGGTGCTTGGTGAAATCCGGATCGATCCGCGCGAAGGGGATCATGTGGAAGGCGGTGTCCCAGGACGCGTACCAGGGATACTCCCACTTGTCCGGCATGGACAGCACGTCGCGGTTGAACAGATGCTCCCAGCTCAGGTTCCGGCGTCTCGCGCGCGTGGGCGGCGGCGGCATATTCGCGTCGCCTTCGAGCCAGTCCTCGACGACGTAGTGATAGAACTGCTTGTTCCACAGCAGTCCGGCGTACGCCTGACGTGCGACCCGACGGGCGTGCGGGTCGAGGCCCTTGGGAATGACCCTGCGGTAGAATGCCTCCGCCTCGGCGCTCCGCGTCGCGAAGACTTCGTCGAAGCCGGCGAACGGTTCTCGAGTGCCCTCGGCCCGCGCCGAGAGACGCAGCCGGATCTGCGCCTGCCCGCGCCCGGCGATCTTCAAAACATAGTAGGCCGCGGCCTTCGTCCCACGGATACCGCCACTGACTGCGGCGGCGTCGCCTTTGATGACGTACTCGTGAAACGCGTCCTTCGTGTATGGGGTGTAGTTCGGCACGCCGAACAGGCGCAGCGTATTGGTCTCGTTCTCCGTCAGGAGGATCTCCGGCCGACCGCCGGAAGGGTCCGGACCGAGGGCAAGAACGAATTCGCCGAGGGACTCGTGCATCGCACGCAGGCCGGACGCGCAGCGGCCCTCCGGGCCGGGGGCGCCGGCCTCCTCGATGACGGGCTTCGTCGTGCAGCCCTCGTGCCGACAGCCCCAGATCCAGGAATTGCGAAACCACAGCGTGGGCAGCAGGTGGAGCGTCGCCTCGCGGTCGGCGCGATTACAGGCGGTGATGCGAATCAGGATGTCGTTATCGGAGGCCTTGGCATACTCAGCGTAGATGTCGAAATATCGATGGCCCTCGAAGATACCCGTGTCGGCGATCTCGAATTCGGGCCGAGCCCGCCCCCGGCGCCGGTTCTCCTCAATGAGGGGCAGGTAGGGGAACGCCTCGTGCGGATAGCGGTACAGCCCGCGCAGGTAGGAATATGTGGGCGTCGCGTCGAGATAGTAGTAGAGCTCTTTGACGTCCTCGCCGTGATTGCCTTCCTTGTTGCCCAAGCCGAACAAGCGTTCCTTGAGGATCGGGTCCTTGCCGTTCCACAGAGCCAGGGCAAAGCACAGCCGGCACTCGCGGTCGGTGATGCCGAGGAGGCCGTCTTCGCCCCAGCGATAGGCCCGGCTCCGCGCCTGGTCGTGCGGAAAGTACTCCCAACAGGTCCCGTCGGGCGAGTAGTCCTCGCGCACCGTCCCCCATTGCCGCTCCGCGAGATAAGGCCCCCAGCGTTTCCAGTTCCTCTCCCGGCGCGCGTCCTCGCCCAGGCGCTTCCACTCGGCGTTAGCAACGATCCTGCCCATACCGTTCCCCGATCCGTCGCGCGATCGATCTTCGAATCCTGCACCATCCGCCGGATCCGTGTTTCGCCTGCATTCTACCGGCGCCACGGCGCGCGGGTTCAGCTTGGGCCCGTCTTCGTCTCACACGATCAGCATGGCGTCGCCGTAGGAGTAGAAGCGGTAGCGCTGCGCGATGGCGTGGCGGTAGGCCGCGAGGATCGGCTCCAGGCCCGCGAAGGCGCCGACCAGCGCCAGCAGGGTGGACCGGGGCAGGTGGAAGTTCGTGATCATCGCGTCGACGATCTTGAACTCGTAGCCGGGGGTGATAAAGAGGTTCGTCATGCCCTCGCCCGCGGATACGTCGTGTTCTCCCGCACGACCGGCGACGGTCTCCAGGACCCGCGTCGCCGTGGTCCCGACAGCGACGATCCTGCCGCCGGCGGCGCGAGCGGCGTTGATGGTCTCGGCATTGGCGGCGTCGAGGCGATACCACTCCTGATGGATCTCGTGGTCTTCCACGCGCTCGGTGGTGATCGGCTTGAACGTGCCGGCCCCGACGTGCAGCGTTACACGCGCGAACCGAACGCCCGCGCGACTCAACTCTCCCAGCAGCGCCTCCGTGAAGTGCAGACCCGCGGTCGGTGCGGCGACCGCCCCGCTCTGGCGGGCGTAGACCGTCTGATACCGCCGGCGGTCCTCCTCGGCCTTCGACCAGTCGTGATCGCGCCGGATGTAGGGCGGCAGCGGCGGAAAGCCGATCTCGTTCAGCACGGTCTCGGCGGCGGCTCGGGTCTGCACCTCCAGCAGGCACATGCCTTCTTCTTCTCTTGCCAGCACCTTGGCGGTGCAGTAGTCCTGCTCGTGGCCATCTACGATGTGGAGGGGCTCGTCCGGCTTGATCTTGCGGACGCCTTTGAGCAGGACCTGCCAGACGCCGCCAGTCGCGGTCTCGCCCAGGAACAGCCCTTCGAGCCGGCCGCCCGTGGCGCGCCGCGCAAAGAACCGCGCCGGCAGGACTTTCGTATCATTCAGTACCAGGCAGTCGCCGGGCCGCAGAAACGCGCCGACGCGATGGAAGCGGCTGTCCGTGAGGCGGCCCGAGGCCCGAGGCACGACCAGCAGGCGCGATGCGCTGCGGACCTCAGGCGGGTCTTGGGCGATTAACTCGGACGGTAAATCGTAATCGAGCTGATTCGTCTTCATGATGGCAGATTATCAGACGTGGCGCGCAAAAACAAAAGATTTGCGGGCCAATAATAGCCGAATTCGACCGCGGGTGCGGATGGTAGCGATTTTTCCCGCAAGCTCCCGCCGGGATCGCCCGATAGCCTCGGTGCGACCCGGATGTTTCGGGTTGCGTCGTGCGTTGTGCGTCGCGCAGGGGCAGTTCCGTTTCGCACAACGCATCCCGCACGACGCACGACGGATCGACTGGGATGATGTTCACCTTTTGGCAAGGTTACCGTCGTGAGCTCGCAGGGACAATTCGAACAGCTCGTCACGTCCATCGCCGCCTTGGGCAGGGATGATTTGAAGCAGCGGATCAAGGACTTCCGCGGCCGGTTCAAGCTCGACTTCTCCGACGCGTACCTCGACAGCCTCAGTCTCGACCGGCTCCGGCACATCCTGCTGGCCGCCCTCATCAACGCCCGATCCCGCTCGTAAGACCGTGAACGGCGCAAACCCGAGAGTGTCATGGCGAGGCCCGACGCGCAGCGGCGCTGTGCGCCGCGGGCGATGAAGCCATCTCGGTTCTGCGAGGGGAGATCGCTTCGCTGTGCCCGCCATCGCATGACGATGATCTTCTCACGGACCAGAAGCGGCCGTGTGGCGTGGTCCGTCAATGTACTCGAAGGATCGGCGGCGCGTGATACACACCCTGCGGATGTCACCCGGCTGATCCGCCTCCCCCCGGGGGACCAGTCCGCTCCGTCCGGTCCAGGCCGGGCAAAAACAGAAGCTCATGCCGATCTGTCGGACCGGCATGAGCTTCGCGGTTGTGCTCTGTGACGGGTAGGGCTGTTGCGCGATCAGGCGCCGGCGGGCACGATGTAGATCTCGACCCGGCGGTTCTTGGCGTTGCCCCGCTTGTTGGGGGCGTTCGCCTCGACCGGGCGGTACTCGCCGAACCCGCGGGTGCTCAGGCGGGTCGGATCGACGCCATTCTTCTCCATCTCCTCGACGACCGCAATCGCTCGATGCGAGGACAGGTGCCGGTTCGTCGGATGCGCGGCACGCGTGTCGGGTCTCTGGATGGGCATGTCATCGGTGTGGCCGGCCACGATGATGTGGAACTGCTTGGCGGCCTCCGAGTTGAGGATGCCGCACAAGGTCTTCACCACTTGGGCCGCCGGGGCGGTCACGTTGTCGCTGCCCCGGTCGAACAGCAGATCGCTCTTGAACCGGACGATACCCTTGCTGGCGTCGTACTCGATCATGTCATTGCCCTTGGCGAAGTCCTCCAACGCCGTGCTGACCTCCACCGGCAGCGGGGACACGCCCATGAGCTTGTCCTGCATGGATTTGATCAGTTCCTGCTTGTCGGCGATGTCCTTCTCGAGGGCCGCGATCTTCTGGCGGAGCGTCTCGACCTCGACCCCGCCCTTGGCGTTGGCGGCCTCGAGCTGTCGCGTCAGCTCGTCCAGGCGCAACTGGGCCGCCTGCAACTGGCTCTCCAACTCCGTGATCCGCGCCGCCTGGGTGCGGTTCCGCGTCTCCAGATCCCCCATCTGCGAGTTGCAGCCGCTGATCGAAGCCAGTCCCACGGACAGACCGAGGACCGCCAGGACGGTCGAAAGTTTCACGCTCCGCATTGCCGAATCCTTTCTAAGAAGACAAATCCTTTTTTGCGTCCTATAAGAAATGAGCGGATGGCTCAGGACCTCACGCAACCCAACGCACGCAGCCCGACCGGCTGCGGCGTGTTAATAGAACCGATTTGCGCAGCCGCGTCAAGGGTAATTTGGGGAATCCGCCCGGCAATAATTGTCGAGATTCCGGCGTCTTTCCCAGAGCGGCCGCGACGGGGTCCGGTTGCGGCCGGCCCCAAGGGAGTGATTGACCGTCGGGTCTGACGGTGGTACAAAGGACCCGTTCGAAACACCCTGTTTTTGTTGGAGGTATGGATCATGAAGTGTCACACGTCTCTCAAGGCTGCCCTGTTCATCTCCCTGGTGCTGGTGGTGTTCGCAGGGCTCGCGTCGGCGCAGCAGTCCCGCAGAGGAGGATTGTACGGGGACTGGATCGTCAAGGCGGAGTTCAACGGACGACAAATGGAGTCGGTCCTGTCGTTCTCCCGGAACCAGGAAGGGAACATGACGGGCCAATGGATCAGTTTCATGGGCGTCAACGAGCTCAAGGACGTCAAGTTCGAAGAGGGCCAGCTCAGCTTCACGCGGGTCAGCCCGGGCCGCGACGGCCAGACCAGCACGTCGACGTTCAAAGGCACCATCGCGGAGGGTAAGCTCTCCGGCACCGTCACCAGTGAACGCGGGGATTACGCGCTCACGGGCGAGCGGGCGCCGCGGATGCCGCGGGCGGCCGGCATCTGGGACATCAAGCTCAAGATGAACGAGCGGGAAGTCCCGGCGACCTTGATCCTCGGTGCCGACAAGGAAGGGGCCCTCACCGCCCAGTGGAAGAGCGAGCGGGGCGAACCCACGATCAGTGACGTTCAGTACGAGCGGGGAACGCTGACCTTCAAGGCCAAGAGCGCCAACGCGGATCGCGCGTGGGAGGCGACCTTCGACGGGACGATCGAGCAGGATAAGCTCACCGGAACGCTCAAGTCCGAGCGGGGCGAGATCGCGGTCGAAGGGACGCGGAAAGGTGCGTCCCTCATCCGCACCTGGAACCTGGAAGCCACCTCGGAACGGGGCACCCGCGCGCAGCGGCTCACTGTCAATCCGGACCTGAGCGGGCGGTACGGGGCCATCCCCATTAAGCAGATCAACTTCCAGGACGGCAAGGTGGATTTCCCGGTGGTAATGCAATTTGGCGATCAGTCGTTTGAAATGCGTTTCAGCGGCAAGATCGAGGACTCGAAGCTTGTCGGTGAGCTGACGAGCGACCGGGGCAGCCAGAAGATCACGGGCACCAAGGTCGTCCGCCAGTTCCGCCAGCGCAACGCCGGCCAGTAAGGGACATCTCGAGACGATGAATGTCATGGCGAGGCCCGATGCACAGAGGCGCTCCGCGCCGAGGGCGACGAAGCAATCTCAATCCCGTGGCTGAGAGATCGCTTCCCTGCGCTCGCAATGACATGCCCAAGTGCAGTTTTGAGGTAGTTTCCCAGTGCCTGTCTCGTTGAGCCTGCCGGGTTTATGCCCGGCAGACTCGCGTCGTGCCTCGTCCATGTCGGGACCGCCACTACATCACGAGTGGCTCGATCAGGGACAGGGGGGCACATCCGCGCGGGAAGGCGCGGATCGCGGCAGGGCAGGTCCCTGCTCCGCACGGGGAGGGTCTATTCGCTCAACCACAGCGCGCTGGCCTTCCGGGCCAACTGGGCGGCGTTGCGGACGCCGAACTTGCGCATGAGGCAGTGCCGGTGGACCTCGATCGTGCGCGTGGAGCGGTTGAGGGCGACGCCGATCTCCCGGCTGGTGTGTCCATTCAGAAGCAGTCGCAAGACCTGGGCCTCTGCCTCGGAGAGGGCCTCCCGCGGGAAGGGCACGGATCCTGTGCCGTCCTTGCCGGCCTCCCGGATGGCCGACAGCAGCTCCTCCCGGTCCACCGGCTTCTCGAGGAAATCGGTCGCCCCGGCCTTCATGGCGGCCACGGCCAGCGGGACATCGCCATAGGCGGTCACGATAATGATGTGCAGCCAGGGGAACCGGCGCCTGACCTCACGGGCGAGCGAAAGGTCGTTCCTGCCGTCGAGCCGGAGATCCGTGAGAATGACATCGCAGGGCTGCTCGGACAGGGCGGCGAGACAGTCCTGAGCTCCCGAGAAGACGCTCGCGTGTATTCCCGCGTCTTTCAGGGTCCTTTCCAGGGCGGCCCGCATGGCCGGGTCGCTATCCACCACGAAGACGTACACCTCCTCTGGGTTCATTGGACCTGTCGGCCTCCCCGGGCTGTCCCGGCCCGGCTCGGTTCGCGGGGCAGGGCCACGGTCACCGTCGTGCCTTCTCCCCACTGACTGTCCACCGAGACATGTCCGCCGCTGTGGCTCACGATCTGTCGGACAATGCACAGACCCAGTCCGGCCCCCTTGCCCGCGGGCTTCATCGTGAAGAAAGGTTCGAAGATCCGGGGCAGGTGGGCGGGCTCGATCCCGCCGCAGTTGTCCTGGAACTGAAGGGTCACGGTGCCGTCCTGTGACGCTCCTGCGATGAGCAGATGGCGGTCCTTCGCGCCGTCGGCCGCCTGGATGGCGTTCTGGATCAGGGCCAGAAAGAGGTGGTCGAGATCGTTCTCCCGCATCCGAATCGTGTCGAGAGCGTCGAGGTTCTCCGTCCAGAGCCTCACCTTGGCCCGGCGGGCGCTCGGCTCCAACAGGCGGATGGTCCTCTCGGCCACGTGGGCGACGCGGACCTCGACTTCTCTGGGTTTTCGAGGGTTTCGGGCGAGTTCGCGAAAGCAACGGATCATCTCGCCCATTTTCGAGCAGGCGGCCAGGCCGGCCTCGAGATCCTGCCGGATGCCGTCGGGACAATCCAGCTTCTCCAGTTTTCGGCAGGCGTCCTGCATCACCAGTTGCATGACGCTCAGGGGCTGGACCAACTCCTGGGCCAAGGTCGTGCTGACCATGGCGAGCGAGGCAAGCCACTCGGCGTAGCGTGACTCGTCCCCATTCGAACTTTCCTGTGGGTCAGTATAGTCGTCCATCGCACCGCGTTTCCGACCGGCTCCCCATTGGCGGACCACGTCTCTGAGATTCACCCGGAGATTCCCTTCCCCGACGACACTCCCGCCTTCGCAGCCGTCCATTATAGCGTCAGGGGCTCCGGTTTGCAACCCCAAAGACGCCCAGGAATGGTATTTACACGCAGATCGCCCGACGCTCAGTATTAGTACGTACGTAGAAATACTTAGGATTCTCATGTCTCGACCCTGGATTGTGGCTTGGGGGGCCGGCCGATCACGCAGAAGGCCCCTCTCCGTCCGAAAACGACGATTCACCTCGATCATCCCATTCCACGCGGTACAGCGGGCCCGCCTGCGACCCTCGTCCACGTTCGATAACGCGACCTGGGTGCCATTACGTAGTTTCCACATCGATGGGGGATCAGAATCGCATAAAAAATGGCAAAATGGCGCACACATTA
>Ga0172362_10003517_pt1 | contig 13529 bp, 9 predicted proteins | sample LakKivs1_kivu2a2_FD_114534 | JGI IMG/M metagenome (GOLD analysis project Ga0172362, IMG submission 114534) | Sediment microbial communities from Lake Kivu, Rwanda - Sediment s1_kivu2a2 | ecosystem: Environmental > Aquatic > Freshwater > Lake > Sediment | place: Rwanda: Western Province, Lake...
GGCCGTGATGGCGATGCGCGGTTTCATGTGCCACCTCGCCTGAGCACGCGGCCGGGCGTGGCGCCCGTGTGCCGGCCGTCGGCCACCACCTGGACGCCATTGACGAAGACGTGGCGGACACCGGCGGGCGCGGCGGCGGGCTTCTCATAGGTCGCGCGGTCGGCGATCGCCTCGCGGTCGAAGACGACGAGGTCCGCCCAGGCGCCTTCGCGCAGGCGCCCCCGGTCGGCGAGGCCCACGATGTCGGCCGGCAGGCTCGTCAGGCGCCGGATTCCTTCCTGCCAATCCATGAGGCCGGCGTCGCGCACGTAGGCGCCGAGAAACCGGGCCGCCGTCCCGTAGGCCCGAGGGTGGGCGAGGCCGCGCCCGGCCTCATCGCGCGACGGCAGATGGCGCAAACTGGCGTCGGACCCGATGGCCACGTACGGCTCGGCCAGGACCTCGCGCAAATTCTCCTCGCTCATCGAGAAGTATGTGGCGGTCACCTGGGTCCGGTGCGAAAGAATCAGGTCAAAGGCCACATCGATCGGGTCGCTCTCTCCGGCCAGTTGCCGCAAGGTCCGGCCGACGGCGTCTTGCGAACCTTCAGGCGAGACGGAGGCGATGAGAATGCGATCCGCATAGTCGGCCTCCGGGTGGCGCCGGCGCAGGTCGGCGGCCAAGCGATGCCGCGTGGCCGGATCGGCCAGCCGGGTCAGTTCGGCGTCGCGGCCGCCCTCGACCGCCCAGTTCGGTAAGAGCAGTGAATCGAGGTCCGTCATGCTGGCCAGGTATGGATAGCGGTCGGCGGTGACGGCGACGCCTTCGTCGCGTGCGGCGCGGAGGCGGCGGATCGCCTCGGCCGTCTTCGGCCAGTTGGCGGCGCCGGAGGCCTTCAGGTGGCTGAGTTGGCCGCGAACGCCCGCGCGGCGAAGGACCTGGAGGAACTCGTCCACCGACTCGAGGAGCCGGTCGCCCTCGCTGCGGATGTGGCTGGCGTAGTAGCCGCCGGCGTCGGCCACCAGCCGCGCGAGGTCCGCGAGTTCCTCCACGTCGGCATAGCAGCCCGGCGGATAGATGAGGCCCGACGAGAGCCCCCACGCTCCCGCCGCCAGCGACTCCTCCAAGAGGTAACGCATCCGGCGCCGCTCGCGACGGGTGGTCAGGCGATCGGCGTAGCCGACAACGGCGGCCCGGATGGCGCCGTGTCCGGCCAGGATCGCCCGGTTGACGCTCGAGGGGGCGGCCTCGGCCCGCGCGAAATAGTCAGCGGCGGACTCCCAGTCGAGCCCGAGGCCGTAGGGCCGCCACTCGTCCTGGCGGCGCTGGCGGAATTCGCCCGTCAGCGGAAACGGGCTCGCGCCGCAATTGCCCGACACGTCGGTCGTGACGCCCGCCAGAACCTTCGACTCGGCCCGCGGATAGACGAAGGCCGAGAACTCGCTGTGGCAATGTATGTCTATAAATCCAGGCGAGACCGCCAGGCCCGCCGCATCGAGGTCGCGCGCAGCGGGGGAAAGGCGCGGAGCGATGCGGGCAATGCGGCCTGCGGCAATGCCGAGGTCGGCCCGGCAAAGGCCGCGCTCGGCGTCCAGGAGCGTCGCGCCGCGAATCGTCCACTCAAGGCTTGGCGATGCCGCCGGCCTTTTCGTTTCGTCGGTCGTCATCGCTGGAGTCACAGGCCCTGGAACCCGCGGAGCGCCTCCTCGACCGTGACGAAGCGCCGGCCGGGTCCGGCCGCCTCGATGTCGCGGCGGAGGTCGTGGCCGAGTGGCTCGACGGTCTCCGCCCGGCATCCTTCGGCCGCCCGGACCGTCAAGACCTCGGTCGAACCGTGCGAGCGGCGGCGGACGAGGCGTTTCGGAGCGGCATCCGGCATCGGGGGTTCCCCACGCTCAGGCGTTCTTCCGGAACGCCTCGACGGCGGCAGACTCATCCTTGTAGATATCAAATACCGTATCGAGTTTGGTGATGCGGAAGACTTCCATCACCTCCGGGTTGATGCCCGAGAGTTTCATGCGGGCCTGACGCTGGACGATCCGCCGCTGAAGGCCGATGAGCATCCCGAGGGCGCTCGAGGAGAGGTAGGCCACGCGGTCGAAATCGAAGAGGAACCGGTCCTCGGCCGCCGCGTCCACCAGTTCCTTCAGGCGGGCCGAGAGGCGGTCGATCGTGCCGCTGTCGAGGATGTGGCTCGGCCGGAACGTGACCACGCGGACACCGTCCAGGCTGCGGCTGGCATAGAACTCGTCTGTCGCCATGACCCGATGACCTCCGACTGGGCCTGACCTGCTCGGTCCGGCGTGCGTATTGTGTCAGCCGCGCCGGTATGTGTCAATACAAACGATTTCGGATTGAACGGCGCGCGGCGGACCCACCCAAGGCGGATCGCCTTGGGCGACCCGTCCGCCGGCTCAACGTTGCCTTACAAACCTTCTTTGAATTCGCGGAGTTTATTGAGCGCCTCGAGCGGCGTCATTTGGTCGAGGTCGAGGCGCCGCAGTTCCTGGGTGATGGCCGATTCGGCCCCCTCGAAGAGCGTCAGTTGCACCGTACGGACCGAGGGGCCCGGCGCCTCCGGCGCGAGGCGCGGCCGGCCTTCGGAATCCAGGTGCGCCGATTCGAGTTCCGCCAGGATCTCCGTCGCACGATCCACGACCTCGCGCGGCACGCCCGCGAGTCGGGCCACGTGGACGCCGTAACTCTTATCTGTGCCGCCGGGCACGATCTTGTGGAGGAACACCACCTGGTCCTGCCACTCGCGGACGGCCACGTTGAAGTTCGCGACGCCTTCGAGGGCGTCGGCGAGTTCCGTGAGTTCGTGGTAATGCGTCGCGAAGAGGGTGCGGCAGCCGATGCGGCGGGCGATGTGCTCCGTGGCGGCCCACGCCAGCGCCACGCCGTCGAACGTGCTCGTGCCGCGGCCCACCTCGTCGAGGATCACCAGGCTCCGCGGGGTGGCGTTATTCAGGATGTTGGCCGTCTCGGTCATCTCGACCATGAAGGTGCTGCGCCCGCGCGCCAGATCATCGGCGGCCCCGACGCGCGTGAAGAGGCGGTCCACGAGGCCGACGCGCGCGCTGCGGGCCGGAAGCCAGGAACCCATGTGGGCCATGAGCGCCAGGAGGGCCACCTGGCGGATGTAGGTGGACTTGCCGGCCATGTTCGGCCCCGTGATGATTCCGATCCGTGGGTTCTCCCCGCCGAGGGCCACGTCGTTCGGGACGAACTCCGGGCCGAGGACCTGGTCGAGCACGGGGTGGCGGCCGTCGCGAATATCGAGGACCGGCTCGTCCACGATCTCGGGCTTCGTGTAGCCGCGCTCCGAGGCGACGCGCGCCAGGGCCACCAGGACATCCAGCCGCGCCAGCGCGTCGGCCGTCTTCTGGAGCCGCGGGATCTCGACCGCCAGTCGCGCCCGCACTGCCTCGAAGAGTCGCGATTCGAGGGCCTTCGCCTTCTCCTCGGCCGAGAGGACCTCGACCTCGTGGTTCTTGAGGTCCGGCGTGATGTACCGCTCGGCGTTCTTGACGGTCTGCTTGCGGACATAGTCCATCGGCACGCGCTCGCGGTGCGTGTGGGTGACCTCGATGTAATAGCCGAAGACCTTGTTGAACCCGACCTTGAGGGTGGGGATGCCGGTCCGCTGGGCCTCGGCGGCCTGGAACTCGGCAAGCCAGCGGGCGCCCGACGAACCGATGTCACGCAGGCGGTCGAGGTCCGAGTGATAGCCCGCCTTGATGACGCCGCCGTCGCTCACCTTGAGGGGCGCCTCGTCGGCGATGGCCGCCTGGAGCACCTCGCGGACGTCGCCCAGGAGGTCGAGGTCGGCCTCGATTCGGGTAAGGAGTTCGCTCGGACGGGCCGCGAGGCGGGCCTTCAGGGCCGGCAGGTGGGCCAGGGTCCGGCCGAGGGCCAGGAGGTCGCGCGGCCCCGCGCGGCTGGTGGCGACGCGGCCGACGATCCGCTCGATGTCGGAGGTGTCGGCCAGAAGGGTCGCGAGTTCCGCTCGCAAGTCTCGGGCCGCCACGAGTTCGCCCACCGCGTCGAGCCGCTCGCCGATCGCCTCGCGCCCGACCAGCGGAAACGTGATCCACCGCCGGAGCATCCGACCGCCCATCGCCGTCTGCGTCCGGTCGAGACAGGCCAGGAGACTGTGCTCCCGCCGGCGGTCGCGCAGCGTCTCCACGAGTTCGAGGCTCCGCTGCGTCGTCTCGTCGAGGTAAAGCCAGCGGCCGGTCTGGAAGCGTTCGATGCGGCGGATGTGGCCGAGGCTGGTCCGCTGGGTCTCCTGGAGATAATCCATGACGGCGCCGGCGGCCGAGAGGCCGCAGGCCAGGTCGCCGACGCCGAAGCCGTCAAGCGACTCGGTGCCGAAATGGGCCCGGAGGAGCCGCTCGGCTTCCTGGCGGTCGAAGACGAACGCCGACCGCTCCGAGACCAAGGCCCCGGTGGCCTCGCGGATGGCGCGGACGAAGTCGGCGGCGGCCTCGGCGGCGCCCTCCGCCAGGAGGCACTCGCGCGGCCGCAGGCGCGTCAGTTCGTCCACGACCTCGCGGCGCGCGAGGTCGCGGGCACAGAAAGAGCCGGTCGAAAGGTCCACCCACGCGAGGCCCGCCCGCGGTCCGTCCAGGTGGACCGCCGCCAGAAAATTGTTCTCCTTGTCCTCCAGGAGCGCGTCGTCCGTCAGGGTTCCCGGCGTGACGAGGCGCGAGATGTCGCGCTTGACGAGGCCCTTGGCGAGCGCGGGGTCCTCGACCTGTTCGCAGATGGCGACGCGGTAGCCGGCGCGGATCATCTTCGCCAGGTACGAGTCCACGGCGTGGTACGGAACGCCGGCCATCGGGATGGCGCTTTCGCCCTTGGATCGGCTCGTGAGGGCGAGGCCGAGGACCCTGGAGGCGACGCGGGCGTCCTCGTAGAACATCTCGTAAAAGTCGCCCATGCGGAAGAAGAGGATGGCGTCGGGATACTGGCTCTTGAGGCGCTTGTACTGCTGCATCGCGGGCGTGGTCACGTGGCCCTGCTCCTCGGCGAGCCTCCGGATCGGTCGCGCGCGCCGAGCGATTCCGCTTCAGCGAACCGCGCCGCGCGAGAGGGCCGCCTGGATCCGTCCGAGGATCCGCTGCTCCAGGGCTTCGTCTCGGCCCTTATCAATCCATTGATACTTCGTAACGGCCAGTTCGTCCTGGCGTCGAAGGTCCGAGTCCCCGGGATTATAGAGGCTGAACGACCCGCTGATCTGCTCGGGGGCGGCGCCGGGGGCGCTCAGACGCTCCTTCGCCACGCGGACGAGCACCTCGCACCCCTGCCCCTGGGACGCCACCTGGACGCTCACCCGCCGGCGGACCGTGTGGAGGCTCGACTCGGCGACCTGGTGCGAGCCGACGGTATCCTCGCGCCAAAACTCGAACCAGGAGTCGCCGGTCAGCGGCTCGGTCGTCACAAGACCGGGCCGCGACGAGGGATACTCGATCGTGAACCGCATCTCCGCGAGAACCCGCCGCGCGACCTGCTCGGCGGTGGCCGGGTCGGCGCCGGTCAGGGCCATCGGGTTCGCCAGACGCATCTCGGGCACCCGGGCGCAGCCGGCGGCCATCGCCACGGGCACCAGGAGCCACATCCATCGCCCCATGTTGCGATCCTTTCCGGGTCCGTCCGCCGCGATTATACGGCCCGGCCCGAGTCGGGCAACTTTTTTCGGGCGCGGGGCGGGCGGCGACGTCAGGGCCCGCCGCGGCGCCGGCGCGAGACCTCGTGGAGGAACATCTTCTCGCGAAGCGTGAGGCTGTCGAGGCCCTCCTGGCGTATCTTGTCGAGGATCCGGTCCACCTCGGCGTCCTCTGCTTCGGGGGCGCGACGGTAGAAGAACTCCTCGCGCGGGGCCGACCCGCGCCGGAGGAGCCGTGCGATCCGTCCGCCCCACTTCATCCAGACAAACCCGACGACCATGCCGCCGAAGTGGGCCGCGTGGGCCACGTTGTCGCCCCACATGGGATTCTGGCTGAACACCAGGTCCTTCAGGATCGGCCACGTCTCAAAGAGGCCGTACACCACCGCTACCCACCACGCCTCGACCGGAAGGAGGAAGAAGACGAGGAACTTCTCGCGCGGGTTCAGCGTCGCGAAGGCCACCAGGATGCCCATGACGCCGGCGGACGCCCCCACGGCCTCCGTCTGGAGGAACGAAAACATATGGCCGCCCGGCGCGACCATGATGACCGGGTACTTCAGATACATCAGGTAGTTGAAGACCGCCTCGAAGAGGCCGCCGGCGATTCCGCACACGAAGTACAAGGTGAGGAACCGCCGCGTCCCGATCTGGCGCTCGAACACGCTCCCGAGCATCCAAAACATAAACATGTTGACCAACAGGTGGGTGCTGTTGGCGTGCAGGAACATGTACGACAGGAGTCGCCAGATTTCCCCTCGCAGCAGGCTCTCGACCGTCAGGGCGCCGAGGGCAACGAGCGCGCCGCCCCACAACGCCTCCATCAGGAACACGGCGACGGTCAGAAGGAGCACCAGTTTGACGCCCGGCGGAAACAGCCCGCCCCGGTCCGCGAAGAAGCCTTCGCGCCTCGGCGGCGGCGAATCGTTCCATGTCGGATGCCAGGCCATCAGTCGTCTCCCCGCCGCCGGTCCCTGCCGTGCGATGCTTGACCTTCCGCAAGACTGCGATTATAGGCGCCTCGGCCGCCCTTTGCAACCGGACCCGAGGCGTGCGCCGCAACGTCCCTGGGGCGAGCGCCGGGCCGCATCAGACCTGGCGCACGACGACGAGCGAGAGGTTATCCTCCGGCGCAGCCGCCACGGCCGCATCCATGATCGCGTGGGCCACGACGGCCGCCCCGCCCTTCTGGCGCTCGCGGATGAGCGACGCCAGGCGATCCCGCGACAGCACCTTGTAGACGCCGTCGGTCACCAGGAGCAACCAGTCGCCCTGACGCAGCACCAGATCGTAGATGTCCGGTTGAACCGTCGGCCGCGTGCCGACCGCGCGGGTGAGGACGTCGCCGCCTGGAAACTGCTCCGCGACGTCTTCGCTCAGGAACCCTTTGGCGATGAGGTCGCCCGCCAGGGTGTGATCGTCGGTCAGTTGATCGAACCCCCGGCGCGAGTAGCGGTAGAGGCGGCTGTCGCCGACGTGGACGATCTTGCCGCGACCTTCCGAGAGGACAACGGCCGTCAGGGTGGTTCCCATGCCCTCCATGACCGGTTCGGCGGCGACGATGGCGCGGATGGACGCGTTGGCGGCCGTCACCGCCGCGGCCAGGACCGACGAGTCCGTCCGGGCCGAAGCGTCGGCCCGGCAAAGGGCGTCCACGAAGGCCTGCGCGGCGACGCGGCTGGCCTGAGCGCCTCCGGGCCGGCCGCCCATCCCGTCGGCCACCGCGAAGAGGCCGTAGCCAGGCTCCGCGGCGACAAAGTCCTCGTTCGTATCGGCGTTCGGTCCCTTGTCGGTGAGGGCCGACCAATCGAAAAATCCCACGCGCCGCCTCCCTGCCCCACGGGAGCATACCCTCCGGCTCGCGCGGCGACAAGGAAATCGGGCGAAAGGAATCCGGTGGTCGGATCGAGAACGGACGTCAGGGGGCGATCTGAGCCCCGCGGCGAAGCGCGGTCCGCAGGCGCAGTTCCCGGATGGCGCAGTAAGTGACCGGGACCACGTACATCGTGATGACGACGATCAGCATGCCGCCGAACGAGGGGATCGCCATCGGGACCATCACGTCGGCCCCGCGGCCGGTCGAAGTGAGGACCGGCAGCAGCGCGAGGACCGTCGTGGCGGTGGTCATAAGGCACGGCCGGACACGGCGCTGGCCGGCCGCCACCGTCGCCTCGCGCACTTCCTCGATGGACCGCGGACGCCGCCTCGCGAAACTCTGGTCCAGGTACGTCGCCATGACCACGCCGTCGTCGGACGCGATGCCGAACAGGGCAATGAAGCCGACCCATACGGCCACGCTCAGGTGGATCGGGTGGACCTGGAACAGGCCCCGCATCGAAACGCCGAAGACGTCGAAATCGAGGAACCAGGGCTGGCCGTAGAGCCAGATGAAAAGGAACGCGCCGGCCCACGCCACGGGGATCGCGCTGAAGACGAGGAGCGTCGTCGGCACCGACTGGAACTGGAAATAGAGGATCATGAATATGAGGAACAACGCGACCGGCAGGACGACGGCCAGCGTCCGCGAGGCGTGCATCTCGTTCTCGTAGTTGCCGGCAAACGTGTAGTGGACGCCCGCCGGCAGCACGAGGTCGCCGCCGGCGATCTTCGATTCCAGGCGACGCCGGCACTCCTCGACCACGTCCACCTCGGCGTGGCCAGGCCGTTTGTCGAAGAGGACGTAGCCCACCAGGAACGTGTTCTCGCTCTTGATGGACTCCGGGCCGCGGACGTAACGGATGTCGGCCAGTTGCTCCAACGGAATCTGGACGCCGTCCATGGCGGGCACGAGGACGCGGCCGAGCGTCTCGATCCGGTCGCGGAGTTCCCGCTGGTAGCGGACGCGGACGGGGTACCGCTCGCGCCCTTCGACCGTGCGGGTAATCATCTCGCCGCCGATCGCCGTCTCGACGACGTCCTGGACCTGGCGGATCGCGAGGCCGTATCGCGCGGCCGCCTCGCGGTTGATGTCAATCTCCAGGTACGGTTTGCCGACGATCCGGTCGGCGACGACCGCCGACGGTTCGACGCTCGGCACCTCCTTTAGCAGCCGCTCGATCTGGATGCCGACTCGCTCGATGCTCTCGAGGTCGGGCCCATAGACCTTCAGGCCCATCGGCGCCCGCATGCCGGTCTGGAGCATGACGAGGCGCGTGGCAATGGGCTGGAGTTTCGGGGCGCTGGTGGCGCCCGTCACGGCGCCGGCCTTGACGATCTCCCGCCAGATGTCGTCGGGCGAGCGAATTTCCGGCCGCCACTGGCGGAACAAACGGCCGTCGGGGTCCGGGATGAGTTCGCCGCGCGCATCGTGGGCAAAATCGCCGGCGGCCTCGTCCCAGCGGAACGTGAGACGGCGGCCGTCCTTATCCGTGATATATTCAGGCTTATAGATGATAACCGTTTCGAACATCCCCGTCGGCGCGGGGTCCAGGGCGGTCTCCGCGCGGCCGAGTTTCCCCACGACCGATTCGACTTCCGGGATCGCCTGGATCGCCTCGTCCTGGAGGGCGATCACGTCGAGCGCCTCGCCGATCGAGGCGTGCGGCATGAGACTCGGCATGTAGAGGTACGACCCCTCGTCCAGCGGCGGCATGAACTCCTTGCCGCGACCGGCCCAGTCGTTCGCCAGGACCCACTTGACATAGGTGGCGGCCCGGTGATCGGGAACCTGGTCGTACGGAACGCCCTGGTAGGCTTCCAGCGGCGCGGGCCGCTGCACGCCGACAGCGCCGGACCAGACGACCGCCGCCAGGGCCGCCAAGGCGCCCGGAATGAGGACGATGAGGACCACCCTCGCGGCCCAACGGAGTCCCCCGCGCGCCCAGAAATAGACGCCCGCTACGAGGATCGCCGCCGGCGCCGCCAGGTAGAGCGCCATCGCCCACGGCCGCTCGCCGATCCACTGCATAACGCCGATGACGCCGCCCGGACCGATCCAGACGTACAGGCCGCCCGCCAGAATCAGGGTCGGCAGCGAGAGGAACAGCAACTTGTGAGCCAGGCACCAGCGGAGGATCCACGGATAGGAAACCTGGATGAAATAGTAGAACAGGAGCAGGCCGCCCAGCAGGGCCGCCACGAAGGCGAGGTTGCGGCCGAAGCCGCGCTCCGGCCCCAGCGGCAGCCAGTGGTCCGTCATGATGATGCCCAGGAAGGCCACCGCGGCACCGTTGACGACCCAGGGACCGATGCGGCGGAGACCCCGCGGCAGTCCGTCCTCGACCAGGTAATAGGCGCCCAGGAGGCCCAGGACGAGGCCCGCCCGCCACCACCCGAGCGCGATCGCAAGGAAGAGGCCCGCGACGAGGCCGGCGCCGGCCAGGCCGCGCTTGAGGCCCCGCGACGAGAGACGCATCGGAAAGAGCGTCAGGGCCCCCGCCGGGATAACCATCAGCGCGACGATGACCGAGGCCACCAGGGCGAACGTCTTCGTGAACGCCAGGGGCCGGAAGAGTTTCCCCTCGGGGCCCGTCATCGTGAAGACCGGAAGGAAACTGACGACCGTGGTCGAGATGGCCGTGAGGACCGCGCTTCCTACCTCGCTCGAGGCGCGGTAAACGACTTCCAGGCGGCTTTCCTCCGGCGGGGCCTCCTCCAGGTGCCGCAGAATGTTCTCACAGATGATGATGCCCATGTCCACCATCGTACCGATGGCGATCGCGATGCCCGACAGGGCCACGATATTGGCGTCCACGCCGAAGACTTTCATCGCAATGAAGCACATGAGGACCGCCAGCGGCAGCAGGCCGCTGATCAGGAGCGAACTCCTCAGGTGCACGAGCATCACGATGACGACAATGCACGTGATGAGAATTTCCTCGAGGATCGCCGCGTTCAGGGTCCCCAGCGTCTCGTAGATGAGGCCCGTCCGGTCGTAGAACGGGACCACCGTGACCTGGCTCGTCGTAACCCACGCGGGCCACTCGGCGTGGGGCGCGCTGCGGAGGTGCTTCATCCACGCGTCGTGCCGCAGGCCGGGGCCCTCGAACGCCTCGAACCTGTGGGCGGCGGCGAAGGCCTCGACCTCGGGGCGCGTCACCTTCGACCAGTCCACGACGGGTTTCGCGGGGAGGGCCGGTCCGAGGTCGGCGATCTTCCGCTTGACGTTCTGGATGGCCGCCAAGGGGTTGTAGCCGAACCGCACCACGACGACGCCGCCCACCGCCTCGGCGCCGCCCTTGTCGAGGGCGCCTTCGCGGAGGGCCGGCCCGCGCGCGACGTGGGCGATGTCCTTGATGCGTATCGCGACGCCCTCGCTGGCCCTGACGACCGCCTGCTCCAGGTCGCCGACGTTCTTCAGAAACCCGCGGCCGCGGATCAGGTACTCGACCTTGTTGACCTCGATCGTCCGGGCCCCGACGTCCACGTTCGACATCTGGACGGCGCGGTACACGTCCTCGAGGCTGACGCGCGCCGCCCGCATGGCGTCGGGGTCCACGTCCACCTGGTACTCCTGGACGTAGCCGCCGACCGAGGCGACCTCGCTCACGCCCTCGGCCGCCAGCAGGCCGTAGCGCACGGTCCAGTCCTGGACGGACCGGAGTTCCTGGAGGTCCCAGCCGCCGGCGGGCCGTCCGTCCGGGTCGCGGCCCTCGAGGGTGTACCAAAAGACCTGCCCCAGGGCCGTCGCGTCGGGGCCGAGCGCGGGCTTCACGCCCTCCGGGAGATAGCCGGCCGGGAGGCTCGCGAGTTTCTCCAGAAGGCGCGACCGCGAATCGTAGAACCCCTGGTGCTCGTCGAAGACGACGTAAATCGACGAGAACCCGAAATACGAATAACTGCGGATGGTCTTAAAGCCCGGAACGCCCATCAGGAACGTCGTCAGCGGATAGGTTATCTGGTCATCAACATCCTTCGGAGAGCGGCCCATCCACTCCGTGAAGACGATCTGCTGGTTCTCGCCGATGTCGGGGATGGCGTCGGTGGCGACGGGATAGCGCGCGAGATTCCCCAGGTTCCAGTCGAAGGGGGCGACGAGGACCCCCGCCGCCACCACCGCCAGCACGCCCAGCAGGACCACGAGCCGCCGCTCCAGGCAGAAGCGGATGAGGTGGTCGGTCCACGAGCGCCGCTCGGGGCGAGGGGGCGGAATGGGACTCTCGGTCTCGGCCACTTCTCTCCCTCGAATCACGGGGCCGCGTGGCGGTGCTCGGGCGGAGGTCCGGCCGGCGCCGCGGGCGCGGGCGGTGCGGCCTGGGTCGCGGCCGGCGGCAACCCCTCTTTCGGCGTTTCGCCCATCGGCATTCCGCCGTGGATGTGGCCGGCCGGCGCAACGCCGCCCTCCGGCGACATCATGCTCGGCCTGGCCTGGATCTGAAGGGCGCTATCCAGGTTGAAGTTACCATGCGTCACGACGCGCTGGCCTTCCCGGAGGCCGCTCCGGACGATGTAGTAGTCGCCGGCCCGCGGCCCGAGGACGATCTCCACGCCGTCGTAGGTCGGCTTCCCGGCGCCGGGCGCCTCGACGTAAACGACCGCCCGCCGGCCCGTGATGAGGGGCGCCGAGGCCGGGATGACGAGCGGCTTGGCCAACTCGGCCGCCGACATTGGCGTGTAGCCGAGCGACTCGACTGTCTTCAGGGCCATGCCGCAGATCGGACACGCGCCGGGGCCGTTCTGGATGACCCACGGATGCATCGGGCACATCCACTGGCCGGCGAGGTCGGCGTCAATGACGCGGCCGCCGTCGGCCGCCTCCGCCTCAACGATGCCATTGACATACATCTCGGGCTTCAGTTTCCCCTGCGCGTTGGGCACGTCCACGCGGACCTTGACGGTGCGCGTGCGGTCGTCAAGGACGGGGTCCATGAACGCGATGCGACCGACGAATGTCTCGCCCGGCCAGGCGGCTGTCGTAAACGTCACGGCCTGGCCGTACCGGAGCCACGGCAGGTCCGACTCGTACGCATCAAGTTTGACCCAGACCTCGGAGAGGTCGGCGATGGTGTAAATCCGCGTGCCGGCATCAACGTACATGCCCTCGCGGGCGTCTTTCTCGATCACCGTGCCGCTCATCGGTGCGTAAATCGTCACGTGGTCGGCGGGCTTGCCGCTCTTCTCAAGGTCCGCGATCTGCTCGTTCGTAAGGCCGAGCAGCCGCAACTTGTCGCGCGAGGCCTCGACGCCTCGCTGGGCCGCCTCCTTGACGACGTCCACCCGGCTGGCCGCGAGGTCTTTGACGGCCTGGATCGCCTGGATGAGTTCTTCCTGAGCCGCCACCAGTTGCGGGCTGTAGATTTCGACCATGTGCTCGCCCTTGGCGACCACGAGGCCGGTGTAGTCCACGAAGAGCCGGTCCAGCCGGCCGGGCGTCCAGGCCGCGATGTGCCGCAGGCGGGTCTCATCATACTGGACCTTGCCGACCATGCGGATCGGCATCGTGACGAACTTCCGCTCGACGGGGCTGGTCTGGATTCGTAGGAGGGCCTTGGCCTCCTCCGTGATGACCAGCCGCCGCTGGCCGCCCTCCTCTGCGGGTTGATTGGCCGGCGCCGACTCCGACGGCCTCACCGGCACCAGGTCCATCCCGCAGATCGGACACTTGCCTGGATGCGGCAGGCGGATCTGCGGATGCATCGTGCAGGTCCAGAGTTCGGTTTCGGGCTGATGGCCAGCGGCAGGCTCGGCATCGGTGTGAGCGGCGGGCGCCGCCGTCTCGGGGCTGGCCGCCGGCGGCGCGGGCGGCGTACGCTCGAGCGCCCCGGCCGCCAGATACCCGGCCACCAGCGCGGCCGCAATCGCCAGGATCACGCCGACTTTGCGTCCCGCGCCCCCCCGCGCGGGATCCGCGGTCTCGTCCACTAGCCGCTCCTTGCTTCGTCGCGGCGGCCTTGATCTGGTCATCCACGATCTTCAGATACTTGTCGGGGTTCTTCTTGAA
>Ga0172362_10003518_pt1 | contig 13525 bp, 7 predicted proteins | sample LakKivs1_kivu2a2_FD_114534 | JGI IMG/M metagenome (GOLD analysis project Ga0172362, IMG submission 114534) | Sediment microbial communities from Lake Kivu, Rwanda - Sediment s1_kivu2a2 | ecosystem: Environmental > Aquatic > Freshwater > Lake > Sediment | place: Rwanda: Western Province, Lake...
CAGCGCATCGGGCAAGCGGTCGCAGAGACGCGCGCGGACGGTGGCCCGTCGTCGCAGACGCAGCGCATTTTCCTCGCGATCGACAAGCTCACAACGGCACTGCGGGCGATGCCCGAAGTGTCGAGCGACGCGCGCATGGAGATCACGAGGCGCGCGAGGGCTTATTGGATGAACACGCAACGAACGGACTACGGCAAGCCGCCAACCGTGCGCGCACCGCAGCGCTCGCAGGCACGTGAGGACACGACGATGCAGAAGGGCGGCGTGAAGGCGAAGCACAAGAACCCGCAGGGCGGGCTCACCGCAGCGGGGCGCGCGCACTACAAGCGCACCGAGGGCGCGAACTTGAAGCCGGGAGTCAAGGGCGCAGCGGACACGCCCGAGAAGATGCGGCGCAAGGGCTCGTTCCTCTCGCGGATGTTCGGCTCCGGCGCGAAGGGCTCGATGCGCGACGAGAACGGCAAGCCGACGCGCCGTGCGCTCTCCGCTGCCGCGTGGGGCGAGCCCGTGCCGAAGGACGACGCGGGGCGCGCGAGGCTCGCTGCCAAGGGCAAGCGCTTGCTCGAACGCTACGCGGCGACGAAGAAGAGCGCCGACATCCTCGACGGCGAAGAGCCGCTCGCGAAGGCGAAGGCGAAGGCGAAGAAGCCCGCAGCGAAGGGCGCGAAGAAGGCACCGCCGAAGCCCGCAGCGAAGGGCAAGCCCGCGAAGGAGTCGTGGTCGCAGAAGCGCGAGCGCGAACTGAACGAGGCGTACAAGGCGAAGCAGGCAGCGGCGAAGCAGAAGCCCGCAGGAGCCCCGCAGGGGCGCGCAGCGGGCAAGGCTGGCCCGAAGCCGCCTGCGAGCCGTGGCGCGCCTCCTAGCGCCCCGCAGAAGGCGCGCGCGGGCATCGACGCGATGAGCCGCGCGCCCGCTCCCCCGCCGAAGGGCGTGACGGGCGCTCCCGCCCCGAAGGGCGGCGGGGCAGCGCCGAAGGGCGGCAAGGGCGCGAAGGGCGGCGGGGCAGCGAACCTCACCACGCCGCCTCCCGGCTTCACCGCGATCCCGAACTCGAAGAAGGGCGGCTTCCACAAGCAGACGGGCGACTCGTGGGAATACTGGTATCCCGGCGTCGGCATCACGAGCACGCCGCACGGCGAAGACCGCGCGCACGCTGGCGGCACGAGCGCGGAAGCCTCCGACGCGGATGTTGATGACGTAGGCGGCGACGAGGATGGCGGTGCGCAACCCCCGCCGAAGCCCGCAGGAGCCCCGCCGAAGCCCGCAGCGGGCGCAGGGCAGCAACCGCCCGCGCAGGGCGCAGGAACGGGCGCAGGAGCCGCGCAGGGCGGCTACACGGCGAAGCCGAAGATCACCCGCGACGCGCAGGGCGAGAAGCGCTCGTTCCATCCCGAGGTCGCGGCGGTCACGCCCTCCGGCAAGGAGGGCGACAAGGCGTACCACGAGCAGCAGATGCGGATGCACCGCAAGGCGTCGAAGCAAGCGCAGCGCGCGGGCGACAACGACCGCGCGTTGGCGCATCGCGACGCGAGCAACTTCCACGCGCACGCGCACAACGTCGCGCACGCGAAGGAGCAAGGGCGCGAGTACAAGCCGCGCGGCCAGTACCCCGGCGCGCCCGTCGAAGGCGAGGCGGCGCAGGGCGGTGATGAGGACGGCGCAGAAGGCGCGGACCCCATCGCGGCGAGCTACGACCGCGCTGCATCCGGTGTCGAGATGGCAGGCAACGAGCGTGTGACCGCAGCGCAACCGCGCGAGCGCCTCGTTCCCGAGAGCGAGACGGTGCGCGGGATGCGCGAGGCGCTCGGCAAGGGCGTCAACATCATGGCTGACATCAGCGCGGCGCACGACCATCTCTCCGCGCTGAAAGCGAAGCGCAAGGAGATCGATGCGAAGCTCGCGGGCAAGGGCATCGGCTCCGACGAGTCGCGCTTGCGTCGTCGGCTCATCGCGCAGATCGACGCGGAGATGGCGGCGGCGAAGTTCGACATCGTGCAGCTAGGCGATGCGCACGCCGAAGCGATGAAGCAGGTCGCGACGTACGAACAGCAGATCCGCGCCGAAGGCATCAAGCGCAACCCCATCCTCCGCGCGCTTATGTCGGCGATCGAAGCGCTGTTCGGCAAGAGCGCACCGAAGGAAGAAGAGCAGGGCGCGCAAGCGAGCGCAGAGGACACCTCCGACGACGCGGAGAGCGTGGATGAGGCGAGCGTCGAGATGCTGCCCGACGACGAAGAGCCGAGCGCCGCAGCGCAGGGCGACGAAGAGCCGAGCGACGAAGAGCCCGAAGACGACGCCGCTGCCGCGCGCGCTGCCGGAGTGCGGCCCGACTTGATCGAGCGCTTCTCGCAGCAAGGCGCAGAGAGCGAAGACGAGAGCCCGCGCGCAGACCTGCCGAAGCCGACTGGCGAAGACGACGACGGCATCGTCGATGTCAACGCAGAGACGAAGCGCCGCGCAATCGAAGCGGGCGTGAGCCCCGAAGTGCTCGCGGGCCTCGAAGCGAAGCAGGACGCACGAGCGAGCGCGGAGCGCGAGCGTGCGAAGCGACGCGATGCACTCGACACGCTGCGTCGGCTCGGCGATTCGATGGACGACGCGGAAGCGCCACCGAAGGATGTGCAGCCCGACGCGGGCGAGTGGGATCGCGACCTCGCCGAGAAGCGCGCGAAGGTGCGCGAAACCGAAGAGCGCGCCGCCAACCTCACGCCGTCGCAGGAGCGCGCGCTCGAACGCCGCCGCTCGATGGTCGCCGCTCGCGCCACACGCACGCAGTCGGGCACTCGCGAGAAGGAGCGCGCACCCGAAGCCGAGAAGACGAAGGTCGAGCGCTCCGCGCGCATGGCGAAGAGCGAAGCGTTCGCGCGCGTGCTCTACCTCGCGCCGCGAGTCGATCGGATGTTGAAGAGTGCGACCGCGCCTCGCCTCGTGGTGCAGCGCCGCGCGCCGAACTTCAACCTCATCTCGCTCGGAGCCTGACGTGCCGTTCAAGAGCAAGGCGCAGCGCCGATGGATGTACGCGAACGATCCCGAGATGGCTCGCGAATGGGAGTCGCACACGAAGGGCAAGAAGCTGCCCGAGCGCGTCAAGGGCAAGGCGATGCACGGCGCTGCATCCGGCCCGTGGAAGCCGAGCGCGCCGAAGGTGCCGACGCCGAAGCACACGCGCGTCGCGCGCCCCGCACCACCCGCGCAGCCCGCGAAGCCGCTCGTCGCGTTCGCTTCGAGTGAGCGCATGATCAACGAGATGCACTCGAAGGCGCGCGCGAAGAGCAAGCCGATGAGCGCAGGCGGCTTCACGCGCGCGGAGGCGCAGCGCGTCGCCGACCTCATGGGCCTCGACTTCGAGCGCGAGGGCTTCACGCTCGATGCGTTCCGCGAAGGGCTGAACGTCGAACTCGAACACGGCGACGTGACGCACAAGCGCGCCATCGCGACAGGCAAGATCGCACGCGCGCATCTTCGCGAGCGCCCCGACTACTACGCGAAGCTGCGCAAGCTCGAACGCTCGCCGATGGTCGGCAAGGCTCGCGCGTCGATGTACCAAGGCGCAGGAGCGAGCCCCGCGCCGCGCGACCCGATCCCCGACTACGCCGACATCTACTGGCAACCCGAGGGCGACGACAACCGTGTGCGTGAGCGCGTCGCGAACGAGAACCGCCGTGCGAGCGTGAGCGCCCGCAACAAGGGCAAGTTCGGCTTCCACGGCGGCGCGGATGTGGAGCCTGCGCTGCGCTACGACCCCGACGACTTCGCGCGCGTCACGCGGCGAGGCAACGAGCAGGCTCCGGCGAAGCGCGCGAACACGAGCGTCGCAGACCTCAATGCGTACGATCAGCCCGTCACGTTGCCGAAGCGCGCGCTCGTCGTGAAGCGCAACGAAGCGCCCGTGCAGGAGCGCGCGATGAGCGGCCCGCAGCGCGAGCCGCAGCGCATCACGAAGAGCAGCGGCGCGCACATCGTGAGCACGCAGAACGTCGGCACGGGGCGCAAGCCGAAGGCAGCGCGCAGCAGTGGCGCGCGCGGCGTGACGTTCTCGGCGACGAACGAAGCGCTGCATACGCACAAGCCCGTGAAGCCGAAGGTCGCGGATGCGCCGAACGCGATCAAGCGCGTGAACTTCTCGAACCGCGCGGAGGCGGTGAAGACGCCGAAGCGCGCGGCGCGCCCGCAGAAGGCGCAGCGCCCTCCGGCTTACTTGCAGATGGCGAAGCGCTCGGAGCCGAGCATCGCCGCAGCGAAGACGCCGAAGCCGAAGGCGATGAAGCCGCCGAAGGCTTCGTACCTCGCGAAGTCGCAGAGCTACGTCATCCGCAAGGGTAGCGGCGAGTTCGCTGCGCTTGGGGTATGGTTGTGACCGTGCTCCGTACCATCACGCTCTCGCTCGCCCTCGCGTGCGCATCCGTTGCGCACGCGCAGACGCGCGATGCCGAGGCAGAGAACGACACCGCCGACATCGCGCGCTGCCTCGTCGCAGAGAACGTGAGCGGCGAAGACTGGCCCGCGATCCTCGATGTGCTCGAACGTCGCGCGCGCACTGCGCACGTGACCGTCGCTCGCATGGCGCGCCTCTACTGCGCGGTGCATCGCGCGGTGACACCGACGAAGAGGCAAGCGCGCATCCGTGCGTTGCCCGCGCCCGAGAGCACGTCGCGACTGCTCCGCTCGTTTCAGCGCGCGCTCATCGCCGCCCGTCGCGGAGGGCCGGGAACGTGCAGCGCGAACCATTGGGGCGATCTCGGCAACGACCTCGTGCGCGCAACGCGGCTCGGATGGACGCGCGTACGCTGCGGCGAGACGCGCAACGCCTTTTGGAGCAGCCGATGAGCGACGCGATCGAAGACCTCGAAGCGCTGGCGAAGGGCGAAGCGCGTGGCGGGAAGTACCATCGGCGCGTGACGCAAGAGGGCAAGCACCGCTACTACTACTCGCCCGAGGCGTACGCGCGCGCTCACGGCGACGCAGCACACATCTCCGGCGCGGACGCGCTGCAAGGCAAGGCGATGCGCGCGTCGAAGAAGGCGAAGAGGATGAGGAAGCACCCCGCGAGCGAGGCGCAACGCCGATGGGCGTTCGCTGCCGAAGAGCGCGGCGAGCTACCCGAAGGCAAAGCGCTCGAATGGTCGCGGCGCGTCAAGGCAGGCACGGCTCCGATGAGCAAGAGCGAGGACACGATGGATGCAATCGCAGGGCTGACGCGCCTCATCAAGAGCGAGGGCGGCTTCCACAAGTACAAGTCGAAGAAGATGGGCGCGGGCGGCAAGTGGGAGTACGAATACGAAGCCCCGGCGGCGGCAGCGTCTCGAAGCACCCCGTCGAGCACTTCCACGAGACGATGCGCACGCTGCACTCCGGCGCTTCGACGAAGGACAAGACGCCGCATCCGCACGCCGTGGCTCACGCGCTGCGCGCGGTGATCGACCACGCGAGCACGCTGCCGACGCAGAAGGCGAAGAACGATCTCGCGAAGGAGCTTGATCATCATCTCTCCGCAGCGCGCACGCACCTCACGAACATGAGGAACTACGCGCAGCGCGACCGCTCCGGCTCGCACTACAAGTCGCCGAAGGACGAGGCGCGCCGCATCACGAGCGCGGATGTCAACGCGGCGGGCAACGTGCGCGACCTGCTCGATCAGGCGAAGGGCCGGATCAAGGAAGCGGGGATGAGCGAGGAGAAGAAGGCTGCGACCGCCGAGAAGAAGAAGGCGGCAAGCGCGCAGCGCTCGAAGGAGTACCAAGCGAAGCAGGAGTCGGGCGCGAAGGGCAGCAGCGCAGCGCACGCGGACTACCTGCGCGACCGCATGGAAGCCGTGAACGAAGCTGCGCGAAGCACTCCCGGCAAGACGCGCGAGGAACGCGAAGCACGCGGCAGCGGCGTAGAACTCGCGACGCAGATGTACCGCGCGCATCTCAACGAGCACAAGAAGAAGCACGGCTCGCTTCCCGCAGGCCACACGATGCCGCCGGAGCACGAGCGCACGAGGCAGAAGCGCGCGGAGTCGGAGGGGCAGCAGCGCTTCGCGTTCTCGCGCCGCGTGGATGCGATCAGTGCTCTCGCGCAACTGTCGAAGGGCGGCGAAGGCGGCTCGCATAAGAACGTAAAGAAGCTGAAGAAGAGCGAAGGAGCACACGCCATGATCGAGAGCACACCGTCCATCCGCAAGTCGTTCCGAGGGCTCGACGGCGCGCAGCCGCTCGCGAAGGGGCTCTACAAGTTCGGCGACTACTCGCAGAACGCGAAGATGCAGGCGATCCCCGACGAGTACCTGCTCGCGTACCTCGACGCCTTCATCGAAGAGGCAACCGAGCATGAGATGCGCGAGAAGGCGCACGCGCTCGACGCGATGACGATGGGGCCGACTCCCGGCGGTCCCGAGCACTCGCTCGCGCAGTGGGTGATGAACGAACTCGTGCAGTATATGGCGTGCAACGCGAACCTCATGCGTGCCGTGAAGATGTGCAACTGCACGAAGGACTACATCGCCGATCGCATCAGCGCGATGGGCCTCTTGAAGCCGCTCGCGTCGCACCGCACCGACCACGGCGACTACCTGCAAGGGTTCATGTACTCCGAAGAGCAGGAGGCGGGCTACGTCGGCAAGAGCTACGGGCCGAACACCGTGCTCGACGAGAGCGCGATGTTGAAGGCAGTCGCGCACACGCGCGCCGCTGCTCGCGCCGTGGACGGCTCGCCCGTGCAGTTCGCCGCCGACGACCCGATGCAGGCGCTCGGCGACTTTCACCGTGCGCAACGTGCCCGCGTGCAGGCATACTACGGCGAAGGCACCGCGCGCTTCGACGCGCGCGCGGGTGAGCCTCTGCCGAAGCGCTGAAAGGGCATCGCGTGGGACTTCTCGACGACCTTCGAGGCGCAGCATCGAGCGCGCTGCAACGCATCGTGCAGCCGGGAGACGTGCGCCCCGAGCAGATGCAAGACCTGCTCTCGAAGGCGGGGCTCGGCTTCCCCGAAGCGACCGAAGAGAAGCCGCGCGGCCTCTACCACGACCCCTATCAGGTCATCGATTGGGGCGGTTGGCGTGAGCGCCCGAGCGCGCTCACGTACGAAACGCTGCGGCAGATGGCGTACCGCAACACGGTGATCGCTGCGATCATCACGCTGCGCTGCAATCAGATCGGGCAGTATTGCCGCCCGCAGCAAGGGAAGTACGACCGTGGCTTCCGCGTGATCAAGCGCGACCGTCGCGACCGTTGGAAGGCGATGTCGCCGGAGGAGCAGAAGGAAGCCGCTGCCATCGAGCGCCTGCTCGAAACGACGGGCGTGCTGCTCCCCGGCGAGAAGCACTCCGACCGCGACTCGTTCACGTCCTTCATCAAGAAGGGCACGCGCGACATCCTCACGTACGACCAGTGGTGCTTCGAGAAGATCCGCGACCGCGCGGGGCGCATCTCGCGACTGCAAGCGCTGCCGAGCGAAACCATCCGGCCCGCCGTCGTCGATCAAGAGCACCTCGACCCCGAGCAGAGGCACTCGCGCGTCTCGCACGTGCAGGTCTACGAAGAGACTGTCATCGCGGAGTTCTCACCCGACGACATCGCGTGGTGCATCATGCACCCGCGCTCCGACCTGCGCGTGGCGCAGTTCGGCTACTCGCCGATCGAGCAACTCATCCACCTCGTGACCGCGTGGCTCTACGGCTTCGAGTACAACCAGCGCTTCTTCTCGCAGGGCAGCGCGGTCAAGGGCATCTTGAACGTGAAGGGCGCGATCCCCGATCGTCAGCTTCGAGCGTTTCGCCGGATGTGGTACTCGCAGATCACGGGCGTCACGAACGCATGGCGCACGCCGATCTTGAACTCCGAAGACATCCAGTGGATCTCGATGCACTCGACGAACCGCGAGATGGAGTTCAGCGCGTGGATGGACTGGCTCACGAAGCTCACGTGCGCGATCTTCGGCGTCGATCCCGTGGAGATCAACTTCCAGTACGGCAACGCGGGGCAGTCGTCGTCGCTGAACGAGGGCAATCAGGAAGCGAAGCTCACCGAGTCGAAAGACAAGGGGCTGCGCCCGCTGCTCGACCACCTCGCCGATGCGTTGAACCGTCACGTGATATGGGAGATCAACGACGACTTCGAGTTCGCGTGGGCGGGCCTCGACGCGAAGGGCGAAGACGCGGAGCGTGAAGCGCGCATCAAGGAAGTCGGGCAGTACCGGATGATCGACGAGGTGCGCGCCGACGACGACCTGCCGCCGCTGCCGAACGGCATGGGGCAAGTGATCAACAACCCGACGTGGTTGCAGTTCTACTCGCAGAAGCAGGCCGAGCAGCAGCAAGCGCAGCAGGGCGCGCCAGAGGGCGCAGAAGGCGCTCCTGAGGGCGCAGGCGGGGCAGAGGACGAGGGCGCGCCCGAAGAGCCGCAAGGCCCGCCAGAGGACGAGGAAGCGCTCACGCCGGGAGAGGGCGCTGCCGACGAGCAGCCCGACGAGAACGGCGAGTATCCGCTCATGCGCTCGCGCGGCGTGGACCGCTCGCTCGATGTGCTGCGCAAGGGCATCCGCAGGCGCGTGGAGAATGGGCGCGTCGTGGTAGAGTTCGACCTCCCGAGGTGACGTGATGAGCCTGCGAACGAAGATCGACATCCAAGCCACGGTCGGGTTCGACAACTCGATCGACGACACCGCGTTCGAGCGCGCGCTCTCGGAGATGCTCGACACGTGCGACCACGTGAAGAGCGCGACGTACACGCTCGCCGCAAGCGCATCGGATGTCGCCGTGTCGCTCGACGACGTGGCGCAGGGGCAGTTCCTCTACCTCGAAGGCACGAGCGACTTCTCGTTCCGCTTCGACAACCTCGCGAACACGCTCATCCCGGTGCGTCGCATGGTGAACCCGCTCTCGTCGAACGCGCCGAACGTGCGCGCGTACTTCGTGAGCACGCTGCTCTTCGACGCGCTGTGGCTCACGAATCCGAGCGCGACCGAAGAGGTGCGCGTGAAGGTCTGCGTCGTCGGCGACCTCACCGCGCTGCCCGTGTGCTGACGCGCGATGTCGCATCCGCACGAGCACGAGTCGCCACACGAGGGCGAGTGCTACGCGCAGCCTGACGCTGCGCCTGCGCGCGTGCGCATCGAAGCGCCCGCAGGCGTAGACCCGCTGCTCATCGCGCAAGCGCTCGTCGGCGACGACTGGCTCATCAAGGCCGAGCGCGCAGCGCCGAAGGAGCGCAACCCGTTCAAGGCGCACGGCGTGCTCGCCGACCTCTTCGAGCACGGGATGCGCGCGTACGAAGCGCAGATGCGCTCGATGCTCACGGCGATGCACACCTACGTCGAAGAGCACGTGGGGCTCGAACTCGCGAAGGCAGCGCCGCGCGCACCGCGCGCGCTCTTCACCGCCGAGCAAGTGCGCGCGCTCGCGAAGATCATCCGCGACAATCACACGGCGCTCTCGATCGGCTTGCTCGGCACCGACGCTGCGACGAAGAGCGAGATCGCGCGCCTCGTGCGGCTCGGCATCGTGCCGCAAGGCACGGAGAAGATCATCGACGACGCCTTCCTCTACGGGCGACTGCTCACCGAGATCAACCTCGTCGTGCGCAGCGGCGTGACGACCGTTCCGAAGGTCACGCTCGCCGAGATGAAGAAGCGCTTGAAGGCGCGCCCTACGCCGCTCACGCCGACCGAAGAAGCCGCCGTGAGTGCCGCGCGGCAGCACGCGGCGACGTACCTGCGAGGGCTTGGCAACCGCATCGCGGATGACTTCACGACGACGGCGATCGAAGCCGACAAGCGACTGCGCGCGAAGTACGCGCGCGTCGTCACCGAGACGGTCGCGGAGGGCGTGGAGCGCCGCGATGCGTGGCGCAAGATCGCGAGCACGCTCGGTCACAAGACGGGCGATTGGGCGCGCGACTTCGGGCGCATCGCTGCGACCGAGAAGACGCGCGCGATGCAAGAGGGCTACGCGACGCGGCTACGCGCACGCGAGGGCGAGACGGCGCTCGTCGCGAAGGTGCCGTCGCCGAAGGCGTGCGATCACTGCGTGCGCCTGCATCTCGTCGCGGGCGTAGGCTCGCGCCCTCGCACGTTCCGGCTGCGCGACATCGAAGCGAACGGCACGAACGTCGGGCGCAAGGCTGCGGAGTGGCGAGCAGTCGTCGGGCCGACGCATCCGTGGTGCGAGTGCGCGCTCATCCACGTCCCGCCGGGATGGGCGTTCGACGGCGACGGCAACCTCATGCCCGAGCGCACGCGCAAGGCGTGGACTCTCGCGGAGGACTTGCGCAAGGCGATGTCGTTCGGCGACTCCGTGCCTGAGCAGGGCATCGTCGTGCGCGTCGGCGACCCCGAGAAGGTCGCGATCATCGAAGAGGTGCTGCGCCGCACGCCGCTCGCGCTCTTCACACGCACCACGGGCGTCACGCTCATCACGACCGACCATCCGAGCGAGCAGTCACACCTCGAAGCGCATGACTTCGCGTACTGGACGGGCAACGAGATCCGTCTGCTCGCGAGCACGCCGAAGGACAAGCTCAAGCGCATCGTCGAGCACGAGATCGGCCACGCGCTGAACGTGTTCCTGATGCACAAGTTCGGCGGCGTGGATGGCGTGCGCGCGTGGCACGACAAGCTCTTCGCCGTGTCGAAGCGCGAGGGCTTCGTCTCCGACTACGCGGAGAAGAGCCCCATCGAGAACGCCGCCGAAGTGTCGCGGCTCTACCTCTACGCGCGCGCCGCGCTCATGCAGCGCTGCCCGAAGCAGTTCGCGTTCTGCCACGAGAGCTACCGCGACCTCTTCCGCGCTGACAAGCGCGCAGACGTGTTCGGCGAGTCGCCCGAGGCGCAGGTCGATGCGCTCGACTTCCGCGCGTTCACGGCGCGGCTAGGCCGCGCAGCGGCGAAGCACGGGCTGCGGATGCACGGGCTCTCGAACGGCGCGATCATCCTCACGACGCACGAGAGCGTGAGCGGGCCGAAGGTCGCGCTGCTCTCCGGTCTGCATGGCGAAGAGCGCGCGGGTCCGATCGCGTTGCTCACGTGGCTCGAACGCACGCGCACGCTGCCGAAGGATGTGCGCTTGTGGATCTGCCCGCTGCTCTCGCGTCGCACGTGGGACTCGCGCGAGCGCGCTCCCGGCGGGACGAACCTCAATCGCGTGTGGAACGCCGACGAAGCGCCGCCCATCGTCGCCGACGCGATGGCGTCGCTGCGCGCGTTCAAGCCGGATGTGTTCATCGACTTGCACGAAGAGCAGACCATCGACGACGGGCGCGCCTACGCGCACCGCCACGGCACGAGCGCGTGGGGCCGATACCTGCAACGTGTGCTCGGTGCGAGCACACGCGAAGGCGTGTGGCACAAGCTCGATGGGAAGACCGCCGAGAGCTTCGTGCGCAGCATCGGATGCAAGCGCACGAGCACGGTGGAGACTGCGCAGACGGAGCCGCTTGCGAAGCGCGTCAACTTCCACGCGCAAGCCATCGCGTTCGCTCTCGACTCTGCGAAGATGAGCGACGGCGATCTCGCCGCGCTGCTCGGAGAGGAGCCTGCGACGTGAAGCTCCGCGACTTCATCGCGCTCGTGAAGGGCGGGCCGTACATCGGGCCGAAGGGCGGGATGTGGGCCGACCCGCAGCACACGGTGCCGTGGCGTGATGAAGCCGCGCATCCGTACGCAGGCCGCGAGGTGTCGGTCTACGAATCCAACTCGAAGAGCCCGCAGCCTCCCGGCGCGATCATGCCGCAGAAGGCTGCGGAGATTGTCGGCGCGAAACACATCGGGCGTCTCCGCGTGCCGGAGAGTAGCGGCGTGCGGGCTACGCCTCTCGCGCACCTTGAAGGCGTGCCCGTTGCCACGCTGAGTCAGCGCAATACGGAGTCGATCAAGCGCGCGCGCAGCGAAGATGTGGCGCTGCCTCCGATTCAGATCGAAGTGCGCGCGAACGGCACGGTCCATCTGATTGACGGGCACCACCGACTCGCCGAAGCGAGGGCAGCAGGGCGGCACACGATCGACGTGAACTGGATGCTCCGCAAGAGCAAGCCACGGGAGAGCCGCATGGAAGGCGCGATCGAAGACATCGAGAAGGCTCTACCGCTTCGCAGGCTCATCGCACTCGTGAAGAGCGCCCCTCCGAGCACTGGCGGCTGGATGCCCATCCCCGGCGGGCACAAGGGCGGCTGGCGGCGCTACCACAACGGCGAGTGGGAGTACCACTACGGGCCGAAGCCGGGAGGCGAGGGCGGCGCACACGGCGAGCACGAAGGCAAGCGCTGGAAGGTCGCGACGGAGTTCACCGAGAAGGACTTCGCGAGCGGCGACTTCGATCACGACGCTGCGCACTGGTTCACGCGCGCGACGGAAGGCGCGATCCGCGCGTGGACGGCGGGCGGCGTGGACCCGACCTCGAAGCGCCCCGTGAAGACGAGCGGCGTCTTCGACAAGCTCTATCAGATCGAGCAAGCGGAAGCCGAAGGCACATCCGGCTTCGCGCTGCTTCGTGAGGTCGGCACGAACAAGAAGATGCTCATGCAGCACGACCGCATCGTGTTCGTCGAGCACGACCCGCTGCGCCGCAAGGTCGTGAAGAAGCCGGGAGCGGATGCGCCGACGTGGGTTCCCGGCGAGGGCGTCGGCAAGAAGCGCATCGCGTCATCCGGTGCGGGCGGCAGCGGCAAGCGCGCGCCTGCGTTCGACGGCTCGCGCGCCGACAAGGAGAAGCAGCCGGGGCTCTACGCGATCGAGAACGGCGTGTACCCGATGATGGCGCGCACGCGCATCGAGCGCGACGACAACCGCACGCGGAAGGTGAAGAGCGAGATCATCGCCGTGCCCGACCACGGCAAGCAGCAACTCGTGCAGGAGTTCACGCCGCTCATCACGTCGCTCGCGACGAGCGTGCAGCGCGCGTACGGCGTGAAGGATGTGTACGAACGCGGCGAGCGCGGAGGGCGCGCGACGAACCTCACGAAGCTCGAACTGCAACGCGCGGGCGTCGAAGGTCTGCTCGCTGCGATCGAAGACTACGACGCGAGCATCCCCTTCGCGCAGGCGGCGAAGGTGCGCGTGCGCGACACCATCCGACTCGCTGCCGCGCGCGAGCGACTCGGCGGCGTGTCGCTGCCGGAGCGCCACGAGCGCAACATCGCACGCTGGCTCTACGCGCGAGGCAAGGCCGCGCGCACGCTCGGCGTGGAAGACCCGAGCGTCGAGCAGACCTTGCCCTTCTTCTCGCTCTTGAAGCGCCACGTCCACGGCAGGCTCACGAGCAGCGAGGCGAGCAAGCCCGTGCCGATGAACGGCTACACGCTCACGGCAGTCGCCGAGGGCGAGGGCAAGCCGAAGCGCACGGGCAAGACCGTGACCGTCGAGTCAGGCGAGCGTGAGGTCGTCCACGACACGCGGCTGCACCCCGGCAAGCGCGAACTCGGCGAACTCTACGAATCGTTCGTGCGCGGGCAGGCGTCGAGCGAAGACATCCACGACCTCGAAGACAAGGCGGCGTTCCCCGCCGTGAGCATCGGCGTGGGACTCGACCCGCGTGAGCGCGTGCTCGTGCGTC
>Ga0172362_10003523_pt1 | contig 13511 bp, 8 predicted proteins | sample LakKivs1_kivu2a2_FD_114534 | JGI IMG/M metagenome (GOLD analysis project Ga0172362, IMG submission 114534) | Sediment microbial communities from Lake Kivu, Rwanda - Sediment s1_kivu2a2 | ecosystem: Environmental > Aquatic > Freshwater > Lake > Sediment | place: Rwanda: Western Province, Lake...
CTCTCGCCGACCGCGTCCGACGGCACCAGGATGTCCGGGACGCACTCGAGCGCCTGTGGGCGACGGCACCGCATCGCTACGTCGCGGCCCTGGCGCATCACGCGCTTGCCGCCGCCCCGGCCTGCGACGACGAGCGCTTCGTCGAGCACGGTGTCCGCGCGGCTCGCGTCGCCATGCAGCGCATGGCGTTCGAGGAAGCCGTCCGGCTCTACGAGCGGACGATCGACGCCCTCGTCCACGCCGGGCCGGACGACCGGCGGCGCTGCGAACTGCTCCTCGCGCTCGCCGAGGCCAAGGAGTGGGCCAACGACCCGCGGGGATCGCGAGCCGTCGTCGAGCAGGCCGCGGAGATCGCGCGGCGGCTCGCCGCACCGGACCTGCTCGCCCGGGCGGCGCTCACGGTGGGCGCGATCGAGGCGCTGAAGGCGACGGCTTCGTCACGCTGCGAGACCGCGGCCGGCCTGCTCGTCGAGGCACTCGCGCTCACAGGTCCCAGCGACCGCGCGATCCATGCTCGGCTGCGTAGTCGGCTCGCACTGCACTATCTCTATACCGACGAGAAACCGCTCGCTCTGGTGGAGAGCGCCACCGCGGTGACCGACGCGCGCACGTGCAACGACACAGCGACCCTGGCGCAGGCGCTCATCTCGCGACATTCCGTGGTCTACGGACCGGATCACCTCGAAGAACGCTGCGCCATTGCGAACGAGCTTCTTCGGCTCGCGCAGTCGTCACAGAGCCGAGAGTTCGCGATGCGGGCCCACGCGCTTCGCGTTGTGAACGCTCTCGAGCTGGGGGACATGGTGACCGTCGAGGAGGCGACCGCCGAACATGACCGGCTGGCAGCCGAGACGCTGGACCCGTTCGAGCGCTGGGCGAGCCTCATGTTGCGCTGCGCTCGCGCCATGCTCACCGGGCACTTCGATGAGGCGTCGACCCTCGCGAACGAGGGCTTGGCTCTGACGAACGCTCTTCCTGGTCCACACGCATTCGAGACCAACGGGCCTGCGGCATACCCGGGACAGATCCTGTTGATCGAGGACACCCGCTTCGGGAAGCCGCTGGACCCCGCGCTGTTCGACGCCGCGAGAGCGAGATTCCACGCCATCCTCGCGTGGCGAGCCGCCAGACTCCACGCCCTGACACGCCGCGGAAATCGGTCTGAGGTTCGGGCCGAGACGGACTCACTGATGGATCGCGGCCTGCCCGACTCCGATCGTTCAGGAACGTGGCTGGGCGCGATCTCGATCCTCGCAGAAGCCGTCGCCTTCCTCGAGGATCGCCACCACGCCGCCGCGCTCTACCCCAAGCTCCTCCCCTACGCGCACCACAACGTCACGGTGAGCTTCGTCGCCTGCCGCGGCTCGGCGTCCCGCTTCCTAGGCCTCCTCGCCGCCACCATGGGAAACCGCGCGCAGGCCGTCCGGCACTTCGCGGACGCGCTGGTGATGAATCGCCGCATGGGGGCCTTGCCGCACGTCGCCGCGACGCTGTACGACCACGCCGCCATCCTCGTGCGCGGGACGCCGTCGTCGAGCGAGGTGCGACACGCCGGCGAGCTGTGTCGCGAAGCGCTGGCGATCGCCCGGGAGCTCGGGATGGAAGGGCTCGAGGCCAGGTGCGGCGACCTGCTGGCGGCCTGCCCTTCGCTGATCGGGCCCGACGACGCGCTACCCCGCGAGGAGTTCGCTCTGTTCAACCGGGGGGCGTTCTGGGTCCTGTCGAACGACGGTCGCGAGATCGTCGTCAAGCACCGCAAAGGCCTGCACTATGTCGCAGAGCTTCTGCGCAACCCGGACCGCGACATCCACACAAGAGACCTCGTCGCGCTCCTCGCCGATTCCACGCCCGCAACGCCGTCGCGCGGTGCACCCGCGCGGCTCGTTGAGGGCGTCCACACGGGCGACTTCTCGGAACCCCTCGTCGACCCGAAGGCGCGGCGCGCCTACCGGCGACGCCTCGACGAGCTCGAGGAGCAGCTCGACGCGGCAGGCGGCACGCGCGACCCGGAGGAGCTCGTCGTCCTGCGCGAGGAGCACGCCGCGCTCGAACGCGAGATGGCACGCGTCACCGGGCTCGGCGGTCGCTTGCGACGCATCGACGATGCCGAGCGGATCCGCGTCGCCGTGACACGTGCGATCCGCGGCGCGCTCGCCGCGATCGCGACCGCCTCGCCCGAGATCGGCGGGACGCTCGCGCGACGCATCCGCACGGGCAACAGCTGCCGTTACTCGTCCAGCGATCCGCCGCACTGACGCAAGCACCCCGGCGCTGGCAAGCCACCGTCCCGGGTCAGGTAAACGCGCCCTGCCGATTCCTCCTTCGTGGTCGGCGAAGCCGGTGCGGACGTCAGTTGTGGCGGTGCCCGTGCCCCTCGCCCGCCGCCGCTCGCGGCGAATCCACCACCGGCAGCCGCCGCACCGCACGCCGCGCCGGCCGGCACTCGAGCGCCAGCACGTCACGATCGACGCGCGCCCCCGCGCGGCTCTCGGTCACGAGCTCGGTCGTCCCGACGGGAACGCGCACCTCGCCGAGCGCGGAGCAGCGGTCGGCGCCATCGCGGTCCGCGGCGGCACGATGGGTCGCGAGCAGCAGCGCGCGGTTCTGGAACTCGGGCGTCGCGCGATCGGGCGTCGCCGCCGGCGACAGCACGTCGAACGACTCCGGGAACGCCGCCGCGCATGCAGCGTCGCGACCCGACGCCAGCGCGAAGCACACGCCGAGCCGGAAGGTGCACTCGCCCGCCGTGTCGCCGGCGTCGCACGCGCGATCGCCGTCGCTGCACGTCGCGCGACCCGTGCTGCGGACGCCCGCCGCGTACGGCGCCGAGCGCGGCAGCAGCCACGACGCGAGGCAGTCGGCGCTCGCGTCGTCGCCGCCGCCGGCGGCGACGCGCGAGCCGAGGCACGCGCGGCTGCCACCGCACACGCCGCGCACCCAGACGGGGCTGGTCCAGGCGCGCCCGCCGCCCCGCTGCACGACGCGGGCGTAGACGAAGGTGTATGGCTCGCGCACCGTGACGTTCGCGACCAGCCGGCAGCCGAGCGTGCCGCAGCGCGCGCGGTCGACGACCTCGCCGTTGCGCAGCAGCTCGATCTCGTAGGGATCCTCCGTTCCCTGCACCGACACGGTGACCTGCACCTGGCCGTCGAGCGGCGCGTCGAGCTCGCCGCCCATCGGCGTCCCCTCGACGTCGAGCGCGAGCTCGATGCGCTCGCCCGTCGTCGCCCAGCAGCGGCGCGCGCGCAGCGCGGCGATCAGGTCCTCGCGCGTCAGGCTCGGCACGTCGCAGCCGGTGAGGCCGGTGCCGAGGAGCGGCAGGTCGCGCCCGGAGTTGTGGTCGTCCGACACGCCGATGAGACCGAGGCGGAAGCCCGCGCGCAGCGCCCACAGCGCGTTGCCGAAGCCGGGCTCGTTGTCGCCCGCGCCCGCCGTGTTCCAGACCTCGACGGCGTTGGTGATGCGGTCGTCGATCTGCGCCCAGTCGACCTTGAAGAGGTCGGCCGGGTGATTGACGTGTCCCGCGCCGTCGCCGGCGAGCACGGTATCGCCGTGGAAGGCGTAGAAGTCCTCGGCTTCCGGACAGTCGCGCAGGCAGTAGGGCTCGTCGTTGCGCACGAAGTACGCGTTCATGTGCCAGCGATGCGTCCACTCGATGCCGGGGAACGCGACGAACCTTCCGGGGACGTCGAACGACGCGGCGGTCGTCTTGAGGATCTCGGCCTCGTTCTCGGTCATGAACGCGTCGTGGTCGGAGAGCACCACGAAGTCGAGCCCGGCGACGTCGCGCGCGACGCGGAAGAACGCGTCGGGCGGGTTGGTCGCGTCGTCGGACAGCGCGGAGTGCGCGTGCAGGTCGCCGAAGTACGCGGTCGCGTGCGCCGGTACGACGGCGAGCGGAACGACCACCACCGCCATGCCGCCCGACAGCAGCAACAACAGCAGCAACGAGCGCACGGACGTACTGCGCGATGGCCCGCGGGCGGGGGCGAGCGACGAACCGGTCGCGGACGGCGGCGGCGTGGCGTGCACGGTGGCTTCCTCCCGACTGCGCGGTAGATCGCAACGCGACCTGCCGGTCAACGGCTGGCCAGCAGCGGGCCCGCTGACCGCGCTGCGCCGCGATCAAGCCCGTCGACGAGAGGGTGCACGTCGGCCGGGGTCGTCCAGGGATCCCCATGCCTCCTCGAGCAGCGCACGCACGTCGTCGCGCCAGCGCTCCAGCGAGTAGGCGCGCGCGATCCGCGCGGCTTCCTCCGACATCCGGCGATACCGGTCGCGATCACCCAGACAGTGGGCGATCGCGACCGCCACGTCTTCCGGCGTCCGGCGGTCGATGACCACGCCGCAGCGATCGCCGATCAGCTCGGGGAAGACCGACACCCGCGTCGTCACCACGGGGAGCCCGCAGCCCAGCGCCTCGATGACACCCTTGCCGAACGACTCTCCGGCGGTGGGCAGGCAGTACAGGTGGGCAGCGCGGAGCAGCGCGGAGCAGCGCGAGCACCTGCGCGTGGTCGACCTGGCCGTGGAAGCGCACACGATCCTCGAGACCCAGCTCGCGGGCGAGGGCGCGGAACCCGGGCAGCGCCGATCCTTCGCCGACGACGGCGAGCTCGACTCGCCCGAGCTCGGGGGAGAGCAGAGGCAGGCTTCGCATGAGGATGTCGGTTCCCTTGGCGAGCTCCTGGCGCGCGACGATGACGAGCTGGAGGGGGCCCGATCGGGGGAGCGCGCGCGGCACCGCGCCCGCGACGAGGTCCTCCTCGCTGAGCGTCGTCGAGAAGGTCCAGCGCAGGTGGCGATTCCGCGCCGACGGTGGTGCCGCGCCATCGCCCGTGATCAGGAACACGTTTCTCCCCCCGGCAAACCGCTCGAGCAGCCAGCGCTCGACGCGATCGACGATCGATCGTGGCGCGGACCAGTCGATGATGTACCGCACGAGCAGAGGCCGCCGCAGAACGAGGGCGAGCAGCAGCACGAGCGTGCCGATCTCGCCGGGGACGAGCGCGAAGACCGCGTCCGCCGCCATCATCTCGCGCGCGACCCGGACGCCGCTGCGCGCCATCCAGAACGGCCAGGCGAGCAGGCGCCACGCGCGCGAGCGCGGCAACGGACGTAGCGGAACGACCTCGAGGTTGCGCCCCGTGACGGGCATCTCACCGGCTCGTGCCGCCGGCGGGACGCAGGACATCACGACGCGCGTCGCCCCGAAGAGCTCGGACAGGCAACCGATCTGCAGGACGATGCCGCCGTGCGTGGCGAAGCCGGACGGCGAGCGTGGCGATGGCCAGCACACGTTGTGCGGAAAGACTGCGAGGCGCATCGAGGGCTCCGGTTCGCGGCAGATGGCTCGCTCTGCAGCTACGCGGCGGCAGACGGCTCGCTCTGCAGCTACGCGGCGCCCGACGGGGCGTCAAGCAGCTCGGCGCCCGGGCCCGCCGCCGGCGAGGCCCGGGCCTGGGCCTGCTGGCGAAGAACCGTCTGCCGCGGTACCGCAAGCAGGCGCTGCGCCGCGACGGCGAGCGCTGCCGTACGATGAGCGATCCGAGCACGGTCGAGAAGCCTCTCCGCGACGCGCCTCACCTGTCGGTGCTGATGGCGACGCGCCACCCCTGGCCGGCGGCCCGCGCGAGCCTCGATCGTCTGTACGACGACGCGCGCGGGGTCGATGCGGAGATCGTCGTCGCCATCGGCGACCTTCGCGCGAGGCCGGAGGACGCCGTGACGCGCTACCCGGGCGTCGCGTGGGTGTCGGCGCCCGGGGCATCGGTCTTCGCGCTCCGCGCCCTCGCCCTGCGACACGCGCGGGGCGACGTCGTCGCGATCACCGAGGACCACGCGATCGTGGTGCCGGGATGGTGCGAGCGGACCGTCGCGGTGCATGCGGACCATCCGGAGGCGGCGGGGGTCGGCGGTGCGGTCGACAACGGCGCCACCGAGACGGCCATCGACTGGGCGAGCTTCTTCATCGCCAACGGCCCCTTCGCTCCACCGCTGTCGGGCCGCGGCGCGCGCATCTCCCTCCAGGCCAACGTCTCCTACAAGCGCGACGTGCTGTGCGACGCGAACCCGATGGGGATGATCCAGCACACCTTGAACGAGGATCTCGCCGCGGCCGGCGCGACCCTGATCGCGGACGAGCGCCTGGTCGTGGTCCACGACCAGAGCCTCTCGTGGCGCGAGCACTCCGCCGGTCACTTTCACAACGGCCGTTCGATCGCGGCGAGCCGGCTGAGTCGCCTCGGACGGCGCCGGGCGCTCTACGCGGTCGCGGCGCTCGGGCTTCCACCCGTGATGCTCGTTCGCACGGTGCGCACCGTCCTGCCCAAGCGCCGCTACCGGCGCGCGCTCGTGGCGAGCGTGCCGGCCATCTGCTGGCTCCTCGTCTGCCACGCCGCGGGCGAGGTGGCGGGCTACGTCGCCGGCCCCGGACGCAGCCCCGAGCACGTCGCTTGACGCCCGCCCGCCGGCTGCGTCGGCGCCCGCGCACCGGCTGCGTCGCGCCTCGCGCCCGCTTCGTCGTAGCCGGCACGCCGGCTTGGTCCGGCTGCGATCAGCGCGCCGAGCTCGCGAGCTCGGCATAGCAGCGCCGCAGGGCGGCGGCCGAGTCTCGCCAGCGAAAGCGCGCCGCGCGCTCGAGCCCGCGTCGGCGCAGCTCGGCGCGCAACGCGTCGTCACCCTGGACGCGCGCGATGGCCTCGACCAGGGCGACCTCGTCGTCCGGCGCCACGAGGTGGGCCGCGTCGCCGAGATTCTCGGCCAGCGCCGAGCAGTCCGAGGCGACGACCGGGACGCCGCACGCCATCGCCTCGAGCGGCGGGAAGCCGAAGCCCTCCTCGCGAGAGGCATACACGAAGACGTCGGCCGCAGCGTAGAGGGACGGCAGGTCGTCCTGCGCGACGTAGCCGAGCCGGTGGACACGAGCGGCGAGCTCGGCAGAGGCGATGTCCTCCAGCAGCGCGTCGTAGCCCCAGCCGAGGCGCCCGGCGAGGACCAGATCCCCGATCGCCGCCCCGGCCCGAAGAAGGCGCCGCCATGCCCGGAGCACGACGCGCAGGTTCTTGCGCGGCTCGAGCGTGCCGACGAAGAGGACGAAGCGCTCGGGCAGCCTGTGGTGCGCGAGCAGGCTCCGCGCCTGGTCGCGCGTGCGCACGCGGAACGCTTCGTCGATTCCCCACGGAACGACGCGGACCCGATCTGCCGGAACGTCCGGGAAGCGCCGTAGCAGGTCCGAGCGCGCGAATCGCGACGGCACCGTCACCACGTCCGAGCGGCGAATGCTGGCCACGACCGCCTGCCGGTAGGCCGAGCTCCGTCGCAGCGGAACGTGCGTCTCCGGCAGCGAGAAGGACGTCAGATCGTGAACCGTCAGGACATGGCGGGCACCGCCACGAACGAGCGGCATGACGAACGACGGCGAATGGACGACGTCGAGCCGCAACGCCGCGGCCGTCGCCGGGAGCACCGCCTGCTGGAAGGCCAGCCGCGCTGCACGTGGCCGCAGGCAGAACGGCAGCACGCGCGCGGGCTCCGCCCAGCCGGCGAAGCGGGCGCGATCTTCCGCGTTGATGAACAGCGTGTACCTGCTCTCGCGATCGCCGTTCAGCAGCGCGCGCGCGACGCCGAGCAGCGCCACGTCGACGCCCGTGGCTTCCGGGAGCAGCGCCGTGAGGTCGAGGCCCACCCGCACCAGGCGGTCCTAGCACGAGAACCCACGCGGCGTCGTTCCCCTGCGGCGTCGTGACGCCCTGCCCCCTCGCTGCGGAGCCTTCGCCCGGGTCAGCGGACAGCCACGCGATCCGCCGGAGACGGGCTGGACCTCGCGCACCGCGGTCGCGTAGTGTCGCCGCCGATGGCCGCCAGCGACTGGGGATTCGCGTCCGACCTCGAGGACGTCTCGGGGCAGATCGCGATCGTCGGCATCGGCGATGCCGACCACTCGAAGGCCTCCGGCCGCACCACCCACGAGATCGCCGGCCAGGCGGCCGAGCGCGCCATCGCCGACGCCGGCCTCACCGCGCGCGACGTCGACGGCCTCATGTACGTCCCGTTCTCCGGCGACCAGATGGATGCCAGCGCCTTCCACGCGCACTTCGGCACGAGCCACGATCTATGGAGCTCGACCAGGGGTGGCGGAATGGTCTGGGCGGGCTCCGCACCCCACGAGGCCGCACTCGCGATCCGCAGCGGCCAGGCGAAGTACGTCCTCAACACGTTCTCCGTTGCCTGGGCGACGCAGCGCCCGCAGATGGTCGGCGGTCCGGGGCACGTGCACGCAGAGGACCTCTACAAGCAGAACCTGGAAGTGCCGTTCGGCTGGTTCCCGCAGCCGGTCTACTTCGCGAACATCGCCACGCGGCACATGCACGAGTACGGCACGACCTCCGAGCAGCTCGGCGCGATCGCCGTCGCCTGCCGCCGCCACGCGAACCTCACGCCGGGCGCGGTGATGCACGCGAAGCCGCTCACCCTCGAGCAGTACCTCGCGAGCCCGCTCATCGCCGACCCGTTCCGCAAGGAAGACTGCTGCCTGATCTCGGACGGCGGTGCGGCGTACGTCATGACGTCGCTCGAGCGCGCACGCGATCTCGCGCAGCCGATCGTCGCCGTGCTCGGCGTCGGCGTCGGCAACGCGAAGAGCGGCGTCTACTGGTCGCAGCAGGGCGACTTCACCGCGACGCCGCAGCAGTTCGCCGCCCCGCACGCGTTCGCGATGGCGGGCGTCGCGCCGGACGACGTCGACGTGCTCGCTTGCTACGACCCGTTCACCATCGTCTCGCTCATGCAGATCGAGGACATGGGCTTCTGCGCGAAGGGCGACGGCGGTCGGTTCGTCAGCGGCGACACGCTGCACTTCGACTCGGGCAAGCTGCCCTACAACACGCACGGCGGCATGCTGTCGCACGCGTACGTGCTCGGGATCGCGCACGTGACCGAGATCGTCCGCCAGCTGCGCGGCGCAGCGGCGGCGCAAGTGCCCGACGCGCAGGTCGGCGTCTACGGCGGCTACACCGGACCGCAGGCGAGCACCCTCGTGCTCGGGAGGCGCTGATGCACACGGCAGTCCCGGGGCGGGAGTCGCTGATGCACGCGGCATTCCCGGGCGGGAGGCGCTGATGCGCGCGGCAGCCCCGGGCGGGAGGTGGTGATGCACGCGGCCTTTCCGCTGCCCGACGTCGACTGGCCGCCGACGCGCGAGCTGTTCGCGGGAGCCGCGCGCGGCGAGCTGCGCGTGACGCGCTGCAACCTGTGCGCGAGCCTCGTCTGGTACCCGGGCACGCCGTGCCGCACCTGCGGCGCCGAGCGCCAGGAGTGGGTCACCGTCAGCGGGCGCGGCACGCTGTTCTCGTGGTCCGTCGTGCGCTTCCCGTGGATCCCGCAGTTCGCGTCGATCGTTCCGTTCGCGACCGGGCTCGTGGCGCTGGAGGAAGACCCGCGCGTGCGTCTCGTCACGCGCATCGTCGACTGTCCGATCGAGAGTCTGCACGCCGACATGCGCGTGACCGTCGACTTCCGCCGTTTGCGTTTCGACGGCGTCGCAGGCGAGGTCGTCGTTCCCCTGTTCCGGCCCGGATCGAAGTAGCGTCCGACACCCGGACGCGGAGGGCGCACCATGCACGAGCCGTTCAGCGAAGTCGCGAGCATCGACTACCCGATCATCGACGCGGACGCGCACGTCAACGAGCCGCCCGACCTCTGGCAGGAGCGCGTGCCGTCGCGCCTCAAGCAGCGCGCACCGAAGGTCCTGCACACGCCCGACGGCGACGTCTGGTCGTTCGACGACGGCAAGAAGATCCGTCCCGTCGGCCTCACCGCCACCGCCGGCCTCAGCTACCTGCAGTTCAAGCCGCAGGGCTACCGCTACGAGACGATCCGTCCGGGCAGCTTCGACACCGCCGAGCGCCTGAAGGACCTCGACGCGGACGGGTTGTACGCGCAGATCCTCTACCCGAGCGTCACGCTCGCGGGAGCGCGCACGTACAGCGACGACCGCGAGCTGCAGCTCGCGTGCGTGCGCGCCTACAACGAGTGGCTGCTCGACTTCTGCAAGCCGTCCGGCGGGCGGCTGATCCCGCAGGCGATCATCCCGACCACGGGCGTCGCCGATGCGACCGCCGAGCTCGAGTGGGCCGTCGAGCACGGGCACAAGGGCGCGCTGATCGCGGCGTTCCCGAACGGCACCTACGAGTCGATCCCCGACGACGACCGCTTCTGGGCCGTCGCGGAGGAGGCGCGTTTCCCGCTCGGCATCCACATCGGCAGCTTCACCGACGCCGGCCTTCAGGCGACCGTCACGCAGTCGACGCTCGGCTTCCTCGCCAAGGCCGGCGCCTCGAAGGCGGGCGTCAACTCGATCGACGCGAGCTTCCTCGTGCTGTTCAGCGGTGCGTGCGAGCGCTTCCCGGACCTGCCGTTCGTCGTCGTCGAGGGCAACATCGGCTGGATTCCCACCGCGATGGAGCAGGTCGACGACATGTTCCTGCGCTACCGCTGGTTCACCGGTGCCACCGAGATCATGAAGTCGATGCCGAGCCGCCTCTTCCACCGCTCGTTCTGGGGCACGTTCATGATCGACACGATCGGCATCGAGCTGCGCCACCACCTGAACATCGACCACATCATGTGGTCGACGGACTACCCGCACACCGGCAGCGACTGGCCGAACAACCGCGTCACGATCCAGCGCCTCTTCCGCGGCGTGCCGAAGGACGAGGTCAAGAAGATGCTGCACACGAACTGCAAGACGCTCTACCGGCTCGACCACATCCCGGACCGGCTGCCGGCGTGAGCGGGATCGTACATCCTTGACGCTGCCGCCCCTCGACGGCGTCCGCGTGCTCGATCTCTCGACCGGGATCGCGGGCGCGTACGCGACCAAGCTCCTCGCCGACGCCGGGGCCGACGTCCTCAAGATCGAGCGCCCGGGTGGTGATCCGCTGCGACGCTGGTCCGCATCGCACACGACGATCGCGCCGGGCGAGGACGGCGCGCTGTTCCGCTTCCTGCACACGTCGAAGCGCGCGGCGGTCGTGGACTTCACGACGCGAGCGGGACGCGAGCAAGTGCTCGCGCTCGCGGCAGCGGCCGACCTCGTCTTCGACACGACGTCGCCCGCGGCGCTCGCGGCGCTCGGCATCGATCCGGCCGCCGTGTGCGCCGGACAGCGCGGCGACGGATGCGACCAGGGGAGCGCGACGTCGTGGATCTCCCTGACCCCCTTCGGACGCGGCGGTCCGTGGAGCGAGCGACCCGCGACGGAGTTCACGCTGCAAGCCTGGTGCGGCTCGACGGCGTCGCGCGGCACCATGGACCGCCCGCCGATCGCCGCCGGCGGGCGCCTCGGCGAGTGGATCGGCGGCGCGTACGCCGCGGTCGCGGCGCTGACCGCGCACCACGCGGGAGTGCGAACGGGCCGAGGGGTGCACGTCGACGTGTCGCTCTTCGAGGTGATGGCGCTCACGATGGCGCCGAACTCGACGGTGTGGGAGAGCCTCGCCGGCGGACCGCTGCCGTTCGCGCGCACGCTGGAGGTGCCGTCGGTCTTCGCGGCGCGCGACGGCTGGATCGGCTTCTGCACGATCACCGGCCAGCAGTGGAAGGACTTCTGCGTGCTGATCGAGCGGCCGGATCTGGTGGACGACCCGGTGCTGGCGCGCTGGGACGAGCGCGTGCGGCGTGTCGCCGAGGTCGACGCGATGATCCACGGCTGGACGCGCGAGCACAGCGTCGGCGAGATCGTCGAGCGGGCAGTCGCGCTGCGCATCCCGGTCGCACCGCTCGGCACCGGCGAGACCGTGACGCGCTTCGATCACTTCATCGCGCGCGGCGTCTTCGTGCGCCACCCCGGTGCCGACTTCGTGCAGCCGCGGCCGCCGTACCGGCTGTCGGACGCGGCACTGCGTCCGCTCGCGCCGTCGCCGCGCCTCGGTGCCGACACCGCGTCGTGGCCGGCGCGCACGCCGCGCGAGAGCGACGCGCGCGGTGGCACGGGCGACGCACGCAACGAGGCGGGCGACGACCCACTCTCGCGGTCGCGGTCACGCGCGGCGTCAACGACGACGAGACCCGGAGGCGACACGCTCCGGCCCGCCACCACGCGCACGGCGGGCACGACGAGCACGACCCGCGACGCAGCGCGCCCGCTCGCAGGCCTCCGCGTCGTCGACTTCACCGCGTTCTGGGCGGGCCCCTTCGCCACCCACTACCTCGCGGCGCTCGGCGCCGACGTGATCAAGGTCGAGTCGATCCAGCGCCCGGATGGGATGCGCTTCCAGAGCGTCAAGCAGCCGACGACGGACCGCTGGTGGGAGTGGAGCGCCCTCTACCTCGGGATGAACCTGAACAAGCGCGGCATCACGCTCGATCTCACGCGGCCCGCCGGCGTCGCGCTCGTGAAGCGGCTCTGCGCGTGGGCCGACGCGGTGGTCGAGAACTTCTCGCCGCGCGTGCTCGACGGCCTCGGCCTCGGCTGGGACGTGCTCTCCACCGTCCATCCCCGGCTCGTCATGGTGCGCATGCCGGCCTTCGGTCTCGACGGCCCGTGGCGCGACCGCGTCGGCTTCGCGCAGACCATGGAGCAGGTGTCGGGCCTGGCCTGGATCACCGGCTTCGCCGACGGCGCGCCGGTGATCCCGCGCGGCGCTTGCGACCCGCTCGCCGGGCTGCACGCGCTCGCAGCCCTGCTGGTGGCGCTCGAGCACCGGCGACGCACCGGGCGCGGCCAGCTCGTCGAGGCGACGATGGTCGAGGCGGCGTTGAACGCCGCCTCGGAGCTGGTGCTCGAGCACGGCGCCCACGGCGCGCGGCTCGCGCGCGACGGCAACCGCGGACCGGTCGGTGCGCCGCAGAACCTCTATCCCTGCCGCGGCAAGGACGTGTGGCTCGCGCTCTCCGTCACCACCGACGCGGAGTGGGCAAGCGTCGTCGACGTGATGGGTCGGCCCGCGTGGGCGACCGAGGCCGCGCTCGAGAACGCCGGCGCGCGCCGCGCGCGGCACGACGAGATCGACCGCGGGATCGCCGCGTGGAGTGCCGCGCAGGACGCGCACCCGACGGTCGAGGCGCTGCTCGCGCGCGGCGTCCCTGCGGCGGTGGTCACGCCCGCGGCACACCTCGCGGCGCACCCGCAGCTGCGCGCGCGCGGGTTCTTCGAGCCGGTCTCGCACCCGGTCGTCGGCGAGCACGAGTACCCGGGGCTCGCGCTGCGCTTCGGCGACGGCGCCCCGCGTCTGTATCGGAGCCCGGCACCGACGCTCGGCGAGCACAACGACACGATCCTGCGCGACGTGCTCGGGCTCGCCGCAGACGAGGTCGCGGTGCTGCGCCGCGACGGCATCATCGGCGACCGGCCGGCCGGGCTCTGAGCGGCGGGTGTTGTCGGCAGGCGGCCGGCTCCTGTAGAGGACGCGCGTGGCGACAGCGATCGAGAGGAAGTGGGTCGGGCCCGCCGACGTGCTCCGCGCGCTGACTGCCCTCAAAGGGTTCAGCGCGGACCCCGACCGGACAGA
>Ga0172362_10003527_pt1 | contig 13504 bp, 3 predicted proteins | sample LakKivs1_kivu2a2_FD_114534 | JGI IMG/M metagenome (GOLD analysis project Ga0172362, IMG submission 114534) | Sediment microbial communities from Lake Kivu, Rwanda - Sediment s1_kivu2a2 | ecosystem: Environmental > Aquatic > Freshwater > Lake > Sediment | place: Rwanda: Western Province, Lake...
CAAAACTTCGCGGCAGCGATACCGGTTTGCCTTTATCGGCACTCAGCTCGATATGATGGAACTGGTCGAGGCAATCGGCACACCTAACGTGGGGCTTCTGCTGGATAGCTGGCATTGGTACACCTCACATGGGACGGTGGAAGAACTGCTTCAGTTGTCGAACAAGGACATCGTCCACGTTCACGTCAACGATGCTCCCGCCGGCATCCCCGTCGACCAGCAGATCGATAACCGGCGCAAACTGCCGGTGACCACGGGTGTGATCGATCTAAAAGGATTCATCAACGCCCTGGTAAAAATCGGTTACGATGGTCCAGTTGAGTGCGAACCCTTCGATCAAGAACTCCGCAAGATGCAGCAGGACGCCATATTGCAGAAGACCATCGAATCGCTCAATCGCCTGTGGGAACTTATCACGGTCTGATTGAGCAAACCAGAGCTTGTCTCGGGGGAGCGAGCCACAGCCGGACAGGAAAAAATCGAGCACACCGATATAATTATGGTCAACTAATCTGCCAGATTTGCGTCATATATAGATAGAAAGTCTGTAAAAGTCTGGTAACGAAGCTTGGGATTTTACACGCATTTTACTTTGTGGCTAAGCGACCGTAACGGATAATAGAAGAAAAATCAAAGATTAATCCGCCACACAGATTGGCGGATTAAAAATCAAAAAGTGCTTCTTGGCAAGGAGAACATTTCATGTCCAGGCCATATTTCCCGACAATTGTAGCTTTGCTATGTGCTGCTGGCATTTTAGTAACAAGCACGGTGGTTGTGGCAGATACCCAAGCTGCGGGCAATCAGTCGCAGGGCTCACCGGATGGTTCGCAACAGCCCGCCACCGATAAGCAACAGACAATAAGCAAAATCTATGTGCCCTATAAGGAGCTCAAAGGCGTTTTCGAGAAAGAAGGCCAGGGCGTATTTCTGCCTTATAAGGACTTTCAGAAACTGTGGCGGGCAGCCCAGGGCAAACCGGCGAGCATATCAGAAGCACCATTTCAATACTTGATAAGCACAGCAAGGTTCCAAGGCAAGGTTAAGCAAGAGTTTGCCGCGTTCAATCTGGAGCTTACGATTGATATACTCGGCGACGGGTGGACCGAGGTGCCGATCAATCTCGCTGAAGTCGCCGTCTCGGCAGCAACCCTAACAGCAGGCCCCACCGGTAAATCTGTGCCACTGTTGAGGGTTGTCAATGGCCAATACTTATTCGTGACGAAAGGCAAAGGTCGCTTTGTGCTCGTTGTGGACTTCGTCCGGCAACTCGAGACACAACCCGGTCTGGCGGTGCTAAAGTACCGCATCCCCTCGGCGGCGATAACAACGCTTGAGCTGCTTATCCCTGAAGAGAATCTCAAAGTGGACGTGCAGCCCATGTTGGCAGCGACCACATCGCAGGTAGAGGTTGAGACTACCAAGGCTACGCGGCTGCAGGCGTTTCTCGGCTCGGCAACGGAGGTCAGCCTGAGCTGGAAGCCCAAGACTGAGGCCGCCGCCGAGCTTGAGACGGTCGTCACTTCGGAACAGTTCCAGCACATCCATGTCGCCGAGGCCCTTATCAGCCAGGAGGTTTCACTCAATTACAGCATCCACCGCGGCGGCATCGATTCATTTAAGATCCGACTGCCGGCCCAATTCCGCCTTACCGACGTTACTGGATCGAACATTGCTAAATGGGACATCACCAGTCCCGCATCCGCAGCGGCGGACGCCTGGCAAGAGCTTGAGGTAAAGCTTTTCTCGCCTGCAAAAGACAACTATACACTGACGGTAAAGATGGAGCACTTTCTACAGGATAGCGATGTGCAGATTCCGCTTACGCCCATTGTGACTAAGCAGGCACTAAGACAGACCGGCCTGATCGGGATTACTTATTCGCCGCGGCGCGTGGTCTTTCTCGAAGATGTTAAAAACTTAGCCAGAGTGGATACGGGACAGCTTCCGGAGCATCTGCGGCAGCAACCTAATGTGACGGCTTACCGGTTCATCAATTCCGATTACAGCGGCAAAATCGTGATTAAGACTGCTTCGCCGCGGATTGTGGTTGACCAACAGTGGATGCTGGGAGTAGACAAAGATAGACTGCAACTGCACGGGCGGCTTCGTTACAACGTCGAACGTGCCGGAGTTTTTGAAGTGAACATGACTTTGCCGGAGCAATGGGTGATAGAGTCGCTGGGCCCGGATTCACTTGTGGACGATTATGACCTCAAAGGCGCGGGTGACAAACGAGTGTTGCACATATTGCTTAAGGGGGAAAAGGCAGGCGAGTTTGAGTTAGTGTTAGTTGCCCACAGTGAGCGGACGCAGCCAGAGGGTTTGGTGGATTTCACCTTGCCGTTGCCCGACGCCAAAAACCTTCAACTATATCACGGACAACTGATATTGCTGCTGGCTGACCAATTGCAGGCCGAGGTAGGCCAGATTCAGCAACTGCAAACTATCTCGCTCCAGCAGGCACAGAGGCTTGCCCCGAGCGGAGTCGAGGGGTGGACTACCGTGGCCGGCACATCAGCGGCAATGGCATTTGAATTTCGGGCCGTAGACCGTGAAAAGTGGGCAGGAACAAGATTCAAAATCAGCATCAAGCCCGTACAAATATCGGCAACCGTCCATCGTTTGGTCAGTATTCAGCCAGGCTCAGTTGAGCAAGAAGCAATCATACAGTATCGTATTCGTTACGCACCGATTGACACACTGTATGTGAAGATGCCCGTGGCTCTTGCAGACGCGGGCGTGCAGATAAGCGGACCCAATATCAAGGAAAAGCCCCGCATAGACCAACTTCCTGCCGATCAGCGCGATGAAACCGTCGAGACTCCCACAGGTAGCATCAAGTGGGCTTACTTCAAGGTGGCGCTGCAGTCAAAAGTTTCTGACAGTTATGAACTTAGAGTCCAATCGCGCCGCAGCTTTCGCGCCGGTCAAGTAGGCCAGGCTACAACAGTCGAGGTAGAGCCAATTTTGGCGGCGGGTAAGCTCTCCGACCAAAGCGGACACATCGCCATAGCCAAAGCAGATACGCTGGCCATTGGTGAGCCGGTAATGGAGAATCTCGTACCGGCTGACACGAGCAACGCCACTGATTTGCCTTATGAGCCTCACCGTAGAGTTGCTTCGTTGGCCTTCAAATACAATGCACCTCCATTCGTGCTGAGGCTGCCGGTAGTGGTGCAAAAAGAAGCCGCGGTCTTCACAACTATCGTCCGCGGGGTGATTGTCGAACAGGTTCTTGCCCGTGATGGTATGCTCAATACGCATGTGACTTATCTGCTGGTGACAAGTCAAGGTGACAGATTACCTCTTACGTTGCCTGAAGGGGCAGAGTTGACCGCCGTGCTGCTGAATGGTAACGAGACGCCGCTGGAGATGGGAGCTTCCACCGAGCAAAGGATTATCCGTCTACCCCAGTCGGCGGGGCAGGTCTCGCAGTTTATTGTAGAGATTTCCTATGGTATTAGACGGGCATCAGCATCGAGTCTGACTGTACCTGCCCTGCCGAAAGAAATCCCCGTTCAGCAAACTCTCTGGCGGCTGTGGATACCCCAGGATTGCTATCTGCTCGGGCACAATAGGAACTTCTGCCGAGTAGAACCCCAACAGAGTCTCAACCTATTAGCAAGTCTTCAGTTTAGCCCTGCCACCAGTAGGCAGGGCTTGCCCCCGGCACAGGTCCGGGGGCTAAACGTGGAGGTAGGTTTCAAGTTGCCCGGCCAAGGTAAGGTCATCCACTTTGTCCGCCAGGGTGCACCCGGGGCGTTGTCAGCGCGTGTAGTCGGCAAGGAATTTTTCAGCATAATCGTATGGCTTTTAATCATCGCGGCTGGAGCGGCAATGCTGAAGTTGACCGTATACCGCCGTGTTATGGTGATACTGGCAGCGGCTTTTGTCGCCGGACTTATACGCTTGTATCTTCCGCTACTGGTGGATCAGATTGTCCGGCTCGGAACATTCGCTGCCGTGCTTGTTTTGCTGCTGTGGCTGGTGCAGTGGATTTATGTGAAGCTTCCAAAACGTGGAGTTGTATCATGAAATGCTGCAAACGAATTTTGACCTTTTTTTGCCACAGAGAGCACAGAGCAAGAAATGAATATCGAACACCGAATGTTGAATTTCGAATTTCGAAATTCCTTGTTCGATATTCGTCATTCTTATTGGTCCTCTGTGGCTTTTTGGTCTCCGCTCGCGCTGCCAGCGAGGCTGAGTATAGGCCGAACATCTATGTCCCCTACGCGGACTTAGCCGAGCTGATTGAGCCAACGCATAAAGCCGTGCTGATGGATCGCACTGAATTCGAGCGGCTACTAACTGCTGCCGAAGCCAACGCCCAAGCAGCGGATACGCTTCAGTTGGGCCAGGTCAAAAATGCACAGTACGTGGCAGAAGTTTCAGGCGAGCAGCTTACGTTGACCGGAGACCTTGAAGTGGTCTCGATGAGCGATGGGCCTGTGGCGGTGCCGCTGGGCTTTGCCCAGATCGGATTGACGCACGTTGCCTTAGATGGCTCACCGGCGCCACTGGGCTACGACCGACAGGGACGGCTGACGCTGACCGTCACGGCCAAGGGAAGCCACAAGCTCGAAATCCGCGGAACTACAAAGCTGAAGGAGCTTTCAAGCGGCGGAACGCAGTTCAGCATATCGTTACCACAAGCCGTCGCTGGGACGATGAGGCTGGCAGCCGCCGGTGATCTGGACATGCACGCAACGGTGCCGATCTCGCAGTCCTCGTATGACCGGCAAGCCGACCGCACAACGGCTGAACTAACACTTGGTGGACAAGACAAACTGACAGTGGTCCTTTTAGGCAATGGCCGCCAGGCAGATGAGCGCTCGATTTTGCTGGGCGAGTCAGCTTCAACCGTGAATCTGACCAGCTCACACCAAATATTTAGCTGTCTATACACGGTGCAGATTTTGCGCCGGGGTGTACGAGAACTGGAGTTTGAGCTTCCCTCGGAATGGACAGTCACCGAAATTACCTGCCCAAGTCTGGTCCAATGGTCGGCCAGCACCGCTGAAAAGTCGCACGGAATGGCAAGAATCAAGGTGCGTCTACGCGCAGGCCAGGTTGGTTCGGTGGCATTATATATCAAAGCTGCTGCCCCACAGCGAGGCAGTTTATGGCGCAGCCCTCATCTTGCCTTAGTAGATGCTGTGTACCAGCGGGGCTATATGGTGGTAAATCCCGACGAAGAGCTTCGTGTGCGAGGCGAGAAACTTGCAGATGCCCGCCGGGAAGACATGCCGACAACAATCTCAGTACCCGGGCTGCTCGGCGGTCCAGGCGGACGATTGTATTTCCACTGGGGCGGAAACTATTCTGTCGAGCTGGAACTAGCAACCCCGATGCACAGAGGCAGTATCAAGGAGCAGCAGAAAGTAGTCGTTTCTCCGGAGCAGGTGACACTCACCGGCGAGTTTGAAGTGACAGCCATTGAGCGAGAATTGTTTGAGATGTCCTTTGTAATCGGCCCACCTGCTTTCTTGCAAAAGCAAGAAGGGGGGCAGTGGCAGATTGGCACGGTACAAGTCAACCAGAAGCAGACAGGCTTTGAATACCGGCTCGAACAGGATGGGGATAAATGTCGATTGATAATTGAGCTGCCGCAGCCGATCCAACCGGAAAAGGTGGCAAATGTACGAATTGAACTGCGTCACGTCCCGACGAACTGGCATTGGCTCAGCGATTTATCCGCCATACGCCTGGCGGACAAGTCCACTAGAACTGTTTTGGTTCCAGTGATTGAATCAGAGGCCGAAAGTGTTTCTGGCTGTGTCTGGATTTCAGCTACCGGTGACCTGGAAGCAAAACCTCAGAAAGTGCCGGATTGCCTGCAAGTAGTGCCTGGCGGACGCATGGCTCTGCTGGGAATTGCCAAGGATGTTCGATACGCATACAGCTACAACACAGCCCTGGCTGGCGAGATACAACTGGAAGTTTCACGGCGCCGGCCTCGCGTGTCTGCTGAGGCGGTGGGGCTAATTACGGTTCGCCCTGGCGAATTTACAGGCCACTGGAGAATCACATATATAGTGTCGCGAGCATCAGCCGATCGGCTTTACGTGCTTGCGGACAAGTCTCTCGGACAGAATATTTCGATCACCTCGCCGACAGTTACAATCACATCAAAAAACATTGTAGCTACGGATGATCAAGCCCGATCAATCGGGGCAGAGTCGGCTGAAAATTACAACCTCTGGCTGTTGAATCTCGACCGCAATATCACCGGTGCGGCAGTAATAGACATTCACTACGAACGTCCGGTTACGCAGTCCACAGGACACCCTACTCCACAGGACGCCTTCCGGCGGGCGGATAACCTGTTGATTCCACTGGTGCGGCCGATCTGCGAAGGCCAAATCAACGAACACCTGGCTGTCCAGGCTACCGAGGAAATGGCACTTCGGATTGAGGCCGATGGGGCCAAAGAGGTTGATGCGATTGACCTTCCGCCCTTGCCGGCCCGCGCCAGCCGAATCCTGGCAGCATTCAGGCTGGACGCAGTCAGCACAGAAACTGGAGCCAAAGCGAAGGTGCTGCTCCAGATGTCAGTTCAAAAGAACTACGAAATCCTCTCTGCGCTTGCCACTTCAGCAGAGTTGACTACCTATCTTGATGTGCAGGGTGGACAGCGGACGCAGGCACACTTTTGCCTTGCGAACGCCGGCATGCAGTTCCTGACGATGCGTTTGCCGGATGGTGCTGAGCTCTGGTCGCTGCGAGTCAACGATGCACAGGCCAAGCCTCAACGTAGTGCCGGGGGTGACTACCAAGTGCCGCTTGGCCGGCTCGGAAGGCAAGTCGACGTGCGAATCATCTACGCATACCAGCCCGCCGCGGCGGGCCAGCCGACAGCCGCTGACCTCAAGCGCGTAGATCTCGGCGACGTAGAACTGCCGGCAGTAGCGCTGAACAGCGTCAGATGGACTGTCATTCCGCCGCCAGGCTATCGGATAACAACACAACAGACAAAGATGCAGACCGATGATTTATGCACACCGAAGGCGGCTTACCTAAAAGTCTGCGACATCCTGGCAAAGAATATGTTCACGGGTTTATTATCTATAAAACAACTGAGCGGACAGAGCCGATCGCGTAAAGGTGTCGCGCTTTCAAGGGTACGGTATTCGATGGATTCAGAAAAAGCAAATCAGATAGTGCAGGAAGGCGTGCCGGTAGAGGGACCTAAACCTCCACAAGCTCCACACAGAACTGGCCCGCAAGACGCGTGGCGGGCTGGCAGGGCTGTGCAAACTGCCGAAAGCCCGGCTACGGCTCGGGCCTTCGCCGAGACGAGTCAGGAGAAATATGCCGGTGTGAGACTGGTCGAACAAGGACGTGTTACTTTGCCGGTGGACTTAGTGCCTACAGCCGGCGCCGGTCCGAGCGCGACATTCAGAGGGTTGGGAGATGCAAAGCTAATTGTTGGCCTTAGTAACCAGGCACGGCAGGAAAACTGGTGGGGCGTGGGATTTGCATTGGCGATTATTATTGGGCTAACGGCTGTGAAGAAAAAGCCCAAAGCGCAAATCTGCCTGATTGTAGCAGTACTATCGCTCACGTCTCTGGCGGCTATATGGTCGCCGGGAATAACATACTTGGCCAACGGCGCATTTATGGCAGGAATTTGCCTGATGCCGGCGTATCTGTTGATAGGCGTTGGCCTGTGGCTGCAAAAACATTTAGGCCTGCTACTTGTGAGCAGGGCTGGCTCCGGCACAAGACCGGGAGTTAATTCTAGCGGCAAAACTATCGGTGCTGTGATTTTGCTTATCTGGCTATTGTGCATAGTTTCGTCTGCTGGACCAACTTTGGCCGCAGACCCGCCTGCCGGACGGGCAGGTATGGGCAACACTCAGATACAATCTGTTATTCCGCTCCAGGACGTTATGGCAGCCGGCGTTATTATCCTTTACGATGGGGATCCTACAGCAATACAAGACTCGGAGAAAATTCTTATCCCGTATAGCCGCTATGTTGAATTGTGGAATCGGGCGCATCCGGAAGATCCAATCGATGGCCCAAAGCCCGGCACGGATATCTGTCTGGCTGCGGTCCGGTACAGGCTCACTGTCCAGGCCGAGCAGGCAAAACTGGTTTTGACAGCGGATGTCACAGCATACGGTAAAGGATGGGTGGTGCTTGACTTGCCAATATCAGGACTGGCAGTAACCAGCGCGACGCTGGGGGGCAAAGCCGCTCAGTTGCAGGCCGGGCCGAAGGGAATGGTGCTGATGCTGCCAGGCGACGTATCCGGCCGGCTGGAAATTCAGGCAGTAACAACTCCGGAATACCTTGGCCGCAGAGGTAGTTTGACCTTCTCTTTGCCGCCCTTGCCCGCCGCGGTAATGGACGTCACTTTGCCTGACGAGGACCTTGAGCTGGAAGTTGATGATATTGAGGGCACACTTGCCAGGGGCAGTTTGAACGGGAAAGTCCAGTGGTCGTTCGGCTTAGGTCTGACCAGAACTTTGACGTTGCGCTGGCTTCCAAAGCTGGGTGGCGGGGCCGCCGACAGTACGCTGTCAGCAGACTGCGTGCACGATGTTTACGCATTCCACTGGGCGCTTGTGGGAGTCACCAAGATAGCCTACAGTTTCTCAGGTGGCCAGCATGACCGATTTACCGTTTTACTGCCGGCAGATTGCGTTCTGACGGAGTTGAAAGGGACAAATATTCGTGACTGCCGCGAACTTGGCGAAGCGACAATTGAAAATATGCCCTTCAAGACAGTGGAGGCACGCTTGTATCGGCCTGCCAAAAAGCAGTATGAGCTGACAGTCAGATGGCTTGGAGCGCTGCCAGCAGGCCAGAAGCCAACGCGCCTGCCGCTGGTTCGGGCAGGCGATGTGAGCCGCGAAAGCGGGACGGTTACATTGCACGCAGCGGGCGGCATGACGGTAAAAACGACGCACGTCAGCGGGGGTCGAAGAGTAGACCTTGGGGCAAATCCGGAGCCCGGTGATAGCCAATTAACCCGCCTAACGTATGGCGGGTTAAGCTCCGATAGAGCCGAAGCAGTAGCAAGATACTACTGGCCTTATAGGCCGTTCGAACTCTACGTGGAACTGGCACGATTAGCCCCGAGCCTGTCAGGGCAAGCACATCTGGACCAACTGGTGCGAGTTGCCGCAGATCGGGCGGAATTACTTGTACAGGCCAGTCTTAAAGTCGAGCGCGGAAAAATGTTTGGGGCAACCTTTGCCCTGCCGAGCGGCTATGAGTTGCTCAGCGTGGTGGGCGCCGCCGTAGAAAACTTTTATCAGCGCTCGAACCAGCCCCCCTTCTTGCTTTCGCAAGAAAGCAGGGGGGCGCCGGCTGCGGGGCAAAGCACATTCGTGCACATAAAGTTTCACTGTGGTCAGCAAGAAGCTAAGATTGCGCTAGTGCTGGTGTGCAGAGAAATTCATCTGGAGGACTTCCAGGTGCCAACAATTACATATATTGACGCAGAAGGTGTCGCCGCACCCAGCCAGCAAGGCCGAGTTGCGGTACAATTGGCCGCTTCTTTTGAGGCTAAAACTTTAAGCAGCGAAAACCTCAAGGCGATTTCGCCTGTAACGCTGAACGATTGGCTCGACAGCAGGCAAATCGATTCTGTACGTTATGCTTACAGCTACGATGGGCCCAATCCTATGCTGCGACTGAATATCATTCCGCTGCCGACGCAGATACGTCTGGAGTGTTTCGCGGGCTTGGTGGTTAGAGCTGCAGCCGCGGTGTACACGTACCGCCTTCGGTATAACATTGCCGGCTCACCTATCGATCAATTAAGCTTCAACCTGCCCAGCGAGTACGCGCCTTTGGTAATGGTGGAGTCGCCGGCGCTGCGAAATGTAACGCAATCCGACTCGTCGGACGAGTCCGATGCGGGCAACGGCCAAACATGCTGGACCGTCACCCTGCTCGATGAGGTTACCGGCGTCGTGGATGTGACGGTGAACTTCGCTTTGCCTATCGAGGCAACAACTGGTGCCCTTACCATACCACCACTCCGCGCCGGTGCACCAGCCAGCTATCAGGCAATCGTGGCAGTGCAAAATATGTCGCGGCACGATATCAGCGTAAAAGAAAAGGTCAATCTGGCCGAGCTATCGACAAGTGAGCAGCGAAAGTTAATGCCGAAGGAAATGACAGAGTCACTCCAGTACGTTTTCCAATCTTTCGAGCAGGGCTGGTCCTTGCGACTCGATTTGAAGCCCGCAAAGGCGGCGACTCGAATCCAGGCGGTGGTTGATTTGATGGCATTAACGACTGTTATTGATCGCTGTGGACATTGCCGATACGAGGCCAGGCTGTCACTTCAGAATCGCAGCGAGCAGTTTTTGCGTATCAAACTGCCGCCAGGCTTACGCCTCTGGAGCGCATACGTGGCTGGACAGCCCGTTAAGCCCGTAGTAGAAAAAGCCACAGAGGACACAGAGTCCACAGAGATAAAGAAACGGAATGCTTCCTCTGAGTTCTCTGTGGCAAAAAATGCCGCGGACTCGCCTGCCAGCGAAGTGTTAATCCCATTGGTCAAGACCTCTCCAGGCGGATTACCCTACGACGTTTTGCTCTCCTTTGCGGACGAGGGAGTTAAACCATTAGTTATGCCGTTGAATGGGATAACCAAGCTGAGTCCGCCTGCCATATCCATCGTTGGGATTCCTGTGACCCGCACGACATGGTCACTGCATCTGCCGGCGGGATATCGCTATCTGCGTCCAGGCGGCAATATGTCTGCGGTTGTCGGCTCCGTTGAAGTATCAAGTCTCGGCATCCAAGCCAGACTGGAACAGCTAGAGCGCTTGGAGCGAACCTACCGAGACGTGGCCGGTACAGCCAGCCAGAAGGAATTAGTAGCCCAGAGAAACTGGGAGGCATTCAACAAGAAACTTGCCGAGGACATCAGCCAGGCAGAGTTGGACCTTGACGCTGATCGCAGCAATGTGAGCCAGAGCGATTTCCAGAGACTGAAATCGAAGCTCAGCGAGCAGAAAAGTCACGCGGACGTACTGGTATCAGGTAATACCGCTTTCATCCAGAGACAGCAAGAGCAAGCTCGCAATGATATGAACTTCTTCCTCAATTCTTCCGCCTCAAACGCCGGTGTTGCGGAGGTCACTCGCAATGACGCTATGTTTGAGATGCCGGGTTTCGTAGGTGAAAACGAGAGGCAACAGATTGCCAGGCTACAGGAGGAACTTCAAGTAGCCGTACAACAGCAACAGGCTGCTAAGGCTGAGCAAATCCCTCAGCAAGAAACGCTGACAGATGATGCACGAAAAGAGCTTGCTAAGAAAGTCGGAGGCAAGGCAGCCAAGGACGTTGTAGCTGAAGCAGAGTATGGCGACAAAAAGGCTGAAATGGATAAGATTCTGAATGAGCTTAGCCGAGAAAGTGCCGCTCAAATCGACCAGCAACAGGCGCAGCTTAGGGGCCAATTAGGGGAGTTAGTATACAATCGGCTGCGGCGTCATTTCCAGGCTGGCAAGGACATGGTCCAGAAAGGCGGCATCCAGGCAAATAAACCAGAATCCCAAACTTCTACCGTAGCGGGTACGTATGGTTTTGAAGCACCTCGTGGTGGATACGGCGGATACGGAGGAATGGGCCGGCAACCATCGGTTCAGCCTCCAACTCAGACAGCGCCGGGTGTCGAGTTAATGCAGGAACGACTTGAACCTGCTGTACCCCGACCAATTCGGGGTGAACCGGCGGCAGAACCATACGTAGCCAGGGCAGTTTATTCATTGCCCGTGACATTGCCGCAGGGTGAGGTCAGGCTTGACTTTGCGCGGCCCGGCGGTGACGTGGAAATTAGCCTGTGGGCAGTGCCGACAAGTACACTGCGAAACCTCTGCCGGACATTTATAGTATTAGTTGCTGTACTGATCGCGTTTGGGCTGATCAGAATCTGGCCCGGCCTGCAAAGGCCGAGACCGCTCTCCGCTAAGCGCATCGTAATTTATTTCTGCTCGCTTGTGCTGCTGGGCTTGATATTAGGGCTTGTGGGACTGCTGATCGCTCTGCTGATAATCATCGCCGATTGTACAATTATGCCGGTCAGGACAATAGATATACCAAACCAATAAGGAACTGCCCTTCTGCCGAAAGAAGCTGCCAGATACCCACCTGCCAGGAATCCCATTATCTGTCCGGCTGAGAGCAGTATTTCATGTATGGCCATAGAACCCGAGCGCTTGCGGCTTTGCGAAGCGGCATAGAATTGATGCGAAACGTAAGCGAAGGCCTGGCCAAACCCCATAAGTACCGCGACAAAGAAAAAAGTAATTATCAGCGAGCTTTTTATTATGATCAACATACCGCCAAGCACAGCCAACTGGGCCAGAATCAACGGCAGAATTTTGTAGTGCCATAAGTGGGTTTTGGAAGCCGCGAAGAATACAAGGCAGTTGACCAGCCAGATTACAGCGGTCACTGCTCCGAAGTGCGACTTGGAAAAGCCCAGCTCCATAGTAAATAAAAGCGCCAACTGGGTCTTCATCAAGCCGACGCAAGTAAAGACAGTCGCCAATGCAATTCCAGCCATCCAGCGGAACGATATTTTCGATTCTCGATTTTCCGCCGTTAGGCGTCCTGTGGAGTTTTTCGATTCTTTTCTCACAATCGACAATCGGCACTCAGAAATTGGAAATCGTCTTGGGGAAGGAGGCGGATGGGCCATAGTAATTGCGACAAATGCCAATGCGGCAAATATCATGGCTACAAACAACGATGCCAAAAGACTTGACTGGATAAGTACGCCCCCGAGAAACGGACTTACAGCAAGACCCGCAGACCAACTGATATTGTAAACGCCCAGTCTGCGATTCAAATCCTGCCCCTCGTAGCCTATTGAGAGCCAACCCATAATTGGCGGCCAGTATAGGGAGGTGAGTAGGCCGGCAAATGCTGAGGCGATTATTACCAATATCACAGGATGCGGCAGGTTGCGCCAGCAGAGTTTTAAGAGCACTATTACCAGCAACGCCGCAACGCTTACGCTCACTCCAACAGAGCCAAGCTGCGCCAGGCGTCTGGGGTTGAATCGATCAAGCAAAGGGCCCGTGGTGATGCAGCCAATCAAGTAGGATACAAAGCCCAGCGAGGCACATAGTCCCAGGTCTTCATCCGTACCGCCAACGAACGAAACAACAAAAGGCAGCGATACTATGTAGATACCGCTGTAGAAGGACATAAGAAAAGCAGCTATGTGGATCGATGCCCTCATAGTAGGATTCATTTTATAGAAGTGCTCAGCGATATACAACTGGGTGGAAGGAACACGCAAGCAAGACCTGCTGTGATCGGGGTGCTTCAGTATGATTTTCAGTCCAGATTTCTTCTGATAACCGATGCAGCCGAAAGTGTGCGCTGGATGTTACCGCTCTGGACCGTCATAGAAATCTGAACGCTCTTACAGTCCCCACTGCCGTCAGGGGTCTTCGTGAATTTGGCGTCCGTCACGTTGTCGCAGAGCACGTACGCATTACCGTTGGTTATCAGGTAA
>Ga0172362_10003529_pt1 | contig 13503 bp, 14 predicted proteins | sample LakKivs1_kivu2a2_FD_114534 | JGI IMG/M metagenome (GOLD analysis project Ga0172362, IMG submission 114534) | Sediment microbial communities from Lake Kivu, Rwanda - Sediment s1_kivu2a2 | ecosystem: Environmental > Aquatic > Freshwater > Lake > Sediment | place: Rwanda: Western Province, Lake...
ATCATTTGCAATATAAAAATAAAGTTATGTTAAATGCACAACAAATCTTAGATGAAGGATTATTAGTCCTTGAACATGCTCAAGGCAAACCAGCTCAAGTTGGTTATGATCTTACTTTAAAACAAGTTAATGTTATTGGTAATAAAAAAGATATGGCTGGTTATCGTGTTGGTAAGATTTTAAAGGATAAAACTCAACTCACTAATTATGAACCATATGGATTAATTAACTTAGATGGAAGTACAGGTTGGTTACTATATGAAGGTGTATATGATATTACATTTAATGAAGGATGTAAAATTCCAGAAAATCGTGTAGCATTCATTAAACAACGTTCATCATTATATCGTAATGGAGCTATTATTAATAGTCCTGTATTTGACCCAGGATTTGAAACTGAATTTATGGGTACATTAATGTATATACATTGTCCTCTTTTTATTGAAGAAAATGCTAGAGTAGCACAAATTTATTTTCATGAATGTACCTCAGCTGAATTGTATAATGGACAATGGCAGGGTGATAAACAGCGTAATTCTCTTTGATTTTGTATATATTTATATAACGTAAAATGTTACACTATGGAAGGATTTGACCCAAAACAACAATCACAAGGTGTAGGTGATACAATAGCTAAGATAACTAATTTTTTTGGTATTGATAAAGTAGCTGATGCTGTAGCTAAATTAGCTGGAGCAAAAGGATGTGGATATAATGAACGTAGACAAATGCTAAATGAATTATTTCCTTATGAAACAACAGTTCGTAAATTTAAAGTATTAAAAAACTTTAATTGGGATAATGAATTTTATACAGCTGATGTTATTATAGAGATAAGTAAAAAGGATACTCTACATAATAATATTATAGGTTTTGTTAAGGACGGTGTATTAGAAGAAATTATATGAAATTAGATAAATTTTTTAAACTTAAAAATGAATTAGAAATATTTAACTTTGAGAAAAATTTTAATTCTCTAAGTAAGACACTTTATTACTTTTCGTTTTTAGGAAACATATTTTTAATTTTATTTAGTTATTTCTTTATTAAGGATGTGACTAATACTATTCCTAACCTATTCTCAGGACAAGGAGTATTTTTTTCTATATTCATTATTCTGTTCATGACAGGATATGAATTATTTAAGCGATTTGCTTTTGAACAATTAACTAGTACAATATTAAAAGTTAAAAAATTTACATTTAATATTATTATTGGATTATTAGTGACTTTATCATTAGTGATAGGATCATTTTATTTAGGTTTAAATGGTGCTCATAGATTAATTGATAATTCTGAAAATATTGAAATAACAACTGATCAAACTATATCTACTAAAGTAGATTCAGTGGCTAAATATTATGATAAAGAAATTAAATTTTATCGTGATCAAAGAGCAACTACTAGAGCAGATAGAAAATATAGAGATTCAATTGTAGCTGTTTTACAAACAACTAAAGATACTAAAATAAAAGAAATTGAATCTAAAACCCAAAGTAAATCAGCTATTAAAGTTGAAGAATTAAAACAAAATGATTTTGCGTTTGCTGTAATGGTATTCTTTTTAGAATTAATTATTTTAATAGGAGTAGCTTTTAATGCTTATTATATTTGGACTTCATATGATGATATGAAGAGTCTATTAACAACACCTAAGTTTAAACAACTAGAATTAAACTTACGTTTATTAAAATTATATTATCAAAATGGACGTAAAAAAGAACAAGATCCAGTATTAGCTAAAACTAAACTTATAGCTTTAACTTCATCTCAGAAATTAAACTGTAACCAAACTAATGTTAGTAATTTTATAGCTTTATGTTCTGAACTTGAGATTACTATTGGTAATAGAAGAAAGAAAGTTTATAATATGAGTTATGAAAAAGCTAAAGCTATATTGGAGAACCAAGAGCTTTAAGTTATATTTAAGTTATGAATAATAAAATTTTTGTACAGATCACTAGTTATAGGGATCCACAGTTGATTCCTACTATCGAAGATATGCTTGAAAAAGCATCACACCCAGAAAATTTAACATTTGGTATTTGTTGGCAGCATGATGAAACAGAGGATATTACTAAGTATGATAATGATTCTCGTTTTAGAATTAGTAAACATCATTATTCAGAAAGTGAAGGTTTAGGTTGGGCTAGACATATTACAAATACACTTTATAATGGTGAAAAATATACTTTACAAATAGATTCTCATCATCGTTTTGTAGAAGGATGGGATGATATTTGCTTAGAAGATTTTAAACAAGCTAAAAAAATCTCTAAAAAACCAATTATCACTACTTACTGTACTCCATTTGATCCAACAACAGATAGTTCAACTTGGAATCCAGTTCCATGTTTAATGTCACAATATGAATTTAGTGGAGATAAGTTATTAATGAGTATGCCTTGGTATATTCAAGATCATAAAGAAAGAAATCATGTTATTAAAGCCAGAACAATAAGTGGTCACTTTTATTTCACATTAGGTAAATTTATTAAAGAAGTACCTTACGATCCAGATATTTACTTTGGTGGTTATACTGAAGAAACTACTTTAAGTGTTAGAGCATTTACTAATGGATATGACTTTTTTAGCCCATGGAGAATGGTGATGTGGCATGAATACACTAGAAGTTATAGACCTAAACATTGGGAGGATCATGGTAAGGAAAGTCAAACTAAAAAAACAAGTGGTGAAAGAGATATTTTTGCTAGAAATAAAACTCGTCAATTATTTGGTAATGAAGAACATGGAATTGACATGGGTCAATATGGTTTAGGTACAGAACGTTCTTTACATGATTATGAAGTATATGGTGGATTTGATTTTAAAAAATGTAGAATACAAGACTATACTTTAAAAGTAAAAGAGCCACCTAATCCAGAGCCATGGGATCAACAATTTGTAAGTAATAAATTTAAAATTACTTGCGCTTGGGATCTTGAGTTCTTTAAAAAACATGACTTTAAAAAACCTAAATTCTTAACTTTAGGTGTACAAACAAAATCTGGTTTAGAATTAATTAGAAAAGATTTCTTAATTGAATCTGAACCACAATATGTTAATTTAGAAAATAATCAATATTCATTCACTATTAATACTTTTGATAAACCAGGTAAAATTGTTATGTACTTATTTGATGAGGAAAAACAATGGAGTGAACGTTACGAAAAAGATTTATGAGAATAGTTTTTACAGTTATAGGTAATAGTAGAAGAAGTAATTATCTAAATGGTGACACTCTAAGATATCAAGGTGGTGGTGGAAGTGGTACTGACACTAGTTCTATAGTTATAGCTGAGTATTTAGCATTACAAGGTCATGAAGTAGTATTTGTAACAGAAGCACTTGAACCTAAATTAGAAGAAATTTATAAAGTATTAGGTCGAGATAATACACCAGGAAAAAAAATTAGAGGAGTTATTTATACTAATTTAAATTTTGATGGTGTTGAAAATAAAGAATTTGATATATTAATTAATAGTTTATGGTTTAATAAATATAAAGAGTTACCTATTAAAGTAACTAAAGCTCTTATATATTGGAACCATATGCAATGGATTTATGGTATTCAAGAAATAATAGATTATTCTAAAGAAAATAATTTAAAATTAGGGTTTATTAATATATCAGAATGGGAAAAGAATATGACTCAAGGAACTGTTGAAGTGGCTAAAAGTCAAATTCCTAATACTAAACAGATGTTAATACCTAATCCTATAATGGATGATATAATCAATGAAGTATTAGAGTTAAATCCAACTAAAAAATCTCATAAATTTATTTTTCATGCAGCTTGGGCTAGAGGAGGAAATGTAGCTATAGATGCTGTTAGAAAACTAAACTATTCAGACACTGAATTTCATGCTTTTGATTACTTAATGGCTACTCATGACCATAAAGATTCATTTTTTAATATGCATAATGGAGTAGATAAAAAAACATTATTCACTCATTTGGCAGAAAGTGATTATTTTATTTATCCTCTTTATACACCATACCAAGATGTTCATAAAGATACTTTTTCATGTGTTGTGGCTGAAGCTATTGCTTTAGGAGCAATACCTATTACTTATCCATTAGGAGCATTGCCTGAGAATTTTGATGGTTATTGTGTTTGGTTAGATGCTCCTCCTAATAGTAAACCATTTGAAGAAATGCAAAAAGAATCATTATCAAAAGATTTAGAGGGTGTTTATAAACATACAGATCACATAGTTGAAAAAATAAAATATTTAGAGGCTAATTCTCAAGTGAAAGAAGAGTTACGTCAAAAAGGAAAACAATACATTTTAGATAAGTTTAATTCTAATAAAGTAGGATCTATGTGGGTTGACTTTATAAAGCAATTAATAGATGAAGATTAATGAATTTTTTGAAAAAGGATTTTATATAAATTTAGATCGTAGAACTGATAGGAGAAAACAGTTTGAATCTGAAGTGGACCAATATGGTCTTAAAGATTTTTTTGAAAGAATAGCAGCTGAAGATTCTATAAATGAACCTAATCCAATAAGAAAACATAATTATTGTTCTTTAACTTATTATAAATTATTTGAAAGAATATATAATGATGGATATGAAAATGTAGTTATATTTGAAGATGACGCTTATTTTTATAATGATTCAAATGAACTACCAGGCATACAATTAGTAGAAAATGCTTTAGATGAATTACAAAATTTCCCAGACTGGCAAATGATATATTTTGGAGGCCATCCAATAAGAGAAGTTGATATTGTTTCTAAAACATTAATGAGAGCTCCAACAATTTTAGCTCTACAAGCTGTTGGTTATAAAAGACAAACTATAAAGAGAGTATTAGACGAATATAAACCATTCGCTGATTGCGCTATAGATGGATGGTATGGTCAAAGACATGATATTATAAAATATTTAGTTAATCCAATAGCTATACCTCAAAGAGAGGGTAAGAGTGATTTAGACACCTCAGGTAGTAGTGTTGGTGTTAATATTTTTAAAAATAGTTATAATGTAGTTAAAAAAAACATGTATGAAAACACTACAACATAATTATATTACAAGTCGATTACAAGGCAGAACAGGCAATATGATGTTTCAAATAGCTCATGGTTTTGTAAAATCATTAGAATACAATAGGCAATTTATAGTACCATCAGAAGAATCATCAAGTAAACATTTAGAGAAAAATCTTTTTAGAAAGTTAGATTTTTTAATAACTAAAATCCCATCTCCAGAAACTTCAAAACACATTTGGGGTTCTTTTACATATGATAAAGTTGATGAACCATCTAATGAAATTCCAACTGTTTATGCTGGGTGGTATCAGTCAGAAAAATTTTTTGGAAACTACAGTCAAGTAATTAGAGATTTATATTCTCCAACTTATGAATTTATTCAAAAAGCTATAAATGATTTTCCATTTTTAAAAGATTCAGTTATAGCTGCTCTAAATGTTAGAAGAGGAGATTATTTAACTCAACCAACAAGACATCCAGTTATCACAACAGAATACATTAATGAAGCTTATAAACAACTTCCACCCCATGATAAATTAATTATTATGAGTGATGATATTGAATGGTGTAAAACAAATATAAAATTACCTAATAGTATTTTTATAGAACCTAATAAGTATTGGGATCATGAAGGTATTTGGTTATTGTCTTTATGTCAACATTTTATAATTTCAAACTCAACATTTAGTTGGTGGGGATCATGGTTATCAAAATTTAATAATAAAGTAGTTATATCTCCTAGTGTTTGGTTTGGTCCTGATGTGATTGATAATCCAAAAGATATATGGTGTGATAATTGGATTAAGATACCCACATATTTTAAAAATGGTTTTATATGTTTGACTACTTAATAGTTGGAACTGGATTTTATGGTTCTATTTGTGCTTATGAATTAAATAAGCAAGGTTATAAAGTATGTGTTATTGATTCTAGAGATCATATTGGAGGCAATTGTCATACTGAAAATAAAGATGGTATTAATATTCATACTTATGGTCCTCATATATTTCATACATCAAATGAAGAAGTATGGACTTGGATAAACCAATTTGTTAAATTTAATCATTTTAGATTAAGTCCAATAGCCAACTACAAAGGACAGTTATATTCATTACCTTTTAATATGTGGACTTTTAAACAATTATGGGGGGTAAACACACCTGAAGCTGCTAAAGCAATAATTGAAAAACAAGGTTCATATATTAATGAACCTAAAAACTTAGAAGAACAAGCTATTAAATTAGTAGGTAAAGATGTTTATAGAGTATTAATTAAAGGTTATACTGAAAAACAATGGAAAAAACCATGTACTGAGTTACCTAAAGAAATAATTAAACGTTTACCTATTAGATTTACATTTGATAATAACTATTTTAATGATAAATATCAGGGTATACCAATTGGAGGATATACTCAAATATTTGAAAAATTATTAAAAGGAATAGATGTTAGATTAAAAGTAGACTATTTTAAAGACAAAAACCATATACCTGAATATAAAAAACTAATTTACACAGGACCTATAGATAAGTTTTATAACTATCAATTTGGAGAATTAGAATATAAAACAACAAGTTTTAAACATTTAAAACTTAAAGGTAATTACCAAGGATGTGCTGTGATGAATTTTACAAATTATAGTCCTCAATATACAAGAATAATAGAACATAAACATTTTGAATTTCAAGATCTAGATCATACTTGGATTACATATGAATATCCAACTGAATACAAAGCTAATAAAACAGAACCAATGTATCCAGTTAATGATGAGGAAAATAATACTAAATATTCTCAATATAAAGAACTAGCTGATAAAGAAGAAAACATCATATTTGGAGGAAGATTAGCTGAGTACAAATACTATGACATGCATCAAGTCATAGCCAGTGCTCTTAATAAAATAAAGAGTTTGCCTGCGCTAGACTAATTTGATATATTTAAAATATGTATCAAGCGATTCACTACGATTTTAGAAACAAAACATGTCATTTGAGAGATGATCAACAAGGTTGGTTATCATTTGAGTACACTCCTACTTATTATAAACTTGATCCTAAAGGACAGTTTGAGACATTAGATGGTAAACAAGTATCTAAAACATATACTTGTGATAAAAATGATCCACTAACATATTATGAAATAGACATTCCTATGGAAACTAGGGTGTTGGTGGATGCTTATAAAGATTTAGATGATGCTCCTAAATTCCATAATACAATATTTTTAGATATTGAGTGTGAGATTGGAGGTGCTTTAACTACTGAATATATCAAGTCAGCTCCAATGAAAATTACTTCTATATCTATTTATGACATGACACTTAAAAAATATCACTGTCTTATTTTAGATGAGAAAAAACAATTACAACCAACACAAGAAGAAAATAAAGAAATCATCCCATGTGATGTTGAATCCGATTTATTATCCAAGTTCATCTCGTTATGGCATGAAGCTGATCCAACTATCATTAGTGGCTGGAACAGTGAGTTTTTTGATATTCCTTACTTGTATCATCGCATTTGTAAGGTACTTGGTGAAGATGTAGCTAAAAAATTATCACCACTAGGGATTATATCAGTTAAAGATTATTTTAATAAACGAGCCCAAACAACTGAATCAACAGTTACTTTAGCAGGTATTAACCATCTTGACTATATGTTACTTCATAAGAAGTTTATCATGAAGCAAGAACCATCTTATAAATTAGGTGACATAGGAGAAAAATATGTTAAGTTAGGTAAGATTGAATATGAAGGTTCACTTGATAAATTATTTAAAGAAGATGTAAATAAGTTTATTGAGTATAACTTACGTGACGTTGAGATATTAATTGAGTTAGATAAAAAATTACAGTTTATTGACTTGACAACTAACATTTGTCATTTATGTCATGTACCATATGAAAACATTTATTACTCAACAGCATTAAATGAAGGTGCTATTTTAACATACCTGAAACGAAAAGATATAGTTTCACCTAATAAACCAACTACTTACAATCCAGCTTTAAAAGAAGAGAATGAAGAATATGCTGGTGGTTATCTTAAAGATCCAGTACCTGGATTATATGAGTGGGTGTCTGACTTAGATTTTACCTCACTATATCCATCTGTCATCCGTAATTTGAATATGGGTATTGAAACATTAGTTGGTCGAATACAAAACAGAGATAAATACGATAATAAATGGGGATTAGGCGATTTAAAGGAATTAGATCCAGATGATGATATTACTATTGAAAAAGTAACACCAGACAGAAAAATAAAGGTAAGTAGTATTAAAGCTAAGGATTTAATTGAATTAATTGAAAAAAATAAGTTAATTATATCTGCTAATGGTACTTTATTTAGACAAGACAAATCAAGTATTGTAGTGGAGATATTAAATGATTGGTTTAATAAAAGAAAACAATATAAGGACTTAATGAAGGAAGCTTATAAAGTTAAAAAAGACCCAGTACTAGGTGAGTTTTATAATAAGAGACAACACGCGTTCAAAATCAAATTAAATGATGTGTATGGAGTATTCGCAATTAATAGTTGGAGATATTCAGATGGAAACTTATTTATAAGTAAAGCAATTACTTTAACAGGACAAAGACTTGATCAGGAGTCAATTAATTTTGTTAATAAAGAAATCAGTACTGAATTAGGTGTAGAAAGAGATTATGTAATCACTGCTGATACAGATAGTTTATTTTTTGAATTAAAAGATTTAATTAAGAAACGTAAACCAGATGTTAATATTAATAGTAGAGAGGATGTTGTACCTGTAGCACTTAAAATAACTAAAGAATATCAAGATAAAACAAAACCATTTTTACAAAACCTATGTAAGTCATTATTTAATACTGATAATCAGTATTTTGAATTAAAACAAGAAGTACTCTTGGAGCGAGGTTATTTTGCTGGTAAGAGAAGATACGCTCAATTTATTGTTAATAAGGAAGGAGTACCTGTAGAAGAACTAGATATTAAAGGTATGGATGTGATGAAGTCAAATATGACTCCATTATATCGTAAGTTTGGAGAGGAAATATTACTTGATATCATGTATGGTAAAGCTAAAAAAGATATTGATAAAAAAATCATTGACTTTAAAAACACACTAAACGCTTTACCTTATAAAAGTATCGCTAAACCAACTGGTGTTAGAAATATTAGAACATATATTGCTTCGGCTCCACCATCAGGACAAATATTTTCTAAATTAGAGAAAAAATGTCCTATTAATACTAAAGCAGCTATATACCACAATGACTTATTACGCTTTAAAAAACTAGATAAAAAATATCCATGTTTCATTGAGGGTGATAAAATGTATTATATTCAATTAAAGGATAATCCATATAAAATTGAAGTGTTAGGATTTACAGGTAATGATCCAGAATTTATAGAGGATTTTATTAATAAGTTTGTTGATAAAGAGGAAGGATTTAACTCAATATTATTAAATAAACTACAAGGTATATACAGTGATTTGAAATGGTCGTTTCCAAGTTTAAATGCCTATGTAAATAAATTTTTCTCATTCTAAAAAAGATATTATATTTAATATATGCAAAAACAAACATTAACATCAGTTATTGACAAATATCATTTAAATGGTATTGTTGAGTCAGTTAAATGGAATATTAATGATAAAAATATAACTGTTGACTTTATCACACCAATGAAAAACTTAGTTGGTAAAGTTACTAGTCCTAATTTTGATTTAGATGACACTGACTTAGGTATATACAATACTAGTCAATTCAATAAGTTAGTTAAGATAATGGATAGTACAGTGGTTTTAGGTTTAACTAAAAGTCCATATGGCACACCACTTGAACTAACATTAGCTGATAATCAGTATGATTTAAATTATTATCTATCAGACTTAATGTTGATTGAATCAGTACCAACTATCAATGAACCATCTAATTATGATGCTGAGACTAAAATTGATGCTGATTTTATTTCTAGATTTGCTAATGCTAAAAAAGCATTAGGTGATGTTAAACAATTCACTATTAAAGATGAATTAAATAGTGATAGTACTAAAGATTTAGTTATTGTGATTGGTGATGGAAGTGGTTACGCCAATAAAATTAAGTTTAAAACACCATGTGAATCATTGTTTGGACTAAATGAAATACCATTTCCAGCTGATGTTATGATGGAATTATTAAAAGCTAATGAAGAAGCAGATAGTGGTACTATTCAAATTAGTCAGGAAGGATTAATGAAAGTATCATTTAAAGAAGGAAGTATAGAATCTGTTTATTACTTGGTTCGTCTTTCTCAACAATAATATATTTATATATAACATAATTGAGTCACGGTAGGTCTCAAGTTATGTTATTAATTAACCGCTTACCTTAGGGAAGCACAAAACAAAACAAAATGACAAGAATAGCACATTGGGGTATTGACCCATTTGACATCGTCTGGAAAAATTTTTTCGACGCAAACAGCACATTTAACACATTTGAAAACAAAATCAACTACCCAGTTGATATTTTAGAAACAGAAAACGGGTTACGTTTTGAACTAGCAGTAGTAGGTTTATCTGAAACTGATCTAGACATTCAAGTAGATGGAGAGACATTACGTATCTCCTATAATAAACCAGAAACAGAAGAAATCAAATCTTACCTACAAAAAGGTATCGCTAAACGTTCATTTGATTTAGCATGGAAGATAGCATCTAAATTTGATTTAACTCAATTAAATGCTTCTTTAGATAAAGGTCTATTAATTGTTGATATTCCTTACGCTGCTGAAAAAGCACCAAGGAAAATTGAAATTAAAGTAAACAAAAAACAAATCCTTAAAGGATAACTAAAACGAGACCTACCAAAACTCAGTTATGATTTCAAGACAAGTAATTTACTTTCAAGATAAGGCTTACCTTCTAATTAGACGTATACTTGATGATCCTAAGTACGTTGGTGATAATCTTGACTTATTAATGCAATGGTTAGGGGCTGATAAAGTATTAAGGAAGGAAGGTTATTTATTTTTTCTAGATGAAATAGAAGAAGTAGAATTGCTTGGATTTGAACCAAAAAATTAATATATTTAATAAAATAAAGAATATGAGTAAATTAGAACCTATTAATGGGCATGTTATTATTAAGCCTGTTAATGAAGAAGAACAAATGTATGGTAATATTGTTATTCCTGATTTAGGTAAAGAAAAACCTGAAATTGGAGTTGTAATAGCTGTTAGTGACACATATAATTGGCACACAGGAACTATCTATAAGTCTAAATTAGAACCAGGTGAAAAAGTACTTATTCCTAAAATGGGATCAGTTAAACTAACTGTAGATGGTGAAGACTATATTGTAACTAAAGAAACAGAAATACTAGCAGTATATGAGTAAAATTATAATTTATAACACAGAAGCAAGACAGAAACTTGCTGACGGAGTAGATAAGTTATCTAAAGCCGTTGTCACAACATTAGGTCCATTTGGTCGTAATGTTATTATTGAAAAAGAAAATGAATTACCTCAATCAACTAAAGATGGAGTCACAGTCGCAAAATCAATTAAACTTAAAGACCCGATTGAAAATATCGGTGCTGAAATTGTTAAACAAGCTGCTATACGTTCAGCCAACACAGCTGGAGATGGTACTACCACTACTACTCTTTTGGCTAACACTATGGTTAAAGAAGGCTTGAGCAAAGTTAGAGCTGGAGCAAATGCTGTTGAAATTAAAAAAGGTATTGATTCAGCAGTCAAACAAGTAGTTAAGGCTTTAAAACAAAACAGTAAAGACATCTCAGCTGAAGAACAATTAAAACAAGTAGCTACAATTTCATCTAATAATGATGAATTTATAGGTAATTTAGTAGCGACAGCACTTGAAAAAGTAGGTCGTGATGGAGTAGTTGCTATTGAAGAAAGTAAAACAGGTGAAACAACACTTGAAGTAGTTGAAGGTATTCAATTTGATAGAGGTTATAAGTCACCTTACTTTGTGACTAACAATACTACAATGCAAGCATCACTTGATGATCCATATATCTTAATTTATGATGGTAGGATTATGACCGCTGCTGAATTGTTAAATGTACTACAGAAAGTAAATAGTGAAAACAAATCATTATTAATTGTAGCTGAAGATATTGATGGTGAGGCATTAGCTACACTCATTGTAAATAAAATGAGAGGTATTGTTAAGGTAGTAGCTGTTAAAGCACCTGATTTTGGTGAACGTAGAACATTGTTACTAGAAGATTTAGCTATTGTTACTGGTGGTCAAGTTATTAGTAAAGAAAAAGGATTAAAACTTGACAAACTAAATGTAGCTCAGTTATCAGCTTATTTAGGTAAAGCTAGAACAGTGACAGTTGATAAAGAAAAAACAACTGTTGTTGATGGTAAAGGTACTGAAGAAGCTATTACAGCCAGAGCTGAAGAAATTAAAACACAAATTGATAAGGCCCAATCAATGTTTGAGAAAGAAAAATTACAAGAACGTTTGGGTAAATTAATTGGTGGTGTAGCTATTATTAATGTAGGTGGTAACAATGATATTGAATTAAAAGAATATAAAGATAGAGTTGAAGACGCTTTATTCGCCACTCGTGCTGCTGTTGAAGAAGGTGTATTACCAGGTGGAGGTGCCGCTTTATTATATGCTAGGGAAGCTATAAGTGAGTCAATGGATGATAGTGTTGACTTTAATATTGGTAAAAAAATTGTTTATTCTGCCTTATCTTCACCTTTCATCCAAATTCTAGATAACGCTGGATTAAATAATCCAACTTGGTATATGTACGAGTTAGGTAAGTTAAATAGTACTTGGGTTGGATATGATTTAAAATCAGAAATATTTGTTAATATGGAAGACGAAGGTATTTTAGACCCAACTAAAGTGACTCGTTTAGCGGTTGAAAATGCAGCTGCTGTGGCGGGTACTATATTAACAACTGAAACTGTTATTCATGAAGAACTAACAGATAAGAAAAAAGAAGATAATTTTAGTCCTGAATTAGGTTATTAATTTGATCAATTGTAGTGATATATGTAGCAACAACTGCCTTGGTAAACAAAATAACCATGGTGGTTGTTGCAATGTTACTGACAGTGATTTTGTTTTAGGTAAAGTAACTGACACTTCAGAATTCTTAGAGAGACTTAATAATGGATTAAAATATGAAGATGTATTTATGGATTATGAAGAGGGCAGTAAATTATTTCCTGATAAAAAACAATTTCAAAATCCATCAACATATCCAGTTTTAAGAGTAGATATGAATAGTGAAAGAAAATTTTGTATGTTTTATGATCAAGAAAATAAATCATGTGGTGTTTATGATATTAGACCTAAAATGTGTCAAGATTATTTTTGTAAACATTTAAAAGATATTTTTGGACCTGAATTAGAATTTTAAATTAAATAGGTTCGGGATTTAGTACAGCCCGGTAGTATGCTTGGTTTGGGACCAAGAGGTCGTAGGTTCGAATCCTGCAATCCCGACAAATTGCTCAGTTCGTCTAATG
>Ga0172362_10003530_pt1 | contig 13497 bp, 12 predicted proteins | sample LakKivs1_kivu2a2_FD_114534 | JGI IMG/M metagenome (GOLD analysis project Ga0172362, IMG submission 114534) | Sediment microbial communities from Lake Kivu, Rwanda - Sediment s1_kivu2a2 | ecosystem: Environmental > Aquatic > Freshwater > Lake > Sediment | place: Rwanda: Western Province, Lake...
CTGCCGGGGGCAACCTCTCCCAGAGCCTCTCCAAACTCCCGTGCCATGAGCACGCCTTCCGGGGTGATCTCAACACCCGGCCGGAGGTGATCCGGTATTCCTGCAAAAGAGACTCTCTTCGAATGGCGGAGAAAGAGGATGGTGCTCCCGTTACCGGGAGCCTCTTTCAGGAGTTTCAGGACATATTCACCGAGTTTCATTTGTGGGCTCTCCATGACTTTGGCAATAACTGGGAAACTGGTGCATGGGACTATCCCGCTGACATATGTGAGGTCTGTCAGTTTTCATGTATATTCCAGGGCACCATCTTTTTTTCTCCGTACTGCCGGAAGGCGGGAATGACACATCCTGTTTTGCGGAAAAGATTGAATGGCAGTGCAGTGCCCCCGACATATGGATACGGATCGCGACAGGCAGGCTTGTCATGGCATGCCCTGTGCGGTTCACCGCTTCTGCACGGGCCAGGGCCGGGAAGGACTGCGACGGACCATCGGTTTTCACATAAAGGCACTTTTATTCATACACGGTAGTGGCGGGATTCTGTTTTCGTGGACCATTGCGACCACAACCCTCAAGTTCCATGAATGCCAGAGCAGCACATCATGGGAGAGATTATAGACGATCCCCTCCTCCGGGACAGGAAGTTCGTCTTTGCCGGCCGCCACGATGCAGGCAGGAAGCTTGCGGCGTTTCTCCTTTCCCTTCCTGCCATCCCTGATCCCCTCGTGCTGGCGATACCCGCAGGCGGGGTGCCCATCGGAAGGGAAATTGCAGGAGCTCTTGGTGCACCATTTGCACTCGCAATTGTCCGGAAAGTGAGGATCCCCGGTACCACCGAATCGGGGTTCGGGGCGGTGACGTGGGACGGAGAGGTGCTGATCAACGAGCGGCTGCGGAAAGCGCTCTTTCTCACCGGCCCGGAAGTTGAGAAGGCTGTCGCAGAGACAAAGAAAAACGTCACCGAGCGGATCGCACGGTTTACCGGGGGGAAGCCGTTGCCATCCATGGCAGGAAAGACCGTGATCCTGGTCGACGACGGTCTCGCCTCGGGATTCACGATGCTCGCCGCAATCCGGAGTATCAGGGCCAGCAGTCCTGCCGGAATCGTAGTTGCGGTTCCTACGGCATCGCTCTCCTCTGCCGAGCTGGTTTCCCGGGAAGCGGACCAGCTCGTATGCCTGAACATCCGGTCCGGCCGGTCGTTTGCCGTCGCAGACGCATACGAGGAGTGGTATGACCTTGACGATCGCGAGGTCCTTTCGGAATTGGCCGGGACGCCATGAAAACCTGTCCCGCACCTCCTGGTGCGATTTACCTTGGCGAGGATATACGTCAGAAGACCCCGGGGACAGGAGATCCCCTGCAAAGATTACCAGGTCTTGATCAGCCGCATGCTATTCCCCGGATCAGAATCCTATCATCCGCACCTCTTCGGAGAAAAATCCTGTACCATGACCATGATGCTGTGATTGACCGTTCCGGTCAACGTTACGTTCCGGTCATTACCTACACAATAGCACCGGGCCGACAGGATGGGGAGCCCGGAACCTTCCTGGATGAATGCAACATACCAGCCTTCGGGAGTTTTTTCGGTCCTGATGGACCTGGGCGGGAATGTATCCGACGGGTAGCCTTTCAATTCAGGATGGGAATCCTGGACTATCCGGACAGACTCCCTCTCTTCGGGGAAGTTCCATTTCCCGTGCGTATCCCACCATAATCTCACTTCTGTCCTGTTCGGCTCAAAATACGAGATGGAACAGAGCCCCGGGGGATACTTGCCGGTCCGGTACCCCTCCAGGAGGAATAGTGCCTCGTTCCCCACCGTGGAGGTCCTGTTGAACGGCCAGTACGAGCTGATCGGAGATACCACCGGGGCTGCGGTTTCTGGAGAATCAATCTCCTGCATCAGCAGTTCCGCATCAGCATGGGTAATCCAGTTGTCAGGAACATCGATGACCATCACCTGCGTATCGGGATGCATGCGCAGGTCATCGAGAAAATCCATCGGTGTATGGGAATTGAAGTAGCAGGCATCTCCTTTTGTGAGGTGAAGTTCGGCGTCCCCGATCAGGTGATCAAATGTACATAAATCCTCAACCTGGCCTGTCTCATTTCCTGGCAGGACTGCAGTCCCCTTCCCGGTATCCGGTGTGCCGAAACATCCGGCACAGAAGAGCACCAGGGCGAGCGTTGCAAGCACCGGGAAGGTTCCGGAACTCAATGAAGAGGGTGGGGGGGTATCGGGCATTATCCGGGCTCCTGCACCAACATACGTTGTAGCCTGAATAAGAGATTCCTGCATGTCTCTCTCCTGGGTCCTCCCGGATACTGGGCGGCAATCTTACCCATGAATATTCTGGTACCTTGGCACCCGGGTTCGCATATGTGAGAAGGGTGTGGCCGGGAGAAGACCATCCGTATCTCAGCACATGTTCTAGAATCACTTATATAATAACTCCACATACAGGAGAAATTATGACTGATATCGCAGTATTCGTTGATTCAAGGGGTGGGAATACCAGGAAAGTGGCGGATGCCATTGCGCGGGAGCTTGGGGTTTCCATCGGGGATATCAAAGGGCCGGTCCCTGACAATACAACGATCATCTTTCTCGGCAGCGGGGTCTACGGCGGAAAACCCGGCGATGCCATGAAAAAATTCATCGAGAATGGGAATTTTTCGGGCCGGAAGGTTGCCCTTTTTGCGACGTCAGGAGGTGAGGCTGGGGCAAAGAACATGATGGCAATGATGGCGGATGCAGTGATTCAGAAGGGGGGCATCATTCTTGGGGACTACCATTGCAGGGGAAAATTTCTCTTCACGAACCGGGGCCATCCGAACCAGGAAGACCTGGAGAATGCGAAAAAGTTCGCACGAGAGATGACAAAAGAGCCCTGAACCAGCACCTTGTTCTCACCGGTACAAGTGAGTCACCTGAACCTCTCGAACAATCTCTTTTATTCATTTTATACACCAATAATCGGGATGTTTCTAACATGGCCACCATCCACCATATACTCCTCATCGCCGTCACCCTGGCAATCCTCACCGCGGGGTGCATGCAGCCTGCAGAAGAGCACGGGCCTGCACCTGTTGGTTCGGAGACAGACATCACAATCCCTGTCCCGCCAATATCGGTCCCGAGCAGGGACGGGATCAACCTAGCCTACGAGCTCGAACTCCATCCGAAGGGCACCCAGGGTTTCGTGCCGGAAAGGGTCGAGGTCATCGATTCCGCAACCGGGAGGGTGATCTATGCTCCCGAAGAACCACTGCTCGCATCCCTGTATCACCCTGCTTCAGACCCGCTGCCGTCCGCTGCTGAACTGCAGAACGGCACCGGGAAAGTGCCGGTCCCCCGGGTCTCCCTCTGGTTTAGGATCGATCCGGGAGCTGTGCCGGACCGGCTCATCCACAGGATCACCCTGAATATGAGTGAGAGCGGGCAACCCCCTGTCATCCTGACCGGGGGGGAGGTCGCGGTGCGAAAGGACCTGACCCCTGTCGTAGTTGGATCACCGATGCGTGGCCCGGGCTGGCTGGCCCTCGAGACCACCGCCCCGGACACCCACCATTTCAGCGCCCAGATCACGATGGGTGGTGTGACCCGGGTCCCCCAGAAGTATGCACAGGACTGGATTTATGTGGACCCTGCCACCGGGAAGGCGGCGAGCGGGAACGCAACTTTAGCAAAGAATTATTGCGGGTACGGGAGGGAGATCCTTTCGGTCGCCAACGGCATGGTCATGGACATGCACGACGGCCTGCCCGATCACGAGATGATCTATTCCCCGCAGGGAGTCACATTTGAGACCGCCGCAGGGAACTATGTGATCGTCGATATCGGGGACGACAAATACGCTTGTTACGCCCACATGGTCAACGGCTCTGTCCGGGTCGCGAATGGGGATACCGTCACTGAGGGACAGGTCCTGGGCCTTATGGGAAACAGCGGCAATTCGGATATTCCGCACCTCCACTTCCAGGTCGTGGAGGGGACACCCTCGTTCCTCGGTGCCGAGGGCTATCCCCATGTCTATCGTGCATTCGACGTGATCGGGGAGGTCAACCAGACCCGCGGCAATGAGATCTCAATGGAACCAGGGTTTACAATAGACCGGCTATGGTCAGAGTTCGACACGCTGGTCAGATTCTACCCCGAGCACGTGCCCCAGCAGGAGTGCTTGCCTGAAAACTGGGTGATTTTGGATCTCCCCTGAAAATTGCCTTTTTTTGCATTCCCCTTCTCTCTCATGCGAAAAATGGCTCTTTTCATATTCATTTGTATGCAGGGTGTCTCAAAAGAGGATAATGTGATCTTATCAATACTCATGCAGGAATAACCCGGGAAGCATCACTCATCCCCTCTGCCGGTGAAGTGTCATGGTTAACGCCATGGTGTTACCCCTGGTATCCTTACCGCTCGAGTATGTTAGTGTGATGAATATCGTATCAGGGTCTGTGAGCGTTCCTTTTGCCCATCCTCCGGGTTGATCGATGAAATAAATGCTTTTTTCGTCCGGATCAAACATGCCAGCAAGGGTCTGGTGTGCCATGGTGCCATCCGGCTGGGGGAATACTTTGTAGCCCTCCACGATATGCCCGTGCTGCGAAGTGAATACCCACGTATTCTCGCCAATATCGACATGAATAATGGTGGAATTCAGGTAATACCCGTCACCATCATCCGCTTTCCATATCCCGGTAATGTCCTGATACTCCATGGGGGATGCCGGGACATTCCCGGTGTCGGCAGGATGCGTTGCGTCAGGTGATGAGAATGACATAGTTTCCTGCGGATTCCCGGTCATGCATCCCGCACCAAGCAGGGCCACCACCACCACCGCGAGAAGGAGGAACGATTGCAGATATGCGTTCATATATCACATACACCCGGGTGGAAACAATAAATAGGTTTTTTCCTGTGTCCCGGGATGATTACGCCAAAAGAAGAGAAGGTATTCTCACCCGGCCACCTCGATCTGCACTTCGGTCAAGAGTTCCTCTGCCGGTGTCTCGTCAGGGTTGTTCAGGTACACCTGCCGGTCGGGGCCTGTCGGCTCGAGCCCGTTCTCTGCGGCGTACCGGAACGCCTTCTCGAATGCGACCGAGAAGCCCTCGTGTTCGTAGGGCCCCCGGTACACGACCGAGACCACCTTTACGGCCGGAAGCGTCCTGACGGAAAACGCGGGATCCGGCACCGTGATCGGGCCGTGTATGGGAATCGCCATCTCGATGTCGGCATCCGTCTCGCGGTACTCGCTGTCGTAGCAGAGCGAAAGACAGGGGCCTGTAATCGTCACACCGTTCTTCTGGTTCCCAGGCGAGAAGATGATCGTCATCAGTGCAGCCGACACCCCGCCGCAGACCTCCTCGTAGGTGCCGGTCCTCCGGCCCGAGATCACCCTCATGGCCGGGATTTCCTTGATTGCAGGTTCTGATATATTCATTGCAAACAACTCCGAAAAGTCCCTGTTCTCGATCAGGAGGGACATGACCTTCTCCAGCCGTGCGATCTCGGACTCCGCCTCCTTCTTCCGCTTCTCTATCAGTGCCATTACGGCATCCCGGTCTCCGGAAGTGTGTGCAGAGAGGATCTCCCCTATCTCGGCAAGCCCGAACCCGAGGGTGCAGAGCGTCCTGACTTTTAGCGCGCTCTCGATCTGTGGAACCGTGTAGTACCGGTACCCGGTGAACCGGTCCTTTATCTCCGGAACAAGGATGCCCTTCCGGTCATAATGACGAAGCGCCTTCTGCGAAAGGTGGGTGAGGCTCGAGAACCTCCCTATCGTGATCCGGTCGGACGGCATGGTACATCACAGGATTATTGCCCCTGCAATATAGAGGGTCTTTCTCTCTCCCGGGGGAGGGTTCGGGGGAGGAATATATCGGGGATGCGGAACAGTACCTCCAGTGATGCATATCAATGGGGTGCGGCTGCTGCATGACCGGTTTCCCACGGATCGCAGTTATCCCTTCAACCTGGAAATCTTCCGGAAAACGGATTGGATCGGGTTTTTTCGGCCTGTCACATTCTTCATCGGGGAGAACGGGACAGGAAAGTCCACGCTGCTCCGTGCAATCGCAAAAAAATGCAATATCCATATCTGGAAGGAAGAGGAGAGGCTCAGGTTTCATCACAACAGGTACGAGGATGAGTTGTTCCGGTTCATCGATGTCGAATGGAGCGGGAAGCAGGTGGCGGGGTCGTTCTTCTCATCCGAACTGTTCCGGTACTTTGCAGAGGTCCTCGACGAATGGGCAATCGCAGATCCCGGGAGACTCTCGTATTTTGGAGGCGACTCACTCATGAACAGGTCACACGGGCAGTCACACATGGCTTTTTTTGCCAGCCGGTACCAAAGGGGAGGCCTCTTCCTTCTCGATGAACCCGAGAATGCCCTTTCGCCAGCGACCCAGATAGAACTCCTGCACCTGCTTAAAGCAGTCACATCCACCGGGAAAGTCCAGTTTCTCATCGCCACGCACTCGCCGATTCTTCTGGCGTATCCCGGTGCGGATATCTATAGTTTTGACATGATACCGATCCAGAATGTTGAATACGAGGAGACGGAGTATTACAGGGTGTACCGGGACTTTCTCAACAACAGGGAGAAGTACCTGGACTGGTCGTGATCCTCTTCATGGGGGTGCTGCATAGGCTGGGCCAGGCACGCATCTCCTGTCAGGAACCCTGCTGTTATGAAAAGGAGCTCCTGTCTCTTATGACACCGCGTGGTTATCCTCCACGATCTTCCCGTCGCGGAGCCGGATGATCCGGTCGAAATACTTTTTGTGCCAGTCCTCGTGCGAGACCATCACGATAGTCTGGTGCATCTCCCGGTTGATCTCCTCGAAGAGATCGAGCACCATGCGGGAATTCTCTGTATCGAGGTTCGCACAAGGCTCGTCGGCAAAGAGGATGTCCGGCCTGTTCACGACGGCACGGGCGATGGCGACCCGCTGCTGCTCCCCGCCCGAGAGTTCCTTCGGGAGGTGCCATCTCCGGTCGGAGAGCCCGATCCGGTCGAGGACATCGAACGTGGCAGCTGTATATTCCTCATCTGTCCGGTCGTTCCGGAGCATGGCAGGAAGGAAGACATTCTCGGCAACCGTCAGTTCCGGGACGAGGGCATAGTCCTGGAAGACGTACCCTAACTTGTAGAGCCGGAACATGGTTTTCTCGTAATCGTTCAGCGTGTTCACGTCGATCCCATCGAGCGTGATCTCTCCGCTCGTCGGAACATCGAGGAGCCCGAGCATGTGGAGGAGCGTCGACTTGCCACTCCCTGAAGCGCCCATGATCCCGACGAACTCACCCCTGCCGATGGAGAGGGAGACACCATCCAGTGCCCTGACCCCGACGTTTCCCATCTGGTAGACTTTCTCGAGACCCGCACATTCGATCATGGTATCAGGCCCTCATGGACGACTGTATCTCTTCCCGCGAGACCTGGTACGCGGGAACGTACCCAGCGACGATCGCGGAGGCCAACAGTATCAGCGAATTCGAGACGAGATCCATAGGCGTCAGGTACATGTAGGCAGACCATTCGGGGGTCACGATCGGGTTGACTGCCAGGTAGAGCGCGAGAAGTAATGCAATCACGATACCAAGGCTGATCCCGAACAGCGCCAGGATGATGACCTGGAACCCGTAGTTGTGCATGATGACCTCCTTCTGCACCCCGATTGCCCGAAGGATCCCAATCTGCTTGCGGCTGTTGATAGTCTTGATCGTGATCACGATGAAAAGAACAACGGTCGTGATGATGATGCTCACGATCAGGGAGACCATGTTGATGATGTCAAAACTCTGGAGCACGCTCCCGATCGCCTTTGAGAGGAGATCGTCGGTGGTATGAACCTGCGGGGAGACCCCGTAACTCATCAGCATGTCCTTGACAAATTTCTCGGAGTACCCGGGTTTTGTCTTCACCGTGATGTACTCTGCTTTGTCGAGTGATCCCCCCTCGACAATTTCCATGTCTGACCATGTAATGAGCGCCGAGTTATCCGATGAGGTCCACCCGGTCGAATAAATCCCTTTCACCCGGTAGTCCTTGATGTACCCGTTCCCGAATTCGACAGTAATCGAGTCCCCGACCCGCACCCCGCCAAGCGAAGAGTAGAACTCTTCCTCCTGCGGGATTGTTGCATCGCCGGCAACGATCTTTCCGATGATGATCTCGCCCGTGTCGCCTTCACCGAGGTAACTTCCCGCGATCATCTTCGTATGGATGGGAGAGACGGACTTTTCGTCGGTCGGGCGTATCGCCCGTATCGAACTTCCCAGGATACGCTGCCGGTACTTGAGAGTCGCACCTTTCGAGTAATGCGGGGTTGCTCGTTCAACGCCCGGCATGCTGTTGATGAGATCGAGCGTTGCATCGAGGTCCGTGATGTACTGCTCCCCCGACTGCGGGCTGACAAGCACGTTCCCGACCTCGTAATCGACGATCTGGGTCTTGATCGTCTGGCCGATCCCTGCGAAGAGCGACGGGAGGAAGATCATGTTGGTGAAGCACATCCCGACAATAAGGATCGTCAGGAGGGCGCTTGACCTGCTTCCCCTCCGGAGCGACCGCCAGGCCAGGAAAAGGGCTACTTTGAGTTCTTTTTTACCCATGGGAAGGCACCGTTCCCGTTCTTCTTCGGCAGGTACCAGTAGCGGTAGGCAAGGAACCCGGCGACGATGGCGATAATTACTATGAAGATAATCGTCCCGGTATAGTCCGCGGGTGTCACCCGGAGGGACATCGGGAAAGTCACGGTGTGGGTTCCGAGGTCATCGGTATAGTTGATGGTCACTTTATACTCGTAGGTCCCCCCGGGCCCCCCGTCGAGCATGAACAATGCGGGGGCATCGTTGTTCGGCTTGATCTTCCCTATGAACGACTGCCGGTTCCCTGTCATGGGGAGGTCAATGGTCGCGGTTACCTGTTTTGCCTCCCCTGTACCGGTATTCTCTATCCGGATAGTGAGGTCAAACGGCGTCCCAGCGGTCACTCTCCGGGGAGTGGTATCGACTGAAACGAATCCGAGTTCGGCTTTTCCCTTGATGGGGATCTCGATCGTTTCGTCCTGGTGCCGCTGCGTGCCGTCAGGAAGCTTGTAATCGATCCCAAGCTGGATCTTCTGGAGGCCAACGGCCACGAACCTGTCGGTGATGAATTCGAGGGTGACCGTCCGGTTTTCTCCCCCGTTCAGGGGATCGATTGTGAGAGTATTCGGTCCCTTCGCACCAAGCGATGTCGTGGAGGTCGAGGTGGTGAGAACGATATCGCTTGCCCTGATTGCCCCTGCGTTGCTGATGACGAGGACAACAGGGAAGCTTTCACCGGGATTGACGCTTTCAGACAGTTGCTTGGAAATAACGAGGGTGGGGCTCTGCATCACATATTGATCGGTATTCACGTTCACCGGCACCGGATAACGGACATTCTTCCCGCCGTTGATCTCCACCCATACCTCGGGGAAGTAGAGCCCTTCCGTTCCGGGTGCCTGGATGGAGAAGGTGACATCCACTGACTGTCCGGGCCCAATGGCGCCGAAGTGCTGGTACGACCCGTCGATCACGCGGATCTCGCCCCCAATCAACTGCACGCTTTCGATCACGGCCGGGATGTCCGTGCTCTTCGTGGTCTGAAATTCACCCGATGCAGAGACGCCGGATGACTCCTTCATGGATGCAGATCCCGCGGTGTTCGTGAGCGTCACCTGGATCGTCCCGTAGCCTCCCGGTGCGAGGACCGAGGGGGTGACGGTGTAGTCCGTGATGATTACTGTAGGATCCGCCGCCGAAGCGTGGGAGCAGCAGGCTCCCAGCACGAGCAGGAAGAGAATTCCTGTCGTTATCAGATTGAACTTCTGGATTTGTGCGCATTGCATGGGCTTCACCTCAAAGTCGGGGAGCAATATGACCCCCGCTCCCGTGTGCAGTGTGATTGCTATCAGTTCGTATCCCCCCACACATTCCACTGGAGAAGCGACCTGTGATATTTGAAGTTGCAACTTTAAGGTTAAGAATGTTACCCAAAGTAAAATTATAATTACTATGAGTATAGTATCTCTATAGAGCGCGGGAGACAGGACGCAATTGGCACGATTATACCCCGAATACAAAGAAGAGGTCCGGAAGAAGATTGTTGCAACAGCCCATAATATCTTTCACGAGAAGGGATATGCCAACACCAAGATGTCCGACATCGCGACCGCACTGAACGTGACCAAGCCCACCATCTACCACTACTTCGATACCAAGGAGGATCTCTTCATCGCGGTGGCCGAGTTCGAGAGGAGGATACTCCAGGCACTCATCATGGAATCCTTCAGGGATCGGGATTTCGTCACTGGCGCAGGGGTCTTTTTTGATACCGTCATGGAAGGCTATCTGAAGAATATCGGGCCCGAGAGCGTGGCTATCACTACGAGAGACGAACACTTAAGGGCCATCATTCTCGACGACCGGGAGAAGTTCCTCAATGTGATTGCCGGGTTCCTTGCAGAGCGCCAGGCTATCGGGGAGATCAGGAAGGATTACGACGTCCGGGTTCTTGCCTGTACCTTTAATGCCCTCTTCCAGGGCCTGCTGATATACGCGATGCAGGGGATGGATATTGACGATCTCCGCACCGTGTGGAAAACCACCGTGCAGGGACTGACCCAGTAAGTTATCCGGTCCTTTTAGTCAGGGAATAATCAGGACATCCTGGCTTTTTTTACGCACTCTCGATCTACTGGACGGTATAAGAGCGGTATCGTGGATCCACCTGAGGTTATCCCAGCTTATTCGGCAGCAGGTGTTTCTTCTTGAGGTGTTTCTCTCTTGATCTTCACCGGATGGCCCTCGAACCGGTACATCAGGGCGATGACTGCCGGCATGATCAGGATAGCCCCCAAAAGGGAGAACCCGACGGTAATCACCGTCGTAAGACCGAAATTCGAGATGATATTAAATTCCGAAAGAATAAGGGCAGAAAACCCAAATACCGTGGTCAGGCCGGATACGGTGATCGCCATACCGATTTTTTGCACGCTGGTCTGTATTGCCGAATAGAGATCCAGGCCCCTGGCCATCTCTTCATCGACCCTCTCCATGATCAGGACCGTGTATTCGGATGCAACACCGATGGTCATGGAACCGAGGACTGCGGTGAGGGGTGTATAATCGAGGCCCAGGAGATACATGATCGCACCGTTCCATCCCACGATGGCAATGATGGGGATAAGGGGTGAAATGGCGTGGATCCGCCTGTACACGAAGAGGAGAAAGCCAAGGATGAACACAAAGCCAAGTACGGTCATGAGCATCTTGGAATTGCTGATATCTTCAATCAGCGAACCATACATCTCAAGCATTCCGGTGACCCGGGCGCTCACCCCGGGCGGCGGTGAATACCACACCATGTCATTCTGAATCAGCTCGATCAGGGACTGTGCCTGGTAGATCTCCATATCGACGGTTGAAAATTCAAGCACCGTCTCCACGTTCCCGTTGAGGTACCGGTTTTTTGTCTGGTCTGGAATGAGGACGAGAACCTGCTGGACCTCTGTATCAGTCTCTGGGAGTTTCCCGTTGTTATACTGGGCAAGAAGGGTGGCGATACTGGTGACCCCGGTGATCTTGTCATTATGAGTGGTCTCGTACTCCCCGAAATCCCAAATCCACGCAAGGGTGATGGGGTTCACCACGTTTTCTCCTGACACCAGGACAGGGATGGTGCTTGTCGAGCCCATTGTCCTCGTAACCTTGTTCGTGTCCTGGAGGGCGGGCATCTCGGATGGTACAAAGGTCTTCTCATCGGCACTGATGGGGACTTCATTATCAAGGCTGAACCCGACAAGAGCCACTATGAATACGAACATAAGAATTGGGACAGGGTTTTTTGCTATCCGGTAGGCAATCTTTCCCAGCAGTGCATCGTATTTCTCGATGAACGAACCACGTGAACCCGTCTTATGCACCGGGACGGTATCACAACCCTTCCACTCCAGTTCACAGGCCTCGACATTATTGAGCCCGCCTTTCGGTATCTTTTGACGATATTGTATGAGGACAGCAAAGACCGGGACAATGATCAGGGCGGCAAGGTAGCACGACATCACCCCGATAGTACAGGTGATTCCGAAATCGCCCACCATGGGAATCGGCCCAAAGACCATGGCGATGAACCCCATCGAAGTGGCGAGCATGGCAACAAGGACTGACGGACCGGTCTTCGTGATGGTGGTGGTCACTGCTTCAGAGAGTGTTGATTTACGGATCTCCTCTTCCAACCTTGAATGCATCTGGATGGCATAATCGATACCTATCCCGATAAGAACCGGGAACGCCCCGATTACAACCATGCTGATGGGAATTCTTGCAAGTCCCATGATCCCAAACGTGAGAATGAGCCCCGATGCCACGACCATGACGGATAAAAGGGGGTAGTGCACGTGGTTGAAAAGGCCCATGACTGCCACGACCATCAGGACCATGGCAGCAATGATGAGGACTCCCATTGATGACCCCATCTCTTTTTGCATCTCCTGGGAGAATGCCGGCTGGCCGGATATGGTCACGGTGATGCCGGGAGGGGGGTTCGAGAGTGAGACCCTGTTCCGGATATTATTGAGGACCTGTTCCTGCATGTCGCTTGAGAGTGCCGGCTGGAGGGTAACGACGCTGATGGTCATCATGTTCGAGGGGAGGTAACTTTCGACAATCTCCGAGGATGCCTGATCAATGATCTGGTTGACTTCTGCCGTTGATACTGGAAGCGTCCCGCCGTTCCCCTGCTTCAGCAGGTCGACAATCCCCGACACCCGTTCCACGTACTGCTCGTTTCCGATATCAGCCTGAAGCCTCTCGATATAATGGAGGCATTCAACCTCCGTGATATCTTCCGTCTCGATGATGAGCATGATTGCGCTTGAGCCATATGTATCAGAATAGTGGGAGAGCAGGGCACCACGGGGGGTATTTTTATCAATATACGTATCTTCTCCTGTCTCCATAGTCACCAGGGTGATCCCGAAGAGAGCAATAAAAAATATCAGGACCGTCACTCCCGCGACGATATGGGGATGGGTGGTGACTTTCCTTGCCAGCCAGTTGAATGGATTTATCATTCAGGCAGTACCTCCAAAGGTGGTGTTACTGAGGAGACCGCCTGGCATTGATGATAGGTGAATTGAGAGCGGGGTTATAGAAATGCTTATATCCGGACGCATAGCCGGTCGCGATATGCGTGAGAATGGAAGGCGACGATTCATGGGCGTTGTCCTGTTCACTACAACAGTACTATCGGGATAGAACCTTATAATTCTGGTGCATCTGAAACAGGAGCAGTGATACTGTATGGTAAAACAATACGTGGTCTCTCCGGCCGGCGCACCCTGACATTCTCATGGTGCGGGATGACCCGGGTTTCCCCGGGATGAACGAATACGATGCACTTGCCTCAATGGGATGAGGACGAGGGCTCGCTCTTATCCCCTTCAATAAAC
>Ga0172362_10003531_pt1 | contig 13496 bp, 11 predicted proteins | sample LakKivs1_kivu2a2_FD_114534 | JGI IMG/M metagenome (GOLD analysis project Ga0172362, IMG submission 114534) | Sediment microbial communities from Lake Kivu, Rwanda - Sediment s1_kivu2a2 | ecosystem: Environmental > Aquatic > Freshwater > Lake > Sediment | place: Rwanda: Western Province, Lake...
GGAATCTTCGCTATCTGATGGACAAAGTAAGGAAGCAATTTGGCGAGCAAACGCTAGATTTCGTGCAACAAACCTTGGTGAATTTCCCTGGATACAAGAGCATAATTGCGCAGCAAATCGAAAAAGAAGACCTTATTCCAACTTCATTAATATCCCATCTTTCAAAAGGTAACAGACAACGTTTCCTTACACAGGCCGAGAAGATCAAAGACATCTTGAAGTCCATTCTCTCTCCGTAAGCCAAAGACTGTGACTCCCAAAAAAACGGGCAGACTGCGGTCATGTGAACTTGACACGCAGAAAGCTATCTGACGGCTCGCTGATTAAGACATTGGTCAACCATTTCCATCTTACTAAACGAAAGGTGGCGAGCAGATAAAGGAATGCACAGATTATCCAGTAACCAATATATCATTAGTATACCCGACCTTAACATGACTTTCGTGCACTTTCTAGAAGACGGCGTGCCACGGCTCATTTTGGTTTGATAATCACATCTGCACTAACTCATAGATTGACCGTTCTCGCTAGCAAACTGCCACAGAGTTTCCCGATTATATGAGATGAAAGTTGAATGACATAGAGGAGGTCAGTCCTTCTAGAGCTTTCTCTAGGCCGTAGAAGGTTTGCGAAATGGCCAAAGAGCTTTCTGTAAATGAAGTAATCTATGCTAGGTGACTTCATGTGGTATTTGTTCAACTTCGAGCTGGCAATTCCGTACTGAATGTATTTCCTGACTAGGCTTGAGTAACTTTTAGGGAAGCTGTGCCGAATGATAATTAAAGGGTCGTATACTAGTTTTCCCATATGCCTTTGCAACATCCGCCAAAATAGATCTATGTCCTCACCATTATTTTTGAAAAATTCATTGAACCCTCCTGTTTGGAGAAGCGCATCTTTGCGGTAGGCGCAGTTAGCAGTTATAAATGCTCCGGCTAAGGATTTCCTTTCTAGAGTAAAGCTAGAGGGAGGAAACTTCATGATTTCGTTTAAGAACACAGAGCCTGAAAACGCCTCGATATCGTTTTCAGGCGGGAGAGGTAACATTATCCCTCCAACACCAATAAGAGCAGAGTCATTCTCAAAATGGCTGTAGATTCTTTCTAGCCATGTCATTTCAGGCACACAATCAGAATCGGTAAAGGCTATTATTTCCCCATTGGCTGCCTCTATCCCCAGGTTCCTAGCGGCTGCGGCATGGACTTTAGGATTGTAGATTACTCTTACGGGGAATTCACGCGCTTTTTTTACAGTGGAGTCTCGTGAATACCCATCTACGATGATTACCTCCTCCGGCTTGTGAGTCCCGCTATATAGAGCTTGAAGAGTTCTAGAGAGCTTTCCCTCGCTATTGCGAGTTGGAATCACTACACTAATTAACATTGCTTCTGCTGTCCCCCGTCCTTAAAGCAAAATAGTGTACACCGAATATAAGATAAGGAATGAAATAACAAAACTCCATGTCTTGATAACACCCCACTGCCAACGACCATATAGTTGCCCTTCTACATAAACAAACTTGAGGGGCATGAGTCGCATTTTACCGTGACGCAAACATTCGATTATCATGCCGAGTTCAAAAATGAAGTCAACCATTATTGAGAGAGAGGAGTAGATTGCCTCTTTCCAAAAACTTCCTGGCCTTCTCCGATAAGATACAAGAAACCCTTGGATAAGAATTGCTATAAGTAGCCATAAGAAAGGGAACAAGATGAGAGAGAGGATATGCGCTCTAAAACTTCCATAAAGACTAATTATCAACAGGATGCCAAAGAGTAAAACCGGTTTCGGGATCTCGTAATATGAGCTTTTCTGATGCCGAGTTAAAAGGTAATATTCGGCCCTACCCCATCTGAATGCTCTTTCAATCAAAGCAACCCAACTGCTCCAAGTCTCTCGGGTATGATATGCAATAGCTTTGGAATTACACTTGATTTTGTAACCCATTCCCTGAACTCGATAACCAAGGTCAACGTCTTCCCCTCCCTCCTTAGGTGGTAAGATATTTGCAAAGCCTCCTACATCATCAAGTACTTTTTTCCTGAAAGATATGTTCGTGCAAGGTCCCCAAGACACATATTCCCAATGTTTAGCAAATTGATATGGATGCAAAAATGGCATCTTTTCTACAACATTCCAGATATTCCTCCTGTCACCCTTGAACTCAGTTATTCCTAAGCAGCCCCCAATGCTCTCATCAGTATAGCTCTTTAGGTGTTCTTCCAAAGCATCTGGATGAACCCAACAATCTGAATCTACAAACAAAATGAATGGGAAATCTGCTTGGGTTACACCGAAGTTACGCTTGTTTGATAGGCCACCATGGTGATAGAAGTATTCCCCACCGTGACTTCCGCAGAGAGTCTTTATTAACTTTGCTTCTTTTTTTGAGCTATCATCAACAATGACAATCTGAACGGGTTTGGTTATACGCTCCTTAGCAACCTCTAGGCTCATAAGTAATTGCTCTAAGTATCCTACCCTGCTCTTTGTAGGCACTACTATCGAAATACCTTGTTCCATGTATCTCCTGACAATCCTCAGGTTGCATATATAACTACTAACGTCAAAAATAGGGCAATAATAATGCCCCAGGCTCTTACTATCCTGCTATCCCACTCAACGGTAAGTTGCCCAGGCGAGTAGAGAATTTTTCGGTATAGCATTGAAAGACTTCCTCTTCTTAAAGATTCAAAGGCGGCCCCTGCTTCAAATGTAAGGTTTAGAAAAATGACCAAAAGCTCAGAAAATATCAAAAGAGGTTTCCCCCTCGCGTCAGCTACTTTAAAGGTAGCTTCTAGTAATAATGCTGAAGGTATCCAGATGCCCATAGTTTTAACTGCTATATCAGTATGGCCTGTGAAAATTTCAGCTAGACATATAAGCACAACAAGCATGAGAATGGTAACAAATTTGGGAAATTCGATACTTGTAAGTTGAGGATGCTTCCTTAATATGTGGAAATCTGTTCTCCCCCATCTAAAGAACTTCTTAGCTGATAAGAAAAGATTGCTCCAAGTTTCCGTTGTATGGTTAACTATCGCGTTAGAGTTACATTTGATTTTATAGCCAGCTTTGTTGATTCTCACCCCAAGGTCGACGTCTTCCCCACTATAAGAGAAGTTTGTGTCAAAACCCCCTATCTGCTCTAGTATAGCCTTTTTGAACGAAATATTGGTGCACGGACCCCAAGGCGCGTAATCTGTTCTCTGAGGGAATGAAAAGCCGATGATAAAAGGAGTCTTTTCGATTACTTTCCACCCCCAACTCCTTTCTCCTACGAAGTTGGTAATGCCAAGGACACCGCCAATAAATTCCTCCTGATATGAATTGATATGCTCTTGCAAAAGTCCCGGAACCACCACGCAGTCAGAATCAATAAAGAGAATAACTTCGTTTCTAGCTTTCTCCACTCCGAAGTTACGCTTCACTGACAAATTCCCCTTGAAGAAATAGAAGGAATATCCAAATTGTCTACACAGATTCTCTATCACTTGTCTTTCGCGTATATGGCTGTCGTCCACAACTATAACTTCTAAATGTATTCGCTCTCCATCAGATTTCGACTCCTCGCTAAGAGAAGCAAACAGTCGCTGTATATACTTGACCCTGTTATGAGTCAGGATGACTACAGAGATTCCTTTCGGCATTACTCTCCATTCAGACAAAATAAAAGATGAACCCGAAAAGTAAAGCTATAACTATAGCCCACATTTCATGTGCTCTCTCATTCCAGACAAAAATCACTTGCCGGGGATCATCCATAACTTCACTGTAAAATGTGGATATACACCTCTTTTTAAGTGATTCGATAATAGTTCCCAATTGAAAAAGGAACTGTAGCATCTCCGCTGGCACCTCAAAAACAATGTCTCGCAAAGAAGCATGTTTCGAAGCAATCACCTTGAGCAAAGAGTCAATGAGTAAAAAGAGGATCAGCCAGGCTATAGGCTGTAGTAGGTATAAAAAGGAATGTGTAATCACTATTTCAAAGAGAGCAATAAGGCACAATAGAAAGAAGATGGTAATGGGTTTAGGGAAAGTAACCGATAACTTGTCTTTATGTTTCATATGGAAAACATAACAATCCATCCTTCCCCAGCGAAAAACACGTTTTGCCACAGCCAATAGATTGCTCCACGTTTCCCTTGTATGAAAAACTACGGCATTTGGGTTCATCTTTATCTTGTATCCAGCTTTATTCATTCTCACCCCCAACTCCACATCGTCGCCACCTAGTTTGAAAGGGAAAGCCGTATCAAATTTACCAACATCTTCCAAGGCTTTCTTCCTAAAGGAAAGGTTGGTGCAGGTCCCCCAAGGAGCAGAATCTAAGACTTGGCCAAGGGTCTTGGCGAAAGAAAAAGCATCAAGGAACTTTGTTCTTTTGACCACATTCCAAGTAAAACTTTCCTTGCCGCTAAAGTCTGTTATCCCTAGAACTCCCCCAGTACTAGGATCACCATACATTTTCAGATGCTCCTCAAAAATCTTCGAGCCGACCTCACAATCAGAATCAACAAAAAAGATAATTTCTCCCCTTGATTCTTCAATGCCACGATTCCTCTTCTCCCTAACGCTGGAAGGACCATGTATGTACTGGGCTTCATATTGCTGACACAGGCTTTCAACCTTACCTCGCTCCGATAGTGGACTATCATCAACGATGATGGTCTCGACTATTACATTAGAATCTTTCGCAGCCTTCTGTAGGGATATGAGAAGTCTCTCAACAAGATCAAGTCGTCCCTTGGTTGGTACTACAACGCTAAGGGAGTGAGATAAATCCGTTGTGCTACTCATCTTTTTCATGCTCAAATAACAGGCTATTCTCCCGATGAATTGGCTATTTGTTTGGTCACACTTAACTTCTCCCCCCAGATTTATCGATTAGCTTTTCCAAAGCTACTGTGCCGAGCTTAAATTCTTCGAGATGTCTCTCCCACTCTTCTTTCCAATTTAACCAAGCAATGCAATCACTCAAGCGTATTTGCTTCACCTCCCCGTTGAATTTCCTCTCCCATTCTAGGATCTTCTTGAGTATCTCTTGCCAGCGCCAGATTTCTGCTTCCTGGCGCGCGACATCGCTTTTCTGCTGGTAATTCTCCATTCTGCTTGTATCCCGCTGGGAATCTCGTTGCTCTTGCAAGCAATGTAACTGCTGCTGACGCCTATTTATCGCCTCCTCTATAGTCGTCTTTAATTCGTTTATTCCCCTTTTAAATTCTGGCTGGAGATCTCGTGGCCTAAATGCGAATCCCCTTTCGTAAGTGACTATCAAATTGCGACCAACCAATAATAGACCCGCAACCACGAGCAACAATATCACCAAATGAAACCTCAACGTCAATTGAGTTGTGAAGCTAGTTATTAAAAGCATAAAAATGTAGGCAAACACGAGAACCACAGGCAGTACTTCGAAGAGAATCTTCAGAACAGACCGTTTTTCTTTAATACCTATGTCAGAGCCCCTCATCACTCTACAAACCACTAGCGCAGCTATGGTCGCTAGCCCCGCAAATACCGCAACGTGAACTTGCCCGGGCAACTGGAGGTTTTGTGAAAGTAAATAAAGAGAAATCAATAGGGGAAGAAAAAGTACAATAATAGGCGAAGATACCACTCCTAAGCTTCTCGTAAGGAGGATCCTGCGGGGAATAGCCTCCCCGCTCTTCTGGAATACATTCGAGCCCATAAACTGAACTACAGGAATAAGAAAAGCAAAACCTATAAAGGTAGCACTCACTTGGGCAATTACTGATAGAAAGGCTCTAGTAGCTTCTTCCGACACTTATCCCCTGCCTTTAGGCGTCCTCAAAGAATCCGAATCTCACTTCCTTAAAGTCAAATCACGTTTGTTAGCCGAAGCATATATCCAGCCTCTAACTTGCCAAAGTCATCCACGGGTGTTCTGCTTTGGAGGAATCTTATAAAGTATATCAGCCCATTCATATAATGTTTGCTCAGTATGACAAAACAACAAACAGCCCCTGCATTTGCCCTGTTTCATCCGGACTCGTTGCCTTTTAAATTCACGAGAGAACCAAACATCCTCTAGATTGTCTTTACGAAGGTCTGCTATTGGTGGTAGCTGAGAGCAAGGGCGCAACTGAAGATCTGCCCAGACATGAACCCCTGTATAGGCAGCACTACACCTGAAATCATGTGGCATTTTGTCATGAATTAAAAACTCAGGGATCCATTTGAGGAACACTATTGAGTTAGTAATGGGGAATCCTTGTTTTTTCATCTCAATTAATTTTTCTATCTCTTCAACAAGAAGCGGAAGCGTTTCGGATGTTGGAATCAGGTCATCACTTATCCTACCAAGAACCTTCTCGTATGATTGGAAATTTATAAGCACCTTGCCTCCGCTAAGATTTGTGACCTCTTCGACTAACCGGACTAATTTGGTAATATTATATCGATTAATCACACAACTTATGGCGACATCCATCTCAGGATTCCTTTCTTTAGCATAGATCAGTGATCCAAAAGCCTGTTCCACAGTTTTGAAAGATACCCCTCTCAATTTTTGATAAATTTCTGGGTCAGTGGCATCCAAGGATAAAGTTACACAATCTAATCCCGATCTTACCAGCTTGATAATCCTCTCCTTTGACAAGAGAATTCCATTTGTCACAATCTGAGCTCTCATACCAGAGTTACTCACGACAGAAACGATTTCTTCTAGGTCCTTACGAAGCAGTGGCTCCCCCCCGGACAGAGTCACCACTTTTACTCCAAGGTTCTTAAGGGAGTAGAAAATCACCCCTAACTCTTCAATGGTAGGATCGATAATATAGTTTGGCAACTTCCAGACGTCACAATAATAACATTTGGAGTTGCATCTTTGTGTAATACCTATTGACGCAGTCAACGGGGGGACCACCGGGAGATTCACTAGGTTGGATATCTTAACCAAAGATTTATACCCCAGGTGTCTCCTGAGGCCTCTGGTAACAAGAGGTAAACTATAACGACAAAATCTCATACATTGCCCATTTGCTCTGATATTTGCTGTTTCCCAGCCAGAGCCACAACCCCGAGGAAGCCTTTTGGGATTAGTGGTTCTCCTCCCGTTAAGGTCACTAGCCTCGTTCCAATGCAGTGTCGGGAGCTAAATATTTCTTCCAAATCCACAAGGCTGATTTCACGTTTGCCTGTTAACCTCCAAATGTTACGGTAGCTGCACTTGGAGTCGCACTGCAGGGTCACCTGTACCGCAGAAGTCACTGGTTGAGCAAGGAGTAGATTAGGCCAGTGAGATAAATCCACCATCTTTCTATATGTAAATTTTTTAGGATTCTTTGTATAAAGGGAAATATTATTTGACTTGCCACTAATCCTCCTCCTTAATTTCAAGTTGCTCTTCCTTATTGTAATTTATTGCTGACTTCTTCTAACTCCTCTGCTACCTTGGTAAAAAGGGAGCTTAAGTCGGCAAATGAACCGCTTTCTATCATGGCCACGACATTTTCTAGAAATTGCAAATTAAGAGTGCTAACCTTCGTCAAGGCTTCCCTCACCACTTTTTTCCAATACGAAGGAGCTTCCTGACTTAAAGAAAGCAGATTTTTATATAAAAGAAATAATAGATTGCGATAAGCTGTCTGTTCTCGATAATCGGCAAGGAGCCTCCTGATAAGTTCAACCCTGGGGTCATGAACGAAATAGTCCAGATGAAATTCTCTCCTAATTAGCCTTCCCTTTTTCCCCAATTGTTCTTCCAGGTCAGTGCCTTTCAAAATTGATAAGCCGTGAATATCGAAGGGAGCCATGGCTGGAACTCCTTTTAGCGCTCTAAGGGTATCCTTCATGTCATCTAAAGAAGTTTCCATATCATACAGGATTATCCCAGGGCTGATATTTATGTCCAAGGAAGTTAAGATATTAACAGCCTGCAAGCTGTGTTCTAATTTTATGGGTTTTTTGAGAATATCTAAGCTTTTCTCCAGCGGTGACTCGAAACCCAGATAAACCAAAAATAGGCCTGCCTTTTTAAGTACTTTGAAAAGACCTTTATCTACACCACTCGGGAGGCACTGCATGATTATGTTTATCTTCAACCGCCGTCTGATAATTCCCCGGGCTATCTCGTAAGCCCGCTGTTTCCCTTTATCTCCAATAATGAAATTATCATCCACAAAAAAGAAGGTCCGGGCGTCATATTTATGTCTTAATAATTCCAATTCAGCAACAATATTTTCCGGAGACCTCTGGCGGTAAAGAGATCCCCTGTGTTTTTTGTAAAATCTGTGAATCTGACAGAAGCTACAATTATATATGCATCCCCTGCTGCCGCTGATGACTACCGGGAATCCCTGTCGAATTATTTCTAGCGCGTGATCCCGAGCTGGAAAGGGAAGGGCGTCTAAATCCTTTAGAAGCCGCCGCCCCTCATTGTAAACCACTCTTCCTCCTTCGTAGTGGGCTATCCCTGCTACCTGTCGCCAGTTCCGGGCATTTTGCATATTCTCAATTAATTCCCAAAAAGAGCTTTCGCCTTCCGAAAGAATAATGGAATCGATAACGGAATTAAACTCCGTTAAAATCTCTTCATACCAGAAGGTTGCGAAATGCCCTCCCAAACATGTATGTATTTTAGGCAGCACGTTTTTCAGCGACGAAGCAATCTTTAGAGCACTGGTCAGAGCATCAAAGTTGCCTACAGTAAACCCTGCCACGGAAAGAGAAGGTGTTTTCCTAATTTTCTTGAAAGTTTCTGCCATATTTAAATTAAAGACGTTAGCATCAACAAGCTTTACCGGGATGGAACGACTCCTTAAAAAGCTAGCAAGGTAGGCTATACCTAAGGATTCCGTTTTGTACCAATAGGGAGAGGACGGAGGATTTACCAATACAACCCAGGGCACTTCCCGATTTCTGTTAGAAGGAAGAATACTCATGTATCGCTTCTCCTCTTATAATTCGCGACGAATTATTAATAATTATCTCGCCACTAACAGAAGAAAGGAATCTCAAGTAACATGGCGTATGATAAGATAAGGGTAACTTAACCCCGCTGGTACGCAAAGTAGTTTCTAAAACAGTTTTTATGTACAACTCTAAATTAACAACGCTGTTGCCGTCTTGGAAGGTAATACTATACGATAGCCCTTTGGGGTTGTTAAACAACCGTGGACCTGTCTCAAAGTTGAAGGAGGCTTTTCGGATTCTGGGGCAGTAGATAAACTGCCATTTCTCATTTTCCAACCAGGCAAGAAAAAAAATGGGTTTATTATTCATGGTTTTAAGGGCCAACTCTGCAATAATTAAGGTTCCAGCAGGTCCTGGCTTGCGTAACCAGTGCCAGTGGTGAATGTTGTCCCTAAGCGAAAAGGTAGCCCAGTTATGGTCCTGGTAACCTTTTCCCGTAACCTGCCAGTTTATCCCCCTATATCTTATTTCTCCCGCTACCTCTGCCACCGGAAAAGGGACAGACCAGCCGAAGAAACGGTGCCAGTCCTGTAGGAAGAAAAGTTTCCCGTCATTCCCTATCTGAAATCCTTCCTTTGCCTTGTCATAGGTTAAATGTATCTCCACATCATTTTCTTTTAGCTGTAAGAACAGATCTTTCTCTCTCTCTTTTAACTGATTATGGTTTATTGACAGCAGCAATCCCACATCCTCCTTACAGGCAAAAGCCGAGCAAGGATATTCCTTGCGAACCTGTCTCACTTGGCCGCCAGGCAAGTTTAAAGTAAACTCGATTGTTGCTTTAACTGTTTCGGGTATAGGCAGAAAGCCACTTAAAGCAAAACTTCCTCCCAAAAAGGAACCGTCATCAAAAATGGCATCAAAGTACCACCACTCGGTATAAAAGGGGGAATCAAAAGACTGCCACAGATTACGGACAGGCTTCTCTAAACTTCCCTCGGGCATCCCCGGGGATCTGTAAATAATCGTTGGAATCCTTAGCCTCTGCTTTGACTCCACTAGCAGTTTCCTGTTCCAAGCCAAGTGAAATATGGGAAGAATAAAATAGGGGGGGTATGAAAGACCCAAAAGAAAAGCTAAGCTAAGGGGTAAGAATAAATAATAGAAGTTGCTGAAAAAAGATTCCTTCAGGATAACCTCGGTGAAAAGCCGCTCGTAAGTATATTTTCTCTCCAGGTATAAAGAAGCTATGGCATAAAAAGCTATAAAAAGGACAAGTGCTGTAATATTCAGAGAAATAAACACCAAGAGCCCTCCTAGAAGGACAATTTCCAGGGGAATTCCATAAGAAAGGAGGTATTTCCTGCTTTTGGCCAAACCCCATTTCACTACCTGGGTTTTCACTCCCGTTGCTAGGTCGTTGCTGTAATCCTTGATTTGATGCACTATAATACTCCGCAGTCCTATGATAAAAGATAGCAGAGTGAATAAAAGGGTATCTACACTAAAATGGTCAAAAAAGGCAAAGCAGAGCAAAACGGGAAGAGCTCGTTGGGTTAGGGCAGCCGTAATAAGACCGAAGTTCCCTTTTTCTTTAAACCTTACCGGAGGCAGGGAATAAAGTGCTGCCAGCAGGTACATAGAAAGGATAAACATTAATATTGAAAGATCCTTTTGCCATAAGGGATAAGAAACGGCTACCCCGCCGATAAGGAGACATAGAAGAAGCCCCTTAACTATCTGTGGGTGGAAGCCAAACTGAAGCTTACCTTTACCGGCAGCATGATCAACAGTTCTATCACTGTAGTCATTAACGGCATATCCAAAAGCCGCATAGAAACAGAGTAGAGCTACCAAGCTAAAAAATTGAAACAAGAGGTACCATCCTTTACTGCTGGATATAAGTACCAGGTAATAATAGGCTCCAAAAATTAAGGAAAGTTTGGAGATGTGCCACTCACTCCAACGAGCAAATATAAGGATATTGTTTAATTTCATAGGTTGCCTCAGTTTCAGATCTCCAATTTAAGCCCACGGCGGTGCGGGTATGCAAGTCAATAAGCATTTTGCACCTCCAATAGATTGGGATTATAGCGGAGGCAATTTCTTGAAGTCACATCGGTCTATGTATTTTATTAGTTCTTCAAGGAAAAAGGAAGAAAGATGCGCATCCTTTACGGATTCAGGGGTTGTCTCTCTCATATTTTATTCAACTCACGGATATCACTGATTCGCGCTGGCTTCAGGTTCTTCCTGGGGAAGGTGGCAAAAGGTACGTCTTCAACACCCACCGGAATCCCCAACTGAGCGGTAAGTTTACCCTTTATTTTTCGAAGAACTCCCACGGGGATCCGAGTACGAGGTCTCCGCTCCACATAGATTGCAATCTCCGGCTGTTCTAACACACCAGAAATCTTCATTCCCCATTCATTACCAACTTCGGAGTGCGAAAGTAAAGTTTCTTCTATATCCTTAATGAAGGCCCTCTTTCCCTTTATGCTTAGCATGTTACTTGGTCTCCCTTTGTAGTAGATACGAGGGGTAGTTCGCCCGCATCTACACCTCTCACGGGTAAGAATTACATAGTCATCGCTCCAGAAGCGAAGCAACGGCGCTCCTTTATTCCACAAAGTAGTATAAACTGCGACTCCTACTTCTCCATCGTTCACTGGTGTCTGAGTGTCAGGGTCAATAACCTCAGTCAATACATAATCAGCAGCTAAGTGTAGGCCATCCTTCTCAGGACACTCACCAGCAATGGGGCCAAAAATCTCGCTTAGTCCATAGAAATCAAAGCATTCTGCTTTCCAGTGTTCTTCAATTCGACGGCGGCGAGCATTACTTAAGTAATCCCCTCCAAAATGAAATTGACGTAACTGTTTTTGGAAGGCAATTTCCTTGGACTTATGAGCTAAGAATTCAGATAAGCGGCTTGCTACAATTGGAAGCGTAGCTATCATTGTTATAGGAAAGGCATTGAACGCCTTAGCAATCTCTACAAATGAAGCTACGCCGAGCGGAACCACTCCGGCACCGGCGCTAAGGTACTGAGCAACCATATAATACCCCATTGCAGGTATGCCAAACGGTGCCAGCACGAGGGCGATGTCGCCGGGTTTAACATCAACCCGTCGCATAATACGGGAAGCTACCTCATCAAAAACAGCAATGTCTTTTCTTGACCATGGATATAAAGTGCGCATGCCTGACGTCCCACTACTAGAGAAGAAAAAAGCGATACCGGCCGAGTCTTTAAGAAGTGTCCGATCCATCGGAGCAGATAAGCGTAATTCTTCCTTTGTGGTGAATGGTAATTTGGTTAAGTCGGTAAAGTGGGAAATCTTCTTGACATCGACGTCAGTGGCTTCGAATTTCTTTTTGTAAAATGGAACCTCACCAATGTATGGGAGTAACGCCTTCAATTTTGTCTCTTGCAGGTTCTGAAGTTCAGACGGAGACAGAAAATCTACATCCACTGTTTTCTCCTCCTGCCTGGTTATTGTGCTGGTTTGGGATATTACTCGCGCACTCCATAATTGTCCGCCATATAATCATTGATTTGCTTTACGCTTTCCAGCAGCACTGGGCGGTAATATTTCCGGGCAAAGGAAATAAAAGCCTCTAAGTCCTTGGGCAGACATTTTCCGCCGAAAGCTTTGCGATGCACTGTTCCGTACTTGCCTATTCTGGAATCCAAAGCCACAATATTGCCGATTTGCTGTGAATCCACCCCTAGTTTTTGGGAAATGAGAAAGATTTCATTCCAGAAGGATATCTTTGTTGCCAGCATACAATTAGCAACACATTTTATCATTTCTGCAGTCCTCAAATCTGTCCGAAAAACTGGCTTTTGGAGCGGTCTGTAGAGTTGCTCGAGAACTTCACCCGATTTCTTATCGTATTCTCCAATTACAATCCTATCTTGCGACCAGAAGTCTTTGTAATACTGAGGATCATCTGTCCAAGAGGATGTAACTTTAGTACTGAATTCAGGATTTACACAAATTCCCAATTCCTCCCCTAGTTTTTTGCCTGAATTGATAAGCAAAGGAATTAGGACACGCTCGGTAGTAGTGGGTACTACAGTACTTTTTATGGCTATCAAATGATAATCCTGCTTACCTTTTAAAACATTAGATAGTTCCTTTATCACTGAAATAACCTTACTCAAATCTACGTGCGCGGGAGACGATGTAGGTATGCAAACGAAGCTTAGATAAGAATGGTGGATAACGTACTTTAGGTTTGTAGTTGCTTTGTGTCCTAGTTTTGTCAGGCGATCTATCGTACTCTCGTCCACGTCATAGTAGAGTATTCCGTAGCCAAGTTGCTCAAAGCCATTGCCAACAACAAAGCCGACCCTTCCACTACCAATGATGCTAATATTATTCATTAACTGGACTGCACCCCTATGATTGGACAGATAAGGTTAGGAGAGTCCGGCGGGGTATTCCATTGTCCTCCTGAATAAGCACTAACTCCTCGAAGTCATCCGGTGAGTGGTAGCCAAGCGCCGAATGAAGCCTTTTGTGATTATACACCTCCTCAATGAAATAGGGTATTCTCTCCGTCATGTCAGCCAGTGTTTCATACTCACATAGATACACCTCCTCGTA
>Ga0172362_10003532_pt1 | contig 13494 bp, 12 predicted proteins | sample LakKivs1_kivu2a2_FD_114534 | JGI IMG/M metagenome (GOLD analysis project Ga0172362, IMG submission 114534) | Sediment microbial communities from Lake Kivu, Rwanda - Sediment s1_kivu2a2 | ecosystem: Environmental > Aquatic > Freshwater > Lake > Sediment | place: Rwanda: Western Province, Lake...
CGCCAGGCTCCTCTCTTTTTTGAGGGCCCGCGGCAACGGCAAGCACGGCAGGGCCAATCAGCCTTAGGGGAGTGTTCGCTTGACTCTCAAAGTCGCAGTAATTGGCGTCGGCAGCATGGGGTCCTCCCATGCCCGCGTGTACGGCAGCCTCCCGGGTGTCCGGCTCGTCGCCGTCTGCGACGCGGACGCTGCACGCTGCCGCGAGGTCGCCGAACGCCACCGCGCCGAGGCCGTCGCTGACTACCGCGATCTCGCCGGTGAAGTCGACGCTGTCTCGGTCGCCGTGCCCACCGTCCTCCACGCCGACGTGTCGCGGTACTTTCTCGAAAGTGGCGTGTCCGTCCTCGTCGAAAAACCCATGGCGCGTTCGTCGGCCGAGGCCCGCCAGCTCGTCGACGCCGCCTCCCGGACCGGCGCCGTCCTCATGGTCGGCCACATCGAGCGCTTCAACCCCGCCTTCGTCGCGATAGACCAGATGCGCGTCCGCCCCCTTTTCATCGAGTGCGACCGCATCAGCCCCTTCCGTTTTCGAAGTGCCGACATCGGCGTCGTCTTCGACTTGATGATCCACGACATAGATCTTGTCCTGCACTTGGCGCGTTCGAAGGTGAAATCCATCGAAGCCTGCGGCGTTCCCGTTCTGGGTGACAGCGAAGACATATGCAACGCCCGCATCGTCTTCGATAACTCCTGCGTCGCCAACGTCACCGCGAGCCGCGTCTCGACCAAGTCCCTTCGCAAGATCCGCCTCTTCAGCCGCGACTGTTACATCGCCGTCGACACCGCAGCGAGGCAGGCGCTCATCTACCGCAAGTCCGAAAAACTCACCCTCGAAGTCGCAAAGGCCCTCAGAGCCGGCGCAACCTCCCTCGCGGACTTCGCGGGCCTTTCTTTCCCGGACCTCCTGGACATAAAGGAACTCAAACTCGACGAGTACGAACCGCTTGCCAGGGAACTCGAGTCCTTTGTAAAATCGGTTCAAACGGGGACGGTGCCGCCCGTCACCGGACGCGACGGCCTTGAGGCGATAGAGGTCGCTGAGAAGGTCGTCGCCGCGGCCCGTGCGCACGTCTGGCAGGGCTGAATTGCGTCGCGTCTCCAAAGGCTTTGGCACGGGTATTCAATGAAAAAGTTCAAGTACCTCGGCCTTGAGGCCGCTGTAGTCAATGACAAGATCGAAGCGCGCTGCTACGCCCCGCCCGCGATGTTCTTCAGGGACCAGGTCAACCGCGTCCTCAATGCAGTAAACTCCCTCAAAGTCATCGCACACAGGGACGGGGCCCTCGTCTACAACCTCTATAACCCTCCCCAACCGACCCGCGCCGGCTTTCACGCCATCGAGAGAAACATCAAGGCCAAAATCTCCGGCCATCCATGGCCGGCCACCGCCAACCTCGCCATCACCATGGCCTGCCAGTGCAATTGCGTCCACTGCAGCGCCGAGCCCTTCAGGGACCGCTCGCGCCGCGAACTCGCAACCGACGAGATCAAGTCCGTCGTCCGCAAGGCCACCGACATGGGCTGTACGCTCGTTATCTTCGTGGGCGGCGAACCGCTCATGCACAAGGATATCTATGAACTTATCGCCTGCGTCGACGCCGATAAGGCCGTGGCGATGATCTTCACGAACGGCTGGCTCTTGACCGCCGACAACGTCAAGCGCCTCGCGGATGCGGGCCTCTACTCGATGAACATCTCCATCGACTCCTCCGACCCCGACGAGCACGACCGCCTCCGCCGACTTCCCGGCGCCTTTCAAAGGGCTCTCGCCGGCGGCAAACGCGCCCTCGACGCTGGGCTCCTCGTCGGCCTCTCCACCTACGCTACCCACGACCGCCTCGCAGCCGGCAAGGTCGAAGCCCTCCTCCAGTTGGGCCAGAAAGAGGGGTTCAACGAGGTTACCGTCTTCGACTGCATCCCTTCCGGACGTTTCCTCAAACGCTGCGACCTTATCCTCTCCGACGAGGACAAGGCGAGAATCATCGAACTCGCCCGCCGCTACCACGCCATGGATCACCCGATGGGCGTGGTCGCCCAGTCGATCGTCAATTCGCCCCTCGGCGCCGGCTGCTTCGGCGCCTCGAGCGAGTTCTATATGACCCCCTACGGCGACATCGAGCCCTGCGACTTCAACCCCGTTTCCTTCGGTAACGTCCTCGAACAGCCGCTTGAGGCTATCTGGAAGAAGATGGTCAGGCATCCTGACTTCAACTGCAAGCACCCGACCTGCAGGATGCAGACTCCAGCGTATCGCGCCAAGTACATCGATATCCTCCCCGACGACGCTGAGTTGCCGGTCAAGATCGAGGATGTTGAGCGCTACTGGGCCGAGAAGAGGGCCGCCGGTACAACCTGACGCCTCGCCCGGCTCTCCCCCTATGGCTCGACCTTTCTGACCGGTTGCCCGCACGGCCGTTTCCAGCGCAGAATGATCGCGACCGCTGCCGCCTTTTTCTGAAAAAATGTTTGTAAAGCCTGTTGACAAAACGGCTTGGTGTTGGCAAAGTACTCCGAATTGGTGCGGTGTCGGTTGTGGTTTGCTGTGCCTTGGCTTCCTTTCTTGGCGACGAAGCGCAACGCCTTCACGTATGCTGGCCGCGAGTTGTGAACAACCTCACACCTCGCATGAATCGGTCGTATGTGTAAGGGGTAGTCAAGATGCTTGGACTTGGCTTCTGGGTAGGGCTGGTGTACCTCTTGTGCATCCTTAGTTCCCTCCTGTGCGTCATTTACGGCGTCATCACCTGGAACAAGGGCTATGAACCGGTAAAACAGGAAGACGTGCAGTGGGTTAAGGAAGAAGAAAAGGCCGAGGAAGCGCTATAAAGGGGGGGACCGGGATGCGGAGCTTTCTATATACTCTGATTCTGGCCGGTGTTTCGCTGCTCTTCTTTTGGCGGCGCATGAACAAGACCGCCGCCGTGGCGAGCATGTCACGAAGCCGATGTCCGAAAGCGCCTTCACACGTGCTTTCCAAAACGTAACGGCTAGCCCGCGAGGGCAAGAACTCGGGACCTGTAGGAGGACTGATATGAGGAAAGTTGGAATTCTAATCGGTGCCCTCGCAGTCTTGGCGCTGTGGGGGGTGGCATTCGCGGATGTGCCCGAACCGCCTGCCGCGGAGGCTCCGGCTCCCGCGGCGGCTGCGCCGGCCGAGGCGCCGCCTCCTGCGGCCGCCCCCGACGCTGAGCTCAAGGCGGCCCTCGAGAAAACGCAGGCTGCGCTCGGCACTGCCCTTCGCCGCATCGACGAACTCGAAGCCAAGGTAGGTACCCTCGGCGGCCAGGTCGGCTCGGCCTCGAAGGACGTCTCCTCCATCTCCACGCAGATGCGGCAGTTGGAAGAGAAAGCCAAACAGCCCGCGCCCGCCGCGCCGGTCGTCTTCAAGCCCTACGGCTACATCAAAGTCGACATGGTTTACGACAGCACTCGCACCGCCGGCACCGACTGCACGGCCTTCGTGCTGCCGGAAAAACCGGGCTTCGCCAACGACCAGTATTTCTCCATCACTGTTCGCCAGACCCGCTTGGGTGTCAACATCGCGGGACCTGACCTCGATTCGGGAAAGACCATGGGCAAAGTCGAAATCGACTTCTACGCCCCGGCGTCCATCGAGAACAAGCCCGAACTCATGCTGCGTCAGGCCTTCTGGCAGGCCACCTTCGACGACTGGAACGTCCTGGTCGGCCAGACCTGGGAAGTCGTCTCCCCGCTTTTCCCCAACACCTTGAACTACTCCTATCTTGCGCTCTCCGGCAACCCCGGCTACCGAAAGCCCATGGTTCGCTACGAGCGCACCGACAAGGTCTTGGGCGACAAGACCCTCCAGACTGACGTCGCCCTGGTGCGCGGCATCGGCGCGAGTGTCCGCAGCGCATCGAGCCTCGACGATCAGTCTTCCGACGCAGCTTGGCCCAACTTCCAGGCACGCCTCGGCATGACGTTCCCGACGGCGGGCGGAGCCCCAGTCGTTGTGGGTCTGTCCGGTCACGTCGGCCAGGACGAGTACGACCCGGCCGCCGGAACCGCCAGGGGCAACCAGTACGCCACCTACATGGGCAACGTCGACTTCAAGTTCCCCGTCGTAAAGAAAGTCGACGTAGTGGGCGAAGTCTGGCGCGGCCGCAACCTCAACGGCTACATGGGCGGCATCGGCCAGGGCGTCAACGACCCCACCACCCAGAGCGCCGCGACCATCGGTTCCGCGCTCAATAAGGGCATCGACGCCTGGGGCGGCTGGACGCAGGTCTGCTACAAGCCCACTGACAAGTGGTTCATGAGCGTTGGGCTGGCCATAGACGATCCCGAGAATGGCGACCTCTCCGGTTCCATTAACCGGGCCCGTAATGCCACCTATTTCACCAACGCCATCTACAACCTCAACAAGCAGGCGACCGTCGGTGTCGAGGTCTCTTACCAACAGACCAATTACATCGGCACCGCCGATGGCGAAAACCTCCGCGTTCAGGGCGCCTTGCAGTTCAACTTCTGAGAACTGCCGTTTGTCGGGGGCCGGGCCGTGCGTCCGGCCCCCGCTTTTTTCCCCGCGCCCGCGCCGCCCCTGCTTTCCCTTGCTTTGTCGCGCGGTCGTCTCTATCATTCGGCATTCGAAGGCTGATCCGTTCCGGCTCTTGGCCTGACGCTATTGAGGCGCGCGTGGAAGAGAAAGCCTGGACGCCCCTGAAGCTTGTCGCATGGACCGTGCAGTACTTCCAAGAGCATGGTGTCGAGGAGCCCCGTCTCGACGCTGAACTCCTCCTCGCCGACGTCCTCGGCGTCGAACGCATCATGCTCTACGCCGGGTTCGAGCGTGTGCTCACCGATGACCAGCTCGCGAAGTTCCGTGCCTGCGTCAGAGCGCGCGCCGCCGGCCGCCCCGCGAAGTACATCTCGGGCCGCACCGAATTCTACTCGATCCCGCTGCGCGTCGACGACCGCGTCCTCATTCCGCGCCCCGAAACGGAAATCCTCGTCGAGCGCGCGCTGCAGCTCCTCGCCGAACGTCCCCGCGATGAATTCCCGCTCGTCGTCGAAATCGGCACCGGCAGCGGCGCCGTCGTGATCGCCCTCGCCAAGACCTTTCCGGACGCCAACTACGTCGCGACCGACGTCTCCCCCGAAGCGCTCGGCCTCGCGCGCGAAAATGCCGAGGCGAACTCTGTCGCCCCCAGGATCGAGTTCCTCTCCGGCGACCTTTTCGATCCCCTCGCGACGATGGCGCTCGAGGGCAGGGTCGATCTCATCGTCTCGAATCCTCCGTACGTTGCTGAAGCGCAGTGGTCTTCCCTCGCTCGCGAAATACGCATGTTCGAACCCAAGCACGCGCTCGTAGCTGGCGCTCACGGTACGGAGATCCTCGCCCGTCTGATCGACGGCGCGCCGCCCTTCCTTCGTTCCGGCGCTGCTCTCCTCACGGAGATGGACCCGTCACAGAAAGATGCCGTGTCGTCCTGCGCCGCGCGACGATGTGAATACGCCCCGCCGTGCTTCCACCGCGATTTCGCCGGCCTGTGGCGCGTCGCCGAATTCGCGCGCCTGTGATTGGCTCCCCGTTCGACCTCGACGTTCGCACTTCAGCGGAATCGCTGTCGCCTCCGCGTACTCCAGCGCGCGCGAGGGCACGGCGGGCGGCCCTTTCCGCCTGCAAGTCCCCATGTTTGAGGAAATCTCGTGATTCATTAAACTTGGGCTTTTTTGCATCCGAAATACAATATATTGTGGCCACTGGCGAACGTTGCACAACATGTGATTGTCTGAGCTGCGCGGACCCTTTCGGCGGTGTTTCTCGACACCTACGTGCGAGCGTCAATGGAATGGGTTTCCTAACTGTTTGCAGTAAAAGGGCTTACGGCAAGCAATCTTTTTTTAAAAAAAGCCAACAAATTCCTTGCAGAACCGGTTTTGGCCACTATACTGGCCGCCTATATGTAGTGGTGCGTGTCCTATGCATACACCATATCGTGTGGCACGGTATTTGCTGTTGCCACGCGTACTGCGGCTATATGGCAATTCAAAGGAGGCAATAGCGGATGCGTTGCCCCTTCTGTAAGGCGCTCGAAGACAAGGTAGTCGATTCGAGGATGAGTGATGACGGCCTTGTGATTCGGCGCAGGCGCGAGTGCCTTTCCTGCAACCGCCGCTACACCACCGTTGAAACCGTCAAGGAAATCCGCGTGCGCGTTATCAAGAAGGACGGCAGGCGCGAGCCGTTCGAGCGAAAGAAAATCCTCGACGGCCTGACGGCCGCCTGTTACAAGCGTCCCGTGCCGGCCGAGACGCTCGAGGCCATCGCGGGCAAAATCGAAAAGGACGTTCTCGAAAACTTCGACCGTGAGGTGCAGTCCAGTTACATCGGCGAACTTGCAATGAAGAGTCTCCGCGAGGTGGACAACGTCGCGTACGTGCGGTTCGCTTCGGTCTACCGTGAGTTCAAGGATGCGGGGGCGTTCCTCGACGCGTTGCGGCCGCTTCTCGAATCCGGCGTCGCGCCGAGGCCCCAGGAGGAGACCAAACAGCGTAACCCCTGACGAGCCCCCCACCGGGCACGGGCATCTGTCGACCAAAGGAGGGTACCGGTGAGCGTACAGCAGGTAAGAAAGCGTGACGGCCGCGTGGTTCGTTTCGACGAATCCAAGATCGCCGATGCCATCTTCAAAGCCGCCAGCGCCGTCGGCGGCTCCGACCGCGCGATGGCCCACGAACTGGCCGCGCTCGTCACGATGTTCCTCGAGAAGAACTACCAGGACTCCATCCCGGGCATCGAGGACATCCAGGACCTCGTCGAAAAAGTCCTCATCGAAACGGGCCACGCGAAAACCGCCAAGGCCTACATCCTCTACCGCGACCGCCGCGCGCGCATCCGCGAACAGACCAAAGTCCGAAAGACCCTCGCGAGCAAGTCCACCACAACGGACATGTCGCTCTTGGTCGACGCGGGCCGGCACGACGAAATCCAGCCCTGGGACAAAAGCCGCATCGCCGACGCCCTCATCAAGGAAGCCGACGTCGAGGCCGGCCTCGCCGATGAAATCGCGCGCGCAGTCGAGGAGAAAATCTTCGCCTCCGGGATCCGCCGCGTCTCGACCGCGCTCGTCCGCGAACTCGTCGACAACGACCTCTTCGACCGCGGCCTTTCCAGCCGACTCGAAATGCAGAGCGTGGTCGGCATGCCGCGTTACGACCTCGAGCAGTTGATATTGTCCAAGTCCAAGGAAAACTCCAATATCACCGCCAACAACCCCGAAGCGATCAATCTCGCCATCGCCGAAACCACCCTCAAGCAGTTCGCCCTCAGGGAAGTCTTCTCGCGCGACGTCGCCGACGCCCACCGAAAGGGCGTCGTCCACTTGCACGACCTCGGCTATCCCACCAGGGTTTACTGCTCCAGTCACAGCCTTGAATACTTGAAGAAATACGGCCTCTCGCTTGAGAACCTCGATACACAGAGTGCGCCCGCCAAGCACGCTCGAACCCTGACCGGGCACTTGAACACGTTCCTCGCGTCCATGCAGGCCTACTATGCGGGCGCGCTCGGCGTCGGCTACATAAACATCCTCTACGCCCCCTACCTCGAGGGCCTCACCTTCGAGCGGATGCGCCAGGAAGCCCAGCACCTCATCTTCAGCGGCTCGCAGAGCGCTTTCTCGCGTGGAGGCCAAACCCTCTTCCTCGACTTCAACGTCCATACCGGCGTTCCCGGCTACATGAAAAATACGCCTGCCATCGGCCCCGGCGGCAAACTCACCGGGAAAACCTACGGCGAGTACGAATCCATCGCCCAGGACTTCTGCACCGCGCTCTTGGACGTCTGGAAAACCGGCGACGCCAACGGGCACGTCTTCGCCTTCCCCAAGTGCGACTTGCACGTCAACGCCGACACCTTCACCGACCCCCGGCAGCGAAAGATCCTCGAATACGCCTGCCAAATCGCCGGCGAAAACGGCAGCCCCTATTTCGTATTCGACCGCGACGAAGTGACGCTTGCCGCCTGCTGCCGCCTGCGCACCGCCATCACCGACAACTACATGCTCAAGCACCTCGAGTCCATGCGCTTCTGCGGATTCCAGAACGTCTCGATTAACCTCCCTCAGGCCGCCTACCGCGCCGGACGCGGAAACCTCCAAGCCCTCCTCGCCGAAATCGACAGGGGCATGGATATCGCGGTAAAGGCCCACATGCAGAAAAAGCGTTTCATCACCCACCTCATGAGCGCGCCCCATATGCCGCTGTGGGAGATCGGCAAGAAGGCCAAGGACGGCCGCCCCTACGTCGAACTCGACAAGTCGACCTTCATCATCGGCCTCATCGGTCTCAACGAGTGCGTCCAGTACGTCTCCGGCAAGGAACTCCACGAGGGCGACGAGGCCCTCAGGCTCGGCCTCAAGATCGTCTCCCACATGTACTTCCGCGCCAAGGAGGCCGGCAAACAGTTGGGCCTCAAGTTCAGCCTCGAGGAGAGCCCCGCCGAGAGCGCCACCCGCCGTCTCGCCAAGGTCGACATGAACCTGTTCCCCCAGGCGCGGGAAGTCCTCAAGGGCGACCTCGCCAACGACGAGTACTACTACACCAACTCCGTCCACCTCAGGGCCGATGCCCCCGTCGATCTTCTGACCCGCATCCGCATACAGGCCAAGTTCCACGCGCTTATCGAGTCCGGCGCCATAATCCACGCCTTCGTCGGCGAGCATCTGCCCCCCGCCGAAAGCGTTCTCGCCCTCGTCGAAAAGACCTTTTACAAGACCCAGGCCGCCCAGCTCACCGTCTCGCCCGAATTCACGATATGCAACAACTGCCGCAAAATGGCGCCCGGCCTGCGCGACACGTGCAGTTGGTGCCACAGCGACGACGTCTACGGCCTGACTCGCATCGTCGGCTACTTCAGCAGGATCAAGAATTGGAACAAGTCCAAAATCGGCGAACTCAAGGACCGGCAGAAAGGCAACTATCACGTCCTTTCTTCGGGCGTGACAACCGAGCAAAACGTCCCCCAGATGGCATAGCAAGGAACCCATATGAAAATCGAAATATTCGGCAACCCCGCCTGCGCGTTTTGTCGCACGACCAAGAACAAACTCTCCCACTTCCTCCGGAAGTGGGGCTGCTCCGGCGCCGTCGAACTCGTCTTCGTCGACCTCGACACCGTTGACGGCAGGGCCGAAGCCGCTTTTCGCGATGTCTATGACGTCCCTACCACGATAGTGAGTGACAACGGCACTGTGCTCGCCCGTTGGGACAAGGTCGTCCCCCAGGCTGACGACGTGAAAAAGGCGCTCGAGGGATGCGTCTCACCACGGTAGAAATCAAGGGCCTCATCGAGGCCTCGCTTCTCGACTGGCCGGGGAAATTGGCCACGGTGATTTTCTTGCCGGGCTGTAACCTCCGCTGCAGGTATTGCCACGCGAGGGACATAGTGCTCGGCGCAGCATCGCTGGAGTCGATCCCCGTCGACGCCACCCTCACCTTCATCCGTGAAATGCGCGAGTGGGTCGACGGCGTCGTTATTTCCGGCGGCGAGCCCACCCTCCACGCCGAACTCCCCTCCCTCGCCGCCGAAATAAAGGCCCTCGGCCTCGGCGTCAAGCTCGATACCAACGGCACGCGCCCCGGCGTCTTGCAGCGCCTCATTGACGACGAACTCGTCGACGCCGTGTCGATGGATTTGAAGGCCCCCCTCGACTACCGCTATTTCGAGTTGGCCCAGACCGCCTTCGACCTCGAGGACCTCCGCCGCTCCATACGCGTACTCATGCGCTCGAAACTCGAGTACGAGTTCCGCACTACCGTGTCTCCCAGTTTCCTCTCCCCGTCGGAAGTTGCGGACATCGCGCGGACTATAGAGGGTGCCGCACGCTATGCCCTTCAGGCTTTCAACCCCCATGTCTGCATCGACAAATCGTTGGAAAGCCTGCCTCCCTGCCCGCCCGCCTACTTGGAGGACGCGGCGAGATTGGCCAGGGGTTTCGTGGCGCAAGTGGTGGTGCGGACCTGAATCGCCTTACCTCTCACTCCGACGACATCGCTATGATGGTCACGTCGTCCTCGACCGCTCTGTCGTCGTTCTCCCCGAAGATGACCGCCCCGACCCGCTCCAATAGATCCGTCAGCGGCAGGTTGTGATATGAAGTGCAGGCCTTTGCAAAGGCCTCCTGCCCGGTCGACCCGTCCGACCACGTGGCCGCGTCTACTCCGTCGGAATAGAGCACGAGCCTGTCGCCCGGCGACATCGTTACCTTCTCCGAGGTGAACCGCTCCTCGACGATCCCCAAGAGCGCCCCTTCCGCCTCGAGCATCTCGTATGCACCGTCCGCCCGCACCAACAGCGGATACGGATGTCCGCCCCGCGCGTATTCCAGCGCCCTCTCCCTCGTGTCGTACACGCAGTAGCAGATCGTCACGAACGGGCTCTCCGACAGGTCCTCCCCTATGAGGTCGCTGTTGAGGTTCGCCAGGACTTCGTCCGGTGGGATGATGCGGTAGGAGTTGCCGCGGATCTCCTTGGTCCTTATCCCCTTCTTTATGAAGACCGTCAGGAGCGCCGCCGGTACTCCGTGCCCTATGGCGTCGACGATGTAGAACCCCACGTGCGTCTCGTCGAGCCGGAATATGTCGTAGAAATCCCCCGCCACCCTTCCCGACGACACGAACTTCGTCGCGAACGCGACTCCCGCTATTTCCGGCAGCGACTGCGGCAACAGCGACGTCTGGAGTTTCTGTGCCAGCCGCAGTTCGCTGTCCAGCCGCGCGTACGCCTCCTCGAGTCGCTCGTTTATCTGCGATATCTCGAAGTTCCTCTGCTCGAGGCTGTCGTGGAGTTTCTTTATGCGCAAGAGCGACTTCGCGCGCGCCGACAGTTCGATCGGGCTTATAGGCTTGGTCAGGTAATCGTCCGCGCCGTACTCGATTGCCCGTGTCCGTACCCGCGGATCGTGTTGCGCCGTCGATATGATCACCGGTATGAAATGAAGCCCGTTCTCGTTCTTGAGGCGCCTGGCTATCTCGAGCCCGTCGAGTTTGGGCAGGTGGGAATCGACTATCACCAGGTCCGGCGACAGCCTGCTGATGAGATCCATGCATTGATTGCCGTCGCGGGCGTAGCCGACGCGGTAGCCCTGTGACTGTAGTACCTCTCCGGCCAACGTGATGCTTTCAGGATCCGCGTCGGCAATGAGAATTTTCTGCAGTTTTTCCATCTGACGCCCTTAAGGCTTCGCAAGTCCCACTGAGGTAAAATATATCCCATTTCCGGGGGGTTGTCAAAGCGCCGCGGCACTTTTCCAAGGGGGTGTGCCCGGGTGTAACTCATTGCAAGTGAAATACTTGGGGTCGGAATCCGCAACCGTCAGCCGCCCCCGCTTCTCGCCGGAAAGTCGCCGTCACGCCGCTTATTCGCACCGGTTCTAAGCGGACGCTTGCGTCCGCGGGGGCGTTCTTATCGTCATGCTCACCGCGCTTGAGGCCAGCGCCACCACCGCCGCCCCCAAGAACACCCACTCGAAGCCTCTCTTTGCCCACACGATGCCCCCCAATATCGGCAGCGTCATCGACACCATGTGGTCGATGCTCACCCCCGACGCGAGCCCCGCTGGCAAGTCCTCCGGCCTCTCCACGATCTTCGAGAGATACGTCGTTCTCGCCATCGTGACGGCGAAAGTCATCTGGTCGACCACGTACACCGCCATCACCGCAAAGAGCGCACCCTTCGACGACGGACTCTTCCCCGCGACTGCGTACGTGACGCACACGACTGCGAGGATCATCCCCTCCGCCACGAGCATCCTCTTCTCACCCCACTTGTCTATGAGACGCCCGACCAGCGGCCTCACGAACAGTCCCAGTATCGAGTACGCCATCCACAGGTACGCGATTACGTACGCCTGCTGGGCGAATATCTTGATGATGACCCACGGCCCGAACGTCATGAATACCTGTTTTCGCGCCCCGTAAAGCGCGCACAGGGTATAGTAGAGGCCGTAGCGCTTCTTGAAAACGAAGACCTTGCGCCTCGGCTGGTTGTGCCCCTCGACTTTCCCCATTGAAAGCACGACCCACCCCGCCAGCGCCGCGCACCCCGCCGCCACGAGGTACACCCCGCTGAAAGACACCCAGCCCCTTTTCGTCGCCAGCGCCACGAACCCCGCCCCGACGATTCCCCCGAATATCCCCGCCGCGCCCACCTGTTCGAGCCGTGTTGCCTGCCGTCCCTTCGTGGCCAGCGCCAGCGTCATGCTGTCCGTCGTGGGCATGTTGAGGTGCGCGCCCGTCGAGTACACCACCATGAAGACCGCCATGACCCCGAAGCGCCCCGGCGCCAGCGCCAGCCCCACCAGGCCCGCCGCCGCGAGCCCCATCGCCACGGATCCCACCCGGTTCAGCGCCAGCCCCGCCAAGCTCCCCGCGACCAGCGTCACCAGAAAGCCGGGCATCTCCCGCGGAAATTCGAGGGCCCCGCGCCGCTCGGCGCCTATTCCGAAGACGGCGTCCAGGTAGTTGTTGAACGTCGTCTCGTAAAGCCCCCCCATTACTCCCATGATGCCCACGGCCACCAATAGCAGGGCCAGTTGCCGGTCGTTGGCGGCGAATCCCTTCAAGGCTTCTCTCCGGAACCCTCGTCAAAAAAAACCGACGCGGGCCGTTTTCAAACCCGCGTCGGCGTGCCTTTTGCCCGCTGCCCCTCTTCTATCCTTGCGCCTTCTCCCTCGGCGTGGGAAACGAGGCGTCTATCGTCCCGAACTTCTCCTCATACGCCCGAAGCGCCTGCGAAAGCGCCGCGAAAAACCTCTTCGCGTTCTTCGGCGACAGGATGACCTTGTCGGCGATCTTGACGTTCTGGTCTTCGGCCGTCCTTATCCCGAACGTGAATACGATTTCCTCGGGGCTCGTGCCCACCAAAACGAAGTTCGAGTACGAAACGTCGGCCGCCGACCAGTCGACTTTGATCTGCCCCTTTGCTTCCGCTTCCCCCGCGCTACCTCTTATCTCTTCCACTCTCGCGGCCTTTCATCTACAGCGAAATGTGCCTGATCACTCCGCCCACCGTCAGTCTCCCCGAAAGCGCCGGGCTGTATATCAGGTAGTCCGCCGGGAAATCGGGCGGTGTCGCCGGTATGAACACGCTGTCGGATACTATGTTGTTCAGGTTGCCCGCGATCGTTATGTCGCTGAATATCAGTTTCGTGTTCATCGTCCCGACCTTCCCGCCGACGTTGACCGCGTCGTACATGTTCCCGTTGATCCTGTAAGAACCCAGGTTGCCGCTCACCGTGACCGCCGAGAAGATGTCCCCGTTGGGCAGCGCGAAACCGACCTTGAGGCTCCCCAATCTCCCGTTTACCGTGATGTCCTCCCCCGGCGCCCCGGCGTTCCCGCCGATGATTACCGTGCCGGCGTTGTCTCCCACCGACAGCGTCCCCGGGAAATCCCCCGATACGTTCATCGTGCCGAGTTTCCCGCCGATCGACACGTCGGTGAGGATCTGCGCCGTCGAAGTCGCCTTGC
>Ga0172362_10003533_pt1 | contig 13491 bp, 9 predicted proteins | sample LakKivs1_kivu2a2_FD_114534 | JGI IMG/M metagenome (GOLD analysis project Ga0172362, IMG submission 114534) | Sediment microbial communities from Lake Kivu, Rwanda - Sediment s1_kivu2a2 | ecosystem: Environmental > Aquatic > Freshwater > Lake > Sediment | place: Rwanda: Western Province, Lake...
CAGCGAGTTCCGGCACGTGGCCTTCGACGCGAACTCGTGGAAGACCTTCATCCACGCCCGGCTGGCAACGCTCGCCGGCGACCGCGGCGCCCTGTCGCTCTTCGGCAAGAAGCCTGGGCAGCACCGGCTCTTTGCCGAGCACGTCGCCGACGCGGAAAGCTACGTCGTCACCGCCGGCCAAGGCCGGACCGTCCACGAATGGCGGCCCAAGCCGTCCAAGCCCGACAACCACTGGTTTGATTGCGTCGTCGGCTGCGCCGTCGCCGCGTCGATGGCCGGCGTCAAGGCTCTTGGCGAATCCGCCGCCAGTTGGCAGCGGAAGCGATATACGCAGAACGACTTGACAAGGAGGAACGCCCCGACGACTCTATGAGCCCGAGGCAGTCGTGTGGCCCGGTGCAAGGAGGTCAATGCCGGGGTGGGGGCCGCAAACAGTAACCTGACGTGCGCATCGCGCGGCTGGCCTGTGGCGTGACGACGAGATTGCGGGTTGCTCGGCTCGGCACTAGTAGCCGGGGCGGAGCGACTTCCGAAAGGGCGGCCGATGGTGAAGCGGGTTCTCTCTCTGGGCAGATCGGAGGTCGTGTTCTGGATCGGGGTAGTCGGGGGGTTGGCTTCGATCCTTTCCTTTGTCTGCGGTCTCTTCGTCCCTGGAGGCGATTGGAAGACGAGGTACATCGCTATATCCTCCACAGTATATATCGTAACCCTACTCTTTATCTGTGCTTACGTTGTCTGGGACCGGGGGAAGGTCGTTGCCGACCGAGCGGTTGATTTGGCCAAGATCGCGACAGAGCGGGATAGCGCCGTGCAACTTGCCAAGTACGCCAAGATATTCCGCCCCCTCCATGGCATATGCCACAAGCTGAGGGACGCCTTGGTGTCGCTTCAGAAGTCGCCTCCGCAGCCGGGGGAGGCCTACGACGAGAGTCTCTGCCGCGCTATACTTGACGTGTTTCGCGAGCTGTTCCAAACGACGAAGGGCGCAGAGTTCTCAGCGTGCATCAAGACGTTCGATGGCAACGAGGAGAACCTCCGGACCATCTGCCGGGATAGCGTCAACGAGGCCCATCGGGGCAGTGAAGACTCGAAGCGCCCTTGCACGATCTCGGGGAACAGCGATTTCAAGGACATACTAACCGGCCGCCGCACGTTCTTCTGCTGCAACGACCTTGTGAAGGCCGCCGAGGCCGGCGACTACTTCAATGACAATCCGAGGTGGCGGGACAGATACCGAAGCACCATCGTGTGGCCGATCCGATGCATGGCCCATGAGCTTGGCAGACACGAACTGTTCGGGTTCCTGTGCATCGACACGATGGCGACGGGCCTCTTCGACGAGGACGCGGACGTACACCTTGGGGCTTGCGTTGCCGATATGATCTACGCATACTTCAGCCGGATTGATGCGGTCAACCGCCAAGACTCTCCGGCTTGACCACGACCGAAGCTGACAAGAGAAAGGATCGGAGACATGGCAAAGCTGGAATGGGAAGTGCCCACCAGATGTCCGATCGTCAACGGGTACGTCGTTAGGATCATGACGACCGCGCCCGAACCAGCACGGCTGAACTCGGCTTGCGGGAAGCAGAGCGGTATCGGGGAAGGCGCGCGCCGTGAAGCAGGCGCAGACGCCAGTCACTCCTCCAAACCATCGGCCGTGAAGGGATAGCCCTCGCTCGCGCTGTCCACCAGCCCCGCCGCCATTTCGTCCGATGGGCTGGGGGTGCGTGCGCGTCTCTGTCTAGATGCGTAACAACCCGCTCCGAGAGGGCTGCTTGCGCTTGCAGCACGTCGTTTGTGGAGTAGATTCAGGGTAGACAACCAGGACGCGCGGCGTGCCGGCTGATCCCCGGCGCGAAGCCATAGGACGAAGGCCATGCGGGGCCGCATACCCGCGTGGCCTTCTTCTTTTGGCCCGTGCGACTGGTTGGCACAGCGGGAATCCCGACGTGCGTCGGGATGGCGGGCCGGTCGCTCGGGCGCGTGTGGGTCGCCTGGGCGGCCCCCCGCGACTGACGAGGCAGGCATGGCGGAAGAGTTGGACAGCACGATTCGGGAGAACGCGGCGGGGCCGGAGTCGGCTTCGGCGGACGGCGTGCACCTGCCTACGCCAAGGCTTCGGCGGGCAGGGGTGAAGCAGCACAACCTGCGCGACCAGACCCGCCTGCGCCAAGCCTGCGGCGGGCAGGTCGAGGCCGACAAGCCTGCCTACCTGCGGTGAGCAGGCAGGTACCTGGCCGGCAAGGAAGCCTCGCAGCGGAACCCGGCCGGGGCGTTCACCCGCGTCAAGATCGTGCCGCCCGTCAAGCTCGACCTGCGGCTGATCGAGGCCGACCAGGTGACGACGCCGGACCTGTCCTACGGCAAGGGCAGCGCCGTTGATCCAATCAAGCTCTGCCCCCACTGTCACTCGCTACCGCGGCGGGTAGCCGATCCGGCGGCAGGGGAGATAACGTCCCCGCGTCGCGTCCGTGAACTCCTCCAGCCGCCGCGCTGCCCCGGCCTCCTTTAGCAGCGCCTGCAGCGCCGGTTCCTGATCGGCGGCATCCGCGCCGGCGGCCCGCAGGCACTGCAGCAGCACCCATGCGGCCCGGGGGTCGGCCGGGTCGCCCGCCGCCAGCTTCCGCGCCGCCCCCAGGGCCTCCTGGACCGTCGCGCGGTCCTGGGCCCGCAGCCAGGCCCACAGCAGCGCCGCCTCGAAGTGGTCCGGCTGGGCGTCGAGCAGCGCCCGCAGCTCCCGCCCGGCGGCGTCGCGCTTGCCCGCGGCAATCGCCAGCACGGCCAGGTAGTACCGCGCCGGCGGATATGCCCTGGCCGCCCGCACCGCCCTGGCGAAGGCCCGCGCGGCCTCCTGGTCCTTGTCCTGCTCCAGCAGCGCCGCACCCAGCAGGTGCCAGCCTTCGCCGTCGTTGGCGTCGCTGGCGGTCGCCTGGGCGAGGCACTCGACGGCCGCGGCAAGCTGCCCGTCGCGCAGCAGCACGCGCCCGCGTCCGGCCGTGCCGAACGCGGCGCTCCTGAGGGCCGTGCGGTACAACTGCCGCCCGTAGTTCGTGCCGCAGTTGGCCTTCTCGATGTTCTCCGGCGCGGCGGTCAGCGAGGCGCGGATGATCCCGTAGCGCGCCGTCCGCGGCGCCAGCTTCAGCGGCAGCGGGCCGTCGAACAGCACCTTGCCGTCGGCGCTGAGCCTCACGCGGCCGCCGTTGGCATCGGCGGGCAGGGCGAACCGCGCCGGCCGGTCCGGCGCACACGGCCGGGCCGACCCCAACGGCTCGGCCTCCAGCGACGCGCTCAGTTGCGCGACCTTCCGCAGCGTCACCACCTCGATTCGCGGCTCGGCGCCGCCGAACTGCACGTGCACGGCCGCGTTCGCGTCGGCGTAGTCGGCCTTGCCGATGCCCGCGATGAGCGTGTAGCGGTGGGTGAACTGCCAGGCCTCGCCGGGGCCGATCCAGTTTTCCGTGCCCTCGAAGACGTTGTCGGCCCCGCCCCACAGCTCCAGGGCGTTGTAGAGATTGGCCTGCGGGGCGTTGGCGTCCCAGTTGGGCCGGTAGCCCTGCCAGTACAGCTTCGTGCCCGGCGCGACGTTCGGGTCGGTCAGGCGAAGGCGGTTGATCCGGACCTGCGGATACCACAGCCCGGCGAAGCCGACGGGCACCTCCCAGGCGAACAGCGTGTTGCCCGCCGCGGGGGCGTTGTCCAGCACCATCTCCGAGCGGTCCCAGACGCGGAAGTCCCGCCCGCCGTGGTTGCTCACGTGCACGGTTGGGAGGACCAGCTCCGTCGCCTGCCGCCCCGGCGGGGGGTGCGTGCGGCCGTGAAACTCGCCGGCCTTCGTGTGGATTCGCGGCAGGAACGTGTCGTTCCAGATCTTCCGCCCCACGCGGTACGGCGTGGGGTTCACCAGGCGGTATGTGATGGAGAACGCCGCCTCGCCCGGCCGCAGCGTCACGAGCTGGCTGAGCAGCAGGTTGCTGTACATGTTTTTCGGCGTGGAGTCCTTGGCGGGCAGTAGGCACGGCTCGCGCTTGCGCCCGGCGCGGTCGGTGCGCCAGGCGACGGCGTTGGCGTCGTAGTTCCACCGGCTGAACTCCATCCACATCGCCGCGGTGGCCGAACCGTCCTCGCCGCGGACCACGCGACACGAGGCCGGCTGGTCGATCAGGCATCCCCCGTGCTCGTGGAAGGGAAACGACACCTTCACGCCGCTTTCCCAGTACGGCCAGAGGTGGCGGAAGCGCCGCTCGCGGGCGAACAGCTCACAGCCGAGCGGCTTGAACTGGGCGCTTTCGATGACGCCGCCGTGGCCGGGCAGCACCGTCACGCGGAGGTAGTCGTTTTCCAGGACGACCGACGGCTCGGTGCGCGTCAGCCCGGTCGGCTGAAGCTCGGCGGCGGGCCTGCCGCGAAACAGCATGTTGTGCCGCCGGTCGTCGTACGGCAGCGTGAGGGGCACCTGGCGGACCTGGACGGGCGCCGCGGCCGGCGCTGCCGCGACGGACTGGCCGCAACAGAACAGCAGCACGATTGCCGCGGTTGTCCTGCGGAGCATCCTGGCACGTCCTTTCAGCCGGGGCGCCGCGGCGCCCGGCGCGCGGTACGCGCGCCGCCGCCACGCGCCAACGATATCTGAAACGCCGGCCAGGCAGAGTTGATACGGAACCTGGTTTCGCGGGGCTGGACCGGCCGGCGGGAAGCGGGTGGGGTCAGAGCCGGTGCTGTGGCGCCCTGGCCATCGCCGTCAGCCTGCCGTCCTTCAGCAGAACCGCCTGGCCCACCTTTGCGTCCTGCTGCTGGCCGGCGGCAGTCACGCGGAAAGTTCCCGCCTCCACGAGGACATCGAAGGTGGCGCCGCGCAGCTTGACGCCCTTCAGCGCCATCGACGTCGCAAACTTCGGCGGATGCGGGCTGATGACGATCCCGCCGTCGAATCCGGCCTCAATGCCGAACATGCCGAAGATGACGCACTGCGCAATGGCCACGCCATCGACCATGCACTGCAGCGGGGTGTCGCGGCGGTAGTCCTTCCTATCGGCGACCATGGAGTCCGGCCAGTACGGCAGCACGTCAGCCCACCACAGCGTGCGCCCGACCAGGTCCTCCGCCGCCGCCAGCCGCCCGCACTTGTAGAGCCGTTCGGCGATCTGCGGCGGGAAACTGGTGCAGCTTCCGGGCCCGCCGTTGTCGATGTCGCGAGGGTCGTAGGCGACGTCCCCCTTGGCCAGGCTGTGCAGGCCGAAGTCCGAGAGGAATTCCTTCTCGTTGAGGTGACCGAGCAGCCCCTGTTCCATCTCCTCGTCGAGCACGCCGCTGGAGAAGAGCTTGAACATCTGGTTGGTCCAGCGGAGGTCGCGTCCCTTGGGCGTCATGAAGTCGAACCATTTATGTCGGGCATTCCACAGCTCCGCCTTCAGGACCTTCTTGAGCTCCTCCGCCCGCTGCCGAAGCTGCGGGCGGGGCTTGCCCGCGACGTCGGCCAGGCGGGCGGCCATCAGATACTGACCGTACCGCCGCCCGTTCAGGTCCGGCATCTTGTGGTTGTACGGGTAGCCGCGGCGCAGCTCCAGATGATCGTTGGCCGGCCCGTAGTCGATGAGCTCCATGCCCTTCGACAGGTCGTCGCGGAAGCAGGCGTGCGCTACGGCATGTTCCAGGACCGACTTGCCGTTCACATCCCGCCCCAGGAAAGCGGCGTCGCCGGTGTTCTTCACGTGGTAGTAGACCAGACCGACGATTTTCTCCTGGTTGATCGGGTAGTGCGGCCCCAGCCCCTTGCCCGACACCGGATCGAACGCCAGGTGCCTGGTCATGTCCTCGCGCAGGAACTGCAGAATGTGCTGGCGATGGGCGGCCGGATCGAACAGCGGCATGACCTCCCAGACCTCGCCGTAGTTCCACAGGTAGCAGCACAGGCAGCCGCCGCGGATGGAGCCCGTGCCGTGGTAGGGCTTCAGCGCAAACTCGGGCACATCCCAGCGATTGGTCAAGAAGTGCACCAGCGAGCGGTCCTACCAGCGAACCAGTGCGGAGCTGGAGGATTCCAGCCGCGGCAGCTTCTCGAACAGGTCATGCACCTGCGCCGCATGTGATGCGTCCGCCCGCTTCATTGCGGCGGGGGGATCGGCGGCGACGGCCTGGCAATCGGCGGCTGCCTCCTTGTCTTTGCCGATTGCAAAGGCAATGAACAGCGCGCCCTGTTGCCCGGGTTTGAGCACCAGGTCGCCCTGTCCGGACGAACTGGCGGCGTCCCAGGCAAAGCCCCCGCCGACGGCCCGCAGCGCAATGGCAAGATCATTCCGGGGCAGGACCGCCGTCTGGCCGTCGACCGAGAGCTTCGTCGTCGCCGCCGACACGGGGGGCCGGAACCCCCAGCCGGTGCTGGCTTGCGGCGCTCCGGCAACTTCACACCGCAGGGGGACTTCCCGCGTCTGCGTGCCGCGGTTGGTCACCTTCACCGCCAACAGCCCCGCGCGACGGCCCGGAACCAGAACCGCATGCGAGGTGATCTCAACGCCTTCGACCCGGCCGGTGCGCGTGGCCTTGAACGGCCACCATGTCCAATCGCTTACGGCCGGCTCCTGCCCGCCTACGGTGACATTGAGCCGGAAGTTGGTGCACAGGTACGGCGGGGCCCACAGGCCGTCGATCCGGGCCAGGCTCTTGTAGGGAATACCCACGGTCAGTTTGCGGTTGATAATCCCGCTGTGGGCCTCTTGCTGAATGTTCTGCCGGCCGGGCAACGAGAAGAAATCTGTCATGGATGCGGTTTCCTGAGAGAACGCCGCCGAGGTCGACATGGGCGTTGCCGCCAGCATGGCGGACATCAGGATATGGGATAGGCGAGAAAAAGGGGGCGGGCTGCTTTTTCGGGTGCCTGGCATCATTCTGTCCAGCGGGTCTCTGGCGGGCGCGGGGGCACGGCGCCGAGCCCGGCCTCATGTGGTTCAACACGCCGCAACGGAGAAAGGGCGCGGCGGGGGGGTCACTTGCCGGCGGGGATGCGCTTGCCCAGCACCACCTGCACCAGGCCCCAGCGGACGGCGAGGCTGAAGGAGCCGAAGGCGGGCATGGCCGTGGCTGGATAGCCGTGCGTGACGACCTCCAGCGTGCGGTCGGGGGTGAGGCTGTAGCGGGTGAGGTCGGGCGGGGGCGGCATGAGGCGGCTGGCGGCGGGGCCGCCGCGTCCGTCGGCGCCGTGGCACTGCGCGCAGGTGCCGCCCCAGATGGTCTCGGCCTGGCGGACGGCCGATTCGGGCAGGATCACCGGCGGCCCGCCGGGGCTGGCCAGCACGCTCCACCTGTCGTCCAGGTACGCGGCGATCCGCTCGCGCTGTGCGGGGTCGTAGTAGCCGAAGCGCGGCATGGCCGAACCGTCCACGCCGTTCATCAGGATATGCCGCAGGTAGGCCGGCGTGGTGCGCACGGCCGAAACGCGCTCCGGCGGCACGTGGAGCTGCGCCGCGTCGGGCCCGTCGCCCTTGCCGTCGGCGCCGTGGCAGAACGAGCAGCTATACCGGTAGATGGTGGGGCCGTTGTCGTAGGTGATGGCCGTGTGCCGCTCGTAGCGCCGCAGCGAATCGCCGCGGTAGCCCGCCAACTCGGCGCGGTAGCGGTCCGTGTTCGGCTGGGTCCTGGCGCGCAGCGAGTAGAAGGCCCGGTCCTGCAGCGCCTGGCGTGTCAGCAGCATGGCCGTCAGCAGTGCCACGCCCAGCGGCAGGACGCCGTAGAAGCTCATCGCCGCCGAGCGGAGGCGGACGGCCACCCAGACGATCGCCGCCAGGGCCAGTGCCACACCGGCGATCAGGTACAGGTAGATCGTCAACGTCATGGGGATCAGCAGCGAGAAGTACAGGGCGAAGCCGACGAGGACCTGGAACAGCAGCCCGCCGAGGATCCACTTCATCAGCGACGACTTCCTGTCGCGCGCGTCGGCGATGAAGAAGTAGTGAAAGGCCGCCCCGAACACCACCGCCGCGCCCAGCACGTGCAGGTAGCGCAGCAGCCAGTGCACGCTCAGCCGCCAGTCGAAGTTGAAGCCCAGGTGCAGCATGTCGAGCCACTTGTCGGAGTTTTCGGCCGTCACGAGCACGGCCACGAAGAACCCCGGCACGATCAGCAGCGTGCCGAGGGCGAAGGTGCCGACGGCCAGATGGACGTAAGGGTGGGTCTCGACGCGGTGGGCCAGCGAGTCGAACGACAGGAACGAGGCGATCAGCAGGGCGATGATGAGCATCCACAGCGGGGCGAAGAACGTCACGGCGGTGAAGAACGGCACCGTGAAGCCGACCTGGATGAGCAGCAGCGGCCCGACGCCCAGCACGACGGCCAGGCTCTTGGTGACCAGGAACATCCGCAGGACCTGCTTGTCGAAGCGCAGCTCGCCGAGGCGCCGGCCCCACCAGGCGTGCAGGAAGAACCACATGCCCAGGATGGCCGTGCCCAGCATCATCAGCACGAACAGCAGGTGCAGCGTGAACGTGCCGAACAGCAGGCCGTGGATGACCCGCTCGCCGATGGGCGGCGCCAGCGTGAGGTCCGTCAGGGCGTTCACGGCACACCCTCCTTGCCGGAGGCGGGGTAGCGGTACTCGCCCGACAGGCGGTAGCGGTCGGCGGTGAGGCGGTGGATGAAGCGGGCCAGCGAGGCCCGCTCCCGCTCGCTGCCGGTGAAGGGCGGCATCCACGGGATCATCTGCTCGGTGCGACCGATCAGCACGTACACGCCGCGCTCCGTCCGCCCGCGCAGGCGGTCGCGGATGTCGTTCTTGCCCCCGATGGTGTGGCACGTGCCGCAGTTGGCCGCGAAGAGGAACTGCCCCTCCTGCTCCTCCGTCGGCTGCGCCGCCTGCCGCGCATACCACCACGACCGGGCGGCCAGGCCCTGGCGGCTGTACAGGTCGTGCTCGGCCAGCAGCAGCGTGTTGGCGTACATGTAGCCGGGCATGAGGTACGGGCCTCGGATGAACTCGCGCACGCGCTCGTACTCGGCCACGAAGAACAGCACCATCAGGATGGCCGGGACCACGACGATGCGCGAGCCGACGATGCTGCCGCGTACGGCGGCGACGAGGACGGCCAGCACCAGCAGCCCGCACAGGGCGTGGACGATGTAGAACCACGGGGTGCTGTAGGAGAACGTCCAGATCAGCAGGGCCGGGCGCGCGTGCGTGCGGAAGCCCATCGGGACCATCTCGATCCACCACAGGCCGAAGACGGGCATGGCGATCAGCGGCAGCGCCAGCGCCTTGCCGAGCAGCCTGGTCGCGCGGCGGCGGAAGTCGGGCGCCGGCCAGCGGGCGAACAGCACGTAGGCCATCAGAAACAGGCAGCCCATCACCAGGCCGATCGCCAGGCGCCAGAACAACTGCGGCAGGAACGTGGGGTTGAAGAACGCCCCCCAGAAGCCGCGATCCCGCGGCCAGCCGTCGCTGGTCAGCATGAACCCCAGGATGCCCGTGATGAGAAACGCCGAGGCGAAGGCCAGGAAGATGTACAGCACGCCCAGGCGCACGTGCCACTTCTTGGCCGCGCCCGTCCAGGAATCCCACGTGAAGTAGTAGATCAGGATGACCGCCACCTCCGCGAAGAACACGACCCACTCGATGAACCACGGCCAGAAGAACACCCGCAGCATGGAGCCGATGCCCACGGGCACCAGGGCGCTGGTGATGAACCAGATTCCCACGCCGGTGACCGCCCCAACGCCGGTGATGACGATGACGGCGGGCTTGATGGCCGAGCGGGCGAGTCTCTCCCAGTGCTCCCCGCCGCCGCGCGTGCCCAGCCACTCGGCCAGAACGATCAGCGACAGCACGCCGATGGCCACGCCGTGCGAGATGTACACGTGCAGGACGGCGTCGATGGCGATGATCAGCGGGTCGCCCAGCCAGGGAAACTGGAAGTAGGGGAAGTGCATGTCTCAGCCGCCTCCCCTCGTGGCCGGGCCGGGGGCCGGGCGCGAGGCCGGCGGGCCGAAGTGCGGTCGGCTGTGCGAATCGACGAACGCGGCCACGTCCATCGCCTGCTGGGCCGACAGGTCGGGATTGCCCTGCGGCATGAAGGCGTGGACGAAGTGCGCCAGCGTTTCCGGCTGGGCGAAGGCCGCGCCGTCGGTGAACGACTGGTCGCCCCACAGCGGCGGGCCGTCGCCCTCCATGCCCTGCCCGTCGGCGCCGTGGCAGGGCTGGCACTGGTGGAAGACCTGCTTGCCCTTCGCCACGTCGCCTTTGCCGACCGCCGGCAGCGGCGGCAGGCCCAGCCAGGGCACGTCCGCGTAGATCGGCACGCCCTTGGAGATCCACTGGTAGTAGGCCAGCAGCGCCCGCATGTCGCGGCCGTCCGGCGGCAGCGGCTTGCCGTTCAGCGCGCGCTGGAAGCAGGCGTTGGTCCGGTCCGCCAGGTCGACCACCCGCCCGGCCTTCTCGTCGTAGCGCGGGTAGACCGCGGCCACGCCGGCCAGCACGAGCGACTTGCGGATCATGCCGCCGTTGAAGTGGCAGTTGATGCAGTCGAGCTTGTTGCCGCTGTGCGCGGGCAGCACGCTGCGCGTGCGGGCGATGATGTCGTAGCCCCTCTTGACGTCGTCGCGGAGGTGCGCGGGCGCGTCGTCCGGCGCCGGCGGGGAGAAGACCAGCCCCTTGGGCCGCCACGACGGCTGCGTGCCCGGCGCGGCCGGCGCGCTGGCCGGGACGACGCCGGCCGGGACGGTGGGCACCGGCTCGGCCGTCACGAACATGTGGAAGATCAGCACCAGCCCCGCGCCGATGGCGGCCAGCACCACCACCACGACGATGGCGAAGCTGAGGCGGGCGCCGGGCGGCGGGGTGCTGGCCTGCGGTTCGTGCAGCCTGGCGGCTGGGCGAGGGCCCTCGCCGCCGGCCCGGTCGTTGCCCTGCGGGCCCGTAGCGGTCATTGCTCGGCTCCTTTGTCGCCGTCGCGGCCGCGGCAGACGACGCCCGCGGCGATCCAGCCGAATATCGCCAGCACCCACGTGCCGCCGAGGATGGCCAGCATGAGCACGAGGAACGTCTCCGGCTCGACGCCGGGGTGGCGTATGGCCGCGCGGTCGACCCCGTTGAGCCGCAGGATGTATGCCTCGATCTCGCTGATCATCTCCTGCGAGAGGGTGAGGTTGTCGCCCCAGGGGGGCATGGTGTGGGCGGGCTGCGCCCCCGGCGGCGTCGAGCCGTGCTGGATGTAGCGGTCGATGTTCTGGGCGAAGAGGAGCGGGTCGCGGCTGAACAGGGCGGGGCTGATGGGCGCCAGCGGCGGCACGACGCCGGCGAAGGAGCCGGCGTTGGGCACGCCGCCGCGCCCGTCGGGGCCGTGGCAGCTTTGGCAGTACTTGTCGTACAGCAGCTTGCCGTGCTGCGGGGCGCCCAGGTCGCCGATGCCGTGGCTGGTCTGGCCGACCAGGTACGCCGCCCGCCCGGGCGGGCCCGGCCATTTGCGCAGCGGCAGCGTGGTCGGCTGCGACGACGGCGCCGGGCGCGACGAAGGCCTCGACGCGGCCGAGGGCCTCAGGCTCTCCAGGTACGCCACGAGGTTGGCCACCGTCCGGTCGCTCAGCGAGGCGAACGAGGGCATGATGCTCGAGGCGACGTGCTTCTTCGGGTCGCGGATCTGGACGGTCAACCACTGGGGCGAACGGCCCTTGGCGCCCTCGTCGGACAGGTCCGGCCCGACCTTGCCGCCCTTGCCGCCGACCGTGTGACAGGCGATGCACTCGTGCGCGTCGAACCACTGCTTGCCGGCCTGGGCATCCCCGCGGGCGCTCGGGTCGCCATGCGGTTGGCTCGCCGGCTGGGTGCGCGGTTGTGGCGCGTCCCCGGTATGCGGTTGACTCGCCCGTCGGCTTGCCTTCTGGCGCTGCGATCCCGCACCCGACGGACCCTTACCCCCAAGGCTTTCCAGGAAATCCACCAGCTCATCGACCTTCTTGTCGCTCAGCCGGTCGAACGAGGGCATCATGGTGGACGGGTCGTGCCGCTTGGGATGGCGAATCTGCACGCTCAGCCACTGCCGCGACAGCCCCTGGGCGCCGACGTTCGACAGGTTCGGCCCGATGTTGCCCCCCTGCCCGTGGACCGTGTGGCAACTGATGCACCCTTCCTTCTGGAAGAGCTCCGCGCCGGCCTTGACGCTGCCGCTCAGCCCCGCGGTGGAGACTTTCGCCGACGTGGCCGCCCCGGGGTGGCTCTGGTAGCCCAGGATCGTGTAGACGATCAGCCAGGCGACCAGCCCCATCCCGCCGAGCATGGCAATGGGGCGGCGCAGGGGGTTGCGGTGGCGCCCGCGGTCGTAAAACGGCAGCAGCAGCAGGATCAGCGTCAGCGCCAGCGGCACGCCCGTGGTGCCCACCGGCTCCCAGCGGCCCTTGAACAGCTTGAGGAACTGGTAGAGGAACAGGAACTGCCATTCCGGTTTGGGAGTGATGGAATTGTCCAGGTGGTCGGCCGGGCCGGTCACGGGCGCCGGGCAGTACACGCACAGGCCCACCAGCAGCATGAACAGCGCCACGATCACCAGCGTGTCGCGCAGGACCTGCTCGGGCCAGAACCAGCCGATCTTGCTGCGGCGGCGCTCGGTCCAGGGTCCGACGCTGCCGAACTGGCGGAACGCCACGATGTGCACGACGATGACGGCGCCCAGCAGGGCGGCCAGGATCGCCACGTGGAGCACGAAGAACCGCGAGAGTGTGTCCTGGCCCATGGCCGCCCCGCCGCGCATGAACATCTTCAGGAAGTGCCCGATGACCGGCACGGTTCCGGCGATGCTCGTGCCCACCTCCGCCGCCCAGTAGCCCAGCTCGTCCCAGGCCAGCAGGGCGCCGGTGAACGATTCGGCCAGTACCAGCAGAAACAGCACCACCCCGAGCATCCAGGTCAGCTCGCGCGGCTTCTTGTAGGCGCCCCAGATGAACACCCGCGCCATGTGCAGGCTGACGATGATGATGAAGAAGTTCGACCCCCAGTAGTGCAGCCCGTGCACGAGCCAGCCGTACGGGACCTCCTGGCGGATGTAGGCGACGGACTGGTAGGCGTGGTCGACGGTGGGCACGTAGAAGAAGAGCTGCCAGACGCCCGTGACGACCTGGATGACGAATGCGAACAGGGCCGAGGCGCCCAGCACGTAGGCGAACGTCCCGCCGCCGGGAATCTCCTCCTCCAGGCCCCAGCGGACGACCTGGCGGACCGGCCAGCGGTACTGGAACCATTCGCCGATGCGCGACACGGCACGCTCCTATCCGATGCGGACCTTCCGGGTGATGCCCACCTCGAACCGCTCCCATTTCACGTACAGCTCGCCGCGATCGACCTTGTGCGGCAGCGTGTCCAGCCCGCGCGGCGCAGGGCCGCCCAGCACCTTGCCCTCCGGCGAGAACACGCTGCCGTGGCAAGGGCAGATGAACTTCTTCGCGGAGGCGAACCAGTCGTAGTGGCAGCCCAGGTGCGGGCAGATCGGCGAGAAGACCGTGGCCGAGTCCGCCGAG
>Ga0172362_10003534_pt1 | contig 13490 bp, 9 predicted proteins | sample LakKivs1_kivu2a2_FD_114534 | JGI IMG/M metagenome (GOLD analysis project Ga0172362, IMG submission 114534) | Sediment microbial communities from Lake Kivu, Rwanda - Sediment s1_kivu2a2 | ecosystem: Environmental > Aquatic > Freshwater > Lake > Sediment | place: Rwanda: Western Province, Lake...
AGAAAGAAGGTTTGTCAGCGGTTTCCTCGTTTGCAATCAATGTGTCAAGCCAAGCCTGTGAAAATTGTACAGGATATGAATTTTTAAAAGTTCCGTCTTCTTTAAGAAAGTCTTCTTCCTCTGCATTTTTATTGTATCCTCCCTTTCTCAAAAGCTTCGCCAAATCTTTAGCTATTGAAGAATCTGCACCCCCTTCGGGAGATGTTGAAGCTTCCGGGGTATTAGCCATTTCTTCAGATCCTTTTTCCAGTTCCTTTTTAAGATCATCGTCGTCTAAGTAAATTGCCTCAAGCAATCTCATAAATTCAGAGGCCGATACTACCGAAGACTCGGAAACTGCATAAGCCTTTTTAAGATTTTCTAGAGCATCAGCGATGATTTTTTTGTTCTCCTTTGAAATCTGGTCCATGCCCAGCATCGTGTCCAAAAGAGCCTTATCAAGCTCACCGCTTGCATTTTTGTTACCTATAGCTGATTGGATTGCCTTGATTGCTGTTGCTGTTGCTGGACCATATTTTCCATCTACGCCGTGGTGCTTGGTGAGAAAATCGCGAATCGAAGGAAAAGCGTCCATCATGGCTTTTTGGACTGCTGCAATTAAACCTGATTTTTTAAATTTCAAATCGGTGTCTTTGGACCCTCTTTTGATTGGGAAAACTTTCTGGTTAATTTTACTTTCAATCTCCTCAAGTTCTTCTCTGATGGCAGTTTCTACAATGGCTTCTTGCACGTTAGCCTTTGAAATCATATCAAGGGCTTTAGTAATCATTTCAACAACATCAGCAAATTTCGTTACAAGCTCATCATCGTCGATGATTTTCTTCATGCTTTGCTCTGTTGCCTTGATTTTATAGCTATAATATTCCTCAGCTAAATTATCAGTTTGCTTTTCCAGATCAGCAAGGTTTTTTCTATCCTTGTCACCCGTAATATCTTTCGAAGTTTCTAAAACTTGGAGTTTTTGCTCTAGAGCGGTAAACAACCTTTGCCAATCTCTACCATAACCAGACTTTGCATCCTTGCCCTTCGAATCAGAAATTAGATTAACTAGATTTTTTCTTAGTTTTTCAATCCTCCCCTTATATCCGGTAAAAATGGATTCATTTAATTGCTCCTCGGTTTCAAAGCTAATAGATTCATTTTTTTCCATAGCTTTAGAATAAGTCAAAGCGATATCATCTAACGAATCAATAAGTTTTTTCGAAATTGTCTTGTAATTGTCAATAATCATCGAACCAAGATTTGGATCAACCTCTACCAGTCTTTTCAAAGCATCGCCAATACTGGTCAAAGCTTGTAAGTACATTTGTTTAACTTGGGCGTATCTGGAATCAGAAAGCTCCACCTCGTCGGCATAATCTTTCATTTTCGCGATCAATCCTTTTACTGTTTGTGAAGATCCTATATCAAGCAACATTGCCCTTAAAGTATCAGGGTTTCTGTTTGATTTGGATGCGATATCAAAAACAAGCTTTTTAAAAGTGTCCAAAGTGGTTTCAGTCGCCCTTTTCATAAGACTGTCCACTGATGCGTTTTCGTTCAGTTTGTAAGTGTCTATTACAAATTGTCTAGCTATCGGGTTTTGGTTAAGATAGTTATTCATTTCTTAGTAAATGTTAGTTTTGTCACCTGATTTTTCTTTTGCATCCATGGCTGCAGTTAAAGCAACCAAAAGCGGTGCAAGAGCTGTGTATAGAGCTGCCTGCTTTCTTATACTTGCAATTTTTGTAGGAACATCTTTTTGAATTTTTTCATTCTCTAACTCGTTCCTGATAGCTTGTAGCTGATCGTTTACAGCTTTTTTAGCGTTGATCAAGTTCGCATTGACGTCCTCGTTTAATCTGAAATTCTGGAAGTCTTTTAATTGATTAAGCATATCGTCTTGCAATTGTGATTTTGGTTCTAAGATCTCTGATCTGCTCCATGAGGGTTTCTCTGAGATCCTTTAGGCTTTTCTTTACATCATCTGAACCTAGACCTTTTTTCTTGGCCTGGTCCTCTAATCTATCCTTCTCTGTGTCAAGAGTTGCATATCTTTCATTCCTTTCAGTCATCATGAATTTTATGAGATCCCTCACCGCTGATTTTTCAAGTCCTTGTACGTACTTGGTAAACTGAACGGCGTTCATGGCAAGAATCGGATCCAACGAGAATTGTTGCACTGAAGATCTCTTTTCTTCCCCAGTTTCAATTGTGGATGGTTCAGATAATTTTAAACTTCCAAATTTCTCTCTGAACTGCTCGTCTTTTTTCTTTGCCAACAAAGCTGCATCTTTATACTTATCATAAAGTTCATCAGCAACGCTAGAGTCTGTCAGATTTTTTGCAAGCTTATAAAGTTTTTCTGCAACTTCGGCTTCAGCTTCACTTTTCTTGAGATTCCAGTAGGAAATAAGTTTTTGCTTTCCTTTGGTAACATCTTCCAATCTTTTTTCAACCTCACCAATTTTGGCATTTTTCTTTCTCGTCAAAGAATTAATAAGCTTTTGATTACGGTCGATCATTCTTTCTAATTTCTTTGCTTCAGCTGGATCGCTTTTAATCTGGGCTTTTTGAACTTCCAGAGAATCTATTTCAGTCTGAATCTCATTCCACTCTTTCAGGTAATCTTCCTCTATTTCAAGGATCTCCGAGAGAATAGCATCAATCTTAGAAACAGATCCACCAAAATTAGAACTGAGCCAGCCAAAAATGTCCGTGAGTGAATTTGCTTCATTGAGAACCTGTTGTTCCCATTGCTTAAATTTATAAAGCATCTTATTAGATTTTGTTTATTGTATTTTTAACATCGGATGAAGTTAGTGTTGGATTTCCACCAAAAGTAGCAAGTATGGCACTAGTTGTTCCTGAATTTGCATCCATTCCGTCCATTACTGCTTGATTTATCTTGGCCAATATTTTGGTTAATTCTGCTTGAGATGACAATTTCTTCTCAACAGAACCAGGGTCGCCACCCAAGTTTTTATAAACTCTGACTAGGTTTTCAGAAGCATCTAGAGCGTTAGCCAACTTTGTAGCTTCCTTCTCTTTTGCATCTATTACCTTTTGCGGATTCAGACCCTTCTTTTTGTAATTCTCTATTTCACTCGCTAGATCAGACAGTATCTTTTTAAGATCTGCCTTTTTGCCTTTCACGTTTTTATAAGTAGACTTGGCCAATTCAAGGATATCTTCGCCTTCTTTTGAATTGATGACAGAATTAATTTTAGAGATATCAATCAATTCACTATCTTTGAAAGTCTTTGTAGATTTTGTCTGAGTGGGTGTAGTGGGGGAAGAAGCAGAAAATCTTTTAATGATATCATCTGCTTCCTTTTTAGCATCCTCCAAGGATTTTCTCAAATTCTCAATCTCCCCAGCATCCGATGATTTCTTCTTAGCTAAATCATACTCAAATTGGGATAGTTCTATTTCATCCTCTGCACTTCCTGCTTTGTAATATTCTTTTAATCTTTGATTTCCTGAAATTGACTTGGAAAGCAGGGACATGCCTTTGTCCATGATTGCCTTTCTATTCTTCACAAAAGCCTTGTATTCCTCTTTTGTTTTGTCAATTTCATTTTCAACGGAAAGAACTGCAGCTTTATTATTTCTCTTTCTTACCTCATCGAGCTTCAGTTCCAATGCGTCGATTTTATCACGTGTCTCAAATTTTTTCGTTAAAAGCTCTTTTTCAATATCTAAATTCGCTTTTCTGATTTTGTCGATAGTTCCAACTTTAGAAAAAGATCCTAAAAAAGATTTAGATAATTTGTTCTTGATAATGTCTGTAAACGATGACTCAGAAAGAATAGAATCGCTCCACGAAATAACTTCTTCCGATAAAGATTCGTCAACAGGAGAATCAAAATCTCTTGCATTTAAAAATTGATTAAATCCTTTGATATTTTCCATATTGAAACTTCTCCATTATTTAATTTATCTATATATCCTGGTCAGATTCTTGAAACACAAAAAACCCCAAGCCGAAGCTTGGGGTTTCTTAATGTAAATCCGAATTATTAGTTCAGACCGCCAGCAGGCAAGTTTACGTTAAAGCAGAAGTACATAGTTTCTGGGTGGAAACCAGCTTCTACTAGAGCGTAACGAGACTTAACTGCGATTTTAGGAGACATAGTTCCTTCAGAGATAGTCTGAATTGATTCTGCCATCATGTAAGGCATGAATTTCAAACCTGGCTCGTCGTCACCGCCTTTTCTTCCAACAAGTACTCTTGTGTCGCTGAATTTCATGTTTTGATCCACGTAAACAGTCATACCTGCAAGTGAACCTACAGGGTAAAGAGTTCCATTGTTTTGAGTCAAGGTGTTAGAGAAAGGAGCGAAAGTGAATTGGCTGATATCTTGCATCGAAGTAGCCAAGTTAGCGTTGGTTACGATGAAGTTAGCAGGACCTCTTCTTCCTCTGTTTGCTACCACGTTAGCAGCTGCAAGAATTCTAGAGAAAAGTCTTCTTTGTAAAGTTGACAAGTTCTCGTAGGTTCCAGATGCAGGACCTGCAGTTCCAGTCATGGTCAAAGCCGTATCGTCCTTACCAAGGTAAGAAGGAATGGTGTAAGAACCAGCTGTACCACCGATTACGAGGTTCAAGTTAAGGTTTTGTCCTTCAGTTGTGTTGAAGTCGTTGGTGTTTGACCAACCGAGAGCAAAAGCTCTAGCAAGGATGTGCTTGTTAATAGCTTGAGAAACCTCGTTAACCAATGCGTTCTCGATCATAGAGATTACGTCGATACCGAATTGCTTGTTAAGGTCTTGGATTTGCTCGGTTGTTACAGATGCAGCAACTTGGAAGGTGTCTGCTTCTACGAACTTAGTGAAGGTCGAAAGACCCATCAAGTTGTAGTAGTTTTCTTCACCTACGCTTCTAAGCATTGGGTTGTAGGTCTTGGTACCGTCAACAAAAGGACCTTGCCAGTTGTTGTCGTTATAGAAACCAGCACCAGAGAAACCTTGGATGTGATCTTCAAGGGCTTTAACCAAAGAAGCTGAAGCGGTAGTAGTACCGAAAGTGGTTGCGTTAGCAGCGTTTCCTACTTTAGTAGCATTTCCGTCAAGAACTGCAGCTACTGATTCACCAGCGGTGATTGCGGTAATTTCGAAGATGGGGAAGCCATCGATTCTAGACAAACCAACAAATTTAGTGGTGATGAAAGCACTTGCTGAAGAAGCTTGAGTAAAGAATACAGCTTGACCAACAGTGAAAGCTGCAGGATAGCCAGCAGCAGGGCTGGTAATCCGAACTTTGATCATTGAAGGAGCAGCAGCCAAAGCTTCAGGAGCGGTTGTACCTACGTTATTTGGGCTGATTTTACCACCAGCGTAAACGTAGTCAAGGTATGACAATACGCCTGAAGGTCCTGACATAGGAATAACTGGAACGATGTCGAAACCTACAGTCTTCGCAGCTACCTGAATAGCCAAAGGAAGAAGTGAAGGAAACTTGTCGCCAGATCCTTGCCAAGATTGGCTGTAGAAACCTTGGTTAGGTGATAAACCGCCTGTGGATAAAGCTTGGGTTGCAGCAGGGAATGCTGGAGGATTAACGGGTCCCATACCGTTAACAACGTTCAAAGACTGGTAAGCACCAGCAGATTCGTTTAAGGAGTGATAGTGGCAATACTTGGAAAGCCATGCTTGTTTTCCGGGATCTGTAATACCTGCTTTTTGCTCAATGATGGGCGCCCAGGTATCGAAGATTTCCGCTTCGTTAATGAGTTTCATTTTTTTAAAATAATTTTTTTAGGGTTTAAAACTTGCCTTCTAGGGACTTAGCTACCCAATTCAAATAATCGTTGTTATAAGCTTGGGGAGTAGCCGAAGTTGGCGCTGGGGTTTCTTGGTTTTCAACAAGTTTTTGAAGACCAACGGGTTTAACACCAAGTTGACGAGTTGACCAGAAATTTTTGATCTGATAAGGGGTGTCTAAGTTGTAGAAGGTGGCTTGAGCAATAATTGATTGCTTGTGACCTTCATTCAAAGATTCCCAAATCTGAGCATAATCTTCTGGCATCTCATCAATGAATTTGAATCCTGATGTAAATTTAGTTGATGCTTCGCTCTCGTTTAAAACCTCTTCTGCCTTTTGTGTTTGAGCAGCAGGCTGTAAAACTGTTGCAGCCTTTTTTCTATTTTCCTCAGTCTTTTGTGTTTGGACTGATTCAATCAGAGAATCAATTTGCTTTCCAAGAGAGTTGTAATCTCCAGCAAAGCCTGACTCTACTAATTCCGTTTTTGAAGCGAATTCCGCTTTTTCTCTTGCGTTCTCATTCAAACTAGCAGCTTTTGGAGCTGAAGCATTTTCAGAAATTGATTCTGCATAAGAGATTGTTCCATTAAGCTTTTCTGCCAAATAGTCAGAATAAGCTATTCCCTTATTCAAGTTTTCAGCGATGTATTCTGAATAAGAGATATTTTTGTTGACATTTTCTGCCAAGTATTCAGTGTAAGAAATACCCTGATCCAATTTTTCAGCGATATACTCAGAGTAAGCAATACCTTTGTCAAGATTTTCTGCCAAGTATTCCGAGTAAGAAATTGATCTGTCTACGTTTTCTGCTAGATACTCTGAATAAGAAATGGTCTTATCCAAATTTTCAGCAACATATTCTGTGTACTGGATGCTGTCGTCGACCTTTTCAGCTAAGTATTTTGAATAATCGATTGCCTTATCTACATTCTCTGCTACGTATTCAGAGTAAGAAATAGACTTGTCAACATTCTCAGCCAAGTATTTTGAGTAAGAAATTGTTTTGTCCAAATTCTCAGCCAAATATTTGCTGTATGTGATAGAACTGTCGAGATTTTCTGCTATGTACTCACCGTACTTGATAGCAGACTCTAAATTTTCTGCCAAGTACTCTGAGTATTTTTCTAAGCGAGCAACTCTTTCTTCTAGTTCAGTAGTATCATTATTCGTGCTTTCTGAAACCGGAACCTGAGCGGTTTTCATCTCACTAATTTGAGACTCTAATTCATCCATCTTCTTTTTCAAGAAAATTGAATAACTGTTGAGCTCCTCACTAGTTACAAATTCTTTTTTGGTGGTCGACTCCATGATATCGGATTTATTTTTTTCTATTTTTAAGATTTTTTCAAACTCTTCGTTCTGATCAACTTTATATATCATCAATCCTGAATCATTTTTAATTCCTAAGGATTCATTAATACATTCTAATTGATTTACGACAGAATTTTTGCTCTTCTCTGAGAATTCAGAAAAGGTAAAACCAGCGCTTTCATATACTCTTTCTAACTGAGCATCCTGAAAACCTGGATCAGCAACCAAGTCGTAAGTGAAGATCTTTTTGATCTGGACCTTTTTATCCGGACCTACGTTACCAGCTGCTCTAGATGAAATGGATAAAGGAATTCCAGCATCAACTAGCTTTTTGGCAATTTGACCTGCAGGAGTATCCAACAATTTCACTTTAATCTTTAGAACTCTTCCATCTTTGTCGTAATCGAGATCCTCGATAACGTGAGAAATGTTCTTAAGAGAAACGTCGAACTTCTCAGGGTGATCAAGCTCACCAAGAAGTCTTTTTGCCTTAATTTTTTCTTTGAGATAATCTAGGTGAGGAAGATATTCTCCCTCTTCATAAATTCTGCTGTTGTTGTTTTCTTTCCCGAATTGAGCAGCTATACCTTGCAAAGTGTAGTTATCGTCGTCAGTTTTTGTAACACTGACATGTGCATTCTGCTTCTCGAGAATAAAAACCAAGTTTTCATTGATAGATGAAGAGTCTTCCATTCCTTGAATCATCATTTATTTAAGTTTATATATCTTTTTCAATTTTGAGATTTTTTGACGTTTTTTTGTCATTTGTATTTGATTCCAGATTTTACTCTGTTGGCCAAATCAACGGCAGCGTCAAATCCTGCCTCTCCCTTTCTGATTCTTCTAACCCTATCAGAACCGCCTAAGTTGTTTCTAAGAACTACTTTTTTTGGATTTTTGTTTAAATCACGAATTAGGGTTATTTTGGTGATCGTCTTCCAATCATCTATTCCCAGTTGCTTTTTGTCGTCGTCAGTCACGAAATCTTCTACAATATTGATGTCTTCTTCGTCGGAAGTTGCGGCATCGCTTATCACTAAGCGTCTTGATTTATCCTTAATGTTTACGTCATCTGGAGTTGTAACAAATTCTTTGGGTTCTTCAGCAGTCAATGGCTCAATAGGTTCAACCTCTTCCTCCTCCGTTTCTGTTTCTTCTTCCTCCTCTTTTGGTGGGGTATATGTCGCGAACCCGAATCTGGCAGCATTAACGCTTTCATCTGAAGTGACTTCTACAGTGATTGGTTCTTCTGGGGTTGCATCCAGACTTTCGTCACCAACTATGAAAAACTTAAAATCTGGTGTTTCTCCTTTAGAATTTGGATCTACAAACTGGATTGAAGAAGCTCTGTAAACTGGGATTGAAACCTGAGAGTAAACGGAACTTGCATTTCTGCTTGAAACATCTTCCGCTCTTCTTTGTACATCTTCGGATTTTTCGAAATCAGAAGCCCAGGTCTTTTCGAGATCCTCTAAACTTGGGATTTCGACGTCTTTCTTTTTATCTCCTTCTTTCTCTTCTTTTTCATAAACCACACTTGAAGAAAATTCCGCGAAGCTTAAAACTTTATTTGACTCGCTTACAATAGTGTAATTGCCGTTTTGATTAAAGGACTCAGAAACTGGTTCTGAACTTGGTAGGAAAGCATCAATACCAACGTCTTCAATTTCATTTGCTGAAAGGAGGGATCCGCTTACGTTTACTTGTCTACCTTTTGCATCCACATAATTGAATTCGTAGTTTGATGGAGCGTTTTCAGGAACATAAAAAGGAACGTCCGGAGCTGCACTGTATGCCTCTTCCATTTCTGACCATGTCGAATATCCAACCAAAGAAGTTCCGATTGAGAACTCTTTCATATCCTTTACCGCGATGGTTTCAAACTCCAAATCATCATTATCGAATGTTCCCCTTTCGAAAGTCTCGTCGGAATCAAAAGCCAAAAGAATCAGGTCATTTTCTTGGAGAGCTTGCTCCATTTGCTTGGAGTGTACATCTAAAAGAATGAAAATTGATCGACCGCCGAAATCACCAATCTTAACTATGTCCATAGTTGTTCTAGTGTCATCTTTCGAAAATGTAATAGCTTTTAGAACTCCGCCCCAAAAACCAGCACCTCCGTCGCTTGTCCAGCAAACGGTAATTGGCACTCCGACCGGTATAGATCCTGGATTGAACGATCCTTTAGCAAAATCATCAACTTCACCAAATCTTGGTGCTTGTTTGCTACTGAACCAGTTGTAGGATTGCTGCCCAATTGATCCTACCGCTTGTGCTGCAAGAAGAATCCATCCTATTGGGTTTGTTGATTCGGCAGCAACAACTCCACCAGCACCAGCGGTAGCTGCTTTAGCTGCACCGCTAGCAACAACTCGTTGTGCTGCTGCTTTCGTGCTCTGTGCTGCTGCTCCCTTTAGTAATTGATTACCTGTTAAGGTAGAGCTATAAGCTAAACCACCTTCAACGAAAGCTCCAGACGGTAAGGTAACCCTAGCCGCCGAAGTTGCCGCACCGGCTCCACCTCTACCAAAAAGACCGGATGCAAAATTCTTGATCGAACTCCAGGTTCCAGCCTTTGATGCTTGTGTTATCGTTTGAGGCTTTATGAAATTTTTGTAGATGCCTTGAATTCCTTTGTTAAGTGCCCATCCAGCTGCCAAGCTTCCTGCTACTTGTCCTGCTACGATCAAACCTCCTACGGTAATACCCGCAACTAAAACTTGGGAAGCATATTCAGCAACTTTTCTTATGTAACTTTGTGAGTCGTCTTTGATTTCACCTAAGGGGATACTGTAATCCACCAAAGCAAGGGTTAGCTTTTTGGTGTCCTTGATTTTTGTAAATCTCAATGCTTGTCTACTTTCAACTACTGCTTGTCCAGAGTCATTTAGAAAGTCAACCACAATCGCAAACTTTTCCTTTTCTGGTAACGAATCCAAATCAAGATCTGCTTTGAGTTTTCCTGATTTAGCTAAACTTTGGATTGCATATCCCAACTTTACAAAGCTCTTGGTGACTGTAGACTCACTTCCTTCGGCTTCGTATAACTTTACGAATTCATCGAAGCTTGAAAGTCTTTTCTCCGTAACTAGTGAATTGATCTGAAAATTAAAAAAATCTCTATAAGGATTAGGGTTGCTAAAAATTTCTTCTAGAAGTTTTTCAGATTGAGTAAAGATTGACTCCTCCCCTTCTGCTTGCCACTCTCTAGGATTTTTTTTGAGCCATTCTACCCATTTGTCGGTGTAAGCCCACCACTGAAAATCGTTTAGGTCAGTGTCAGCACCTTCAGCATTAACCGGCAGGGAAATTAAAGGAAAAATGTCACCATCTTTCGTGGGATCTTGTAGGTTACCCTTGAATTTCGAGCCTCTTTTATAAACTAAAATCATTTTAGAATTTTTTATTCCGAATAAATTCTGCCATAGGCGCCAGAGATGATGTCTATAAGCTTTTCTATATATCCATCATTTCTGAGCTTTTTAAAGGCAAGGTTACCCACTGAAAACTCCCCTTCTTTACCCAATCCCTCCTTTCTCATCTTTTGAATCTTATCCTTGAGCTTATTTGCTCTCTTGTACAGATCCTTTGCATTTGATGGAAGATTGTTTACCAAGAGAAGCTTATTTTCGAGTTCTCTAATATCAGAAGCAATTCCTTGGAATTTCTTGTCTACATCCTGATCGTCCACTGAAGGAGGATCGAACTTTGGTGTTTTTATCCACTCGTTGTTTTTAAGTGAGAAAAGTCCTGATGCTGTATGAGGCTCGTCCTTGTCCTGCAAGTAAAGTTCAACGTCGTGGCCTCGAATCACAACATCGTGTCTTAAATTCCAAACGAATCTAATACCGTCAACGGCTGCCTTGACGATCTCTTTCGGGGCATCAATTTTTCCAAAGTCAATTAAGACATGGACATCAAGGTCTGATAAATCTGTGTAATTGTAATTTGCAAGTGATCCAGTTAACTGTATATCAGTTATTGGGGTTGATTTGAGTAGGTCGTCATACTTTGAATAGAAGTCGTCTGCAATCTTTAGGAGCTTTTTACGAACCAACGGATCGAACTCCCACTTAACATCGCCACTCTTGTTGACGTGTTTATCCCAAAATTTAGGATTGAGTTCGTCGTTGTAAAACGAACCTAATTTCTCTTCAAAAAGAAATTCAGAAAATCTTTTTACAGGGTTCACAGAAATGGCTTATTTGGATTATATATCCAAATAAGCCATCCTATAAATTTATCCCAGCTTGCTGGTCTTCAAAAGAACGTTGATCACAGTTTCAACGTCTTTCTCACAATAGGTTTTGATTCTTTCAACATCTTGGTCCTCCCAATATGTTTTGTTAACCTGAGATCCGTCTATATCCTCTTTTGGGGATTCCACGCCAAGTGAGCAGGAAAGAAGATCAAGGCTCAGGTATTTCTGCTGTGACCAGCTTCCAAATGCAAAAATCTCCGAAGTGTCAAAATATGGAATGTCCCAGGGTTTTTTGTCCCATACAACCAAATTGGCGGGTGGATAGATCCCATTGATCAACATTCTCTTACCGATGCATGGTACATCAAAACCTTTGATATTGTGGCCTGCAAGCTTCATATTTTTTTGCATACAGTTCTGGAAAACCTTTTTGGTTTTTTGTAGGATATCAAATTCATCCTCACCGTAGAAAGAAATGAACCTATAGGTACCATCATCGTTTATTGTTGCAAAAGAAATGCACACAATTCTGGAAAACTCGGGCTCAAGGCCAGCTTTATCTAGATAAATCTGATCGCTAGTTGCATCAGCATAGTCTGGATATGATTTGTAGTACTTGACCCTTCGTTCCCACAGCTTTGCAAGTCTAGGATTTTCTTGGTGTAGTGATTTTAGATCTTTAGATCCCGAGGCTGTTTCAACATCGAAAAAAAGGCAATTTTTTAAAACCGATTCTTGTATCATAAATTATTTTTCCATTTTGGGTCGAACCAGAAAGTTCTCCCGTTTGAGTCAGTGATTTTTTCCATCCCTTTTCTTCCATAGCAAAGCATGAAGCTTTCCCAGCTATCTGGCTGTACTTCGCCCTCTGGATTTTTCCAATCCCGAATTCTTCCACCACCAAGTTTGTAAGCAGTATCAGGTACGTCTCGACAAAGATCAAGAACTTCTGGTGTTTTTTGAATAACACGTCTGGCGGATTCGAATGGATTTTGATCCAGGCGGTAAAGGATTTCTGCACGGAGGTAATTTCCGATCCCATTGAAAAAATCCTGATTCATGAGAACTTCGTTTATTGGCTTATTGAAAGCACGTAAATGAAGACTATCAAGAATTTTCTTTTTGAAGGATGAAAAATCGGAAGTGGGGTCTGGGCTTCTAGTGGGATTCCAAAAACCAAAATTCCATCTTCCAAACCTTCTCACATCAACAAAACATAATTCCCCGCTATCGCAAATGAAGGAAAGGTGTGTGTGCTTGGGTCTTTCTTCTTCCAGGTTTCGCCACTGAAAGTGACCAGCCATTCCCATGGTCATCATGAGATGTAAGCACCCAAAATTTTCCGCGGTGGCAAAATCTTTAGTTGTAGATATTTCCAGCATCAATTCCTTTCCCCTAGATTTTGCTTCAATTTCGAAAGGAAAGGAAATAAGTATTCCTTTGCCTTTATGTACGGGATTTTTCCATGTGCTATGAAAAACTTTCCCCTTCGAGACTTTATTTACAAAGTCAGCGGTCAGTTTGAGTTCTGCTAATTCTGGCATTTTTTCGGCGATGGTTCAAAAGTAGAAAAAAAGATCGCAAATAAAAAATCACTTTGTTGATTTGTTGATTACCATAGGTTTCAGGGCCCTGCCTTTCACCATGTATTCTATACAGGTTTTCAATGAGTTTGGAGAGTCCAAAATCACATCAACATCCAATCCGAAAATAGGAATTCTATGGGAAAGAAATTCTCCGGGGATAGGGGATTTACTTGTTCCGTTTTCGTCTATGATCGAACTTTCTGAATGAATGTAAATAGGCTTGGTTGGGGATTCCCATGTCGAGCAGCTCAAAAAGAGAGCTTCTCTAAAAGTTAGACCGCCGGAATTAAAAGTGTGTGGGAGTGATCTAAAACAAATTGGGATTTTGCATTCGTAAAAAGTTCCAGAAAGTAAGTCAGTAACTGAAAATAAGCTGGGCTTCTCGTCGTTCGTTACCACAAGCATTTTTCGAGCAGCCTTGTTTATTTTGAGCACCTCTGAGGAAAACCTGGAAAGAGTTTCTTTTCTGTTTCCGTATGCACTTCCAACTCTTACTATTATTGATGGATCAGTTTGCCCTATTATTTCCATGAAGGAAGAGATATTCAGAATAATCTCATGTGTCTGTTTAACCACCTCCTCTATTTGACTCCCTAAAAAATAATGCTGAGAAAGAAAAATAAAAAGACGGTGTGAGTTCTGTCTTA
>Ga0172362_10003535_pt1 | contig 13490 bp, 13 predicted proteins | sample LakKivs1_kivu2a2_FD_114534 | JGI IMG/M metagenome (GOLD analysis project Ga0172362, IMG submission 114534) | Sediment microbial communities from Lake Kivu, Rwanda - Sediment s1_kivu2a2 | ecosystem: Environmental > Aquatic > Freshwater > Lake > Sediment | place: Rwanda: Western Province, Lake...
CAGCAACAATTTTCTCTTCTAGATTTTCGGGCTGATAATTCTTTATATTTCTATGTCTTAAAATGCAATTTTTAATCTTTGATATCTCTTCTTTTTTTAATTTATATTTTTCTAAGAATCTTTCAGCAATTTCTACCCCTCGTATTATGATGAAATCTTCTCACTCTAACAATATCATACCAATCTTTGACATAATAATAAGCAATATCATGCAACCAACAAGAAATTAAAACTATTTTCTTGCCTTGCTTTTACCTCTTTTTCACTTAATCCTTGCTCAATATCGGTTTTTAATATCTTAACCACCTCTTCTATTTCCAAATTGTGCCACTTTTTTGCAACCATATTGTTTTATTTTACCTTTTTAGAAGATTTTAATCCATAGTTAATAATGACCAATTAGGTTTATTTCTGATCGGCTGGACAAAAAAAGAGCCATTAAAAGCTCTTATCACTGGCGGCCCCATCGGGATTTGAACCCGAGTCTCCAGCTTGAGAAACTGACGTCCTTGGCCGGACTAGACGATAGGGCCTTGTTGTTTTATTTCTTCCACTATCTCCCCCATTTTCATTTCCTTTGAGCCGTCTACCAAAATTAAATCTCCTTCTTTTATTTCTTCTTTAAGCCTTAATTTCCCTTCATTTATGGTATCAAATTGAAAAATTTTTTCAATAGTCATTCCTTTCTCCCGGGCCCCCTGAGCAATAAATTTTGCCCGGGCCCCAAAAGTAAAAAGTAAGTCAGCATTTTTTGCCACCCTCTCCCCCGCTGCCTCATGAGTTTCAATGGCATATTTTCCAATACTAATAACATCGCCCAAAACGGCAATTTTTCGGCCGCTACCAGCCTCAGCGAGAGGCTGAATTTTTCCCAAAATTTCCAGAGCTTCAACCATTGAGAAAATAGTGGCTGATTCAGAGTCGTCTAAAATCCGGGAGTTTTTTATCCCCTCAATTAACCTCATTTTACCTGGCAGAGAATAATAATTTTTTAATGCCTGGGATATTTCCACCAAATTTAAATCAATAATTGTTCCCAGGCAGGCGCCGGCCAGAACTGAGTAAATTTGTTCTTTGCCAAATAATTTCTCTAACCAAATTGGCACAATGTTTCCCTTATAATTTATTTTAAAGTTTGTTCCATTATTTAATTTAATATCGGTGGCTCGAAAATCCGCTCCTTCCTGAAAACCAAAAGTTAATTCTTTTAAATTAGTCTCATCCCTAATTTCTCTGACCGTCTCGTCGTCAAAGTTTAAAATTAAATGCCCCTGAATCGGGAGAATTTTTGCTAATTTTCTGATTTCAACGGTTTTTTGCTCTTCGGCAGCAAAAAAATCCCTGTCAAAAGGAATGTCTCCAATATGAGTAACAACCAGAATTGGCAAAGAAGAATTTCTAATTAAAAACCGCAGCTCGCCGGGTTTTTTAAGGTCGGTTTCAATAATTAAAATTTCCTCTTTGATTTGTTTTAAAAGTGTTCTAATTACCTCGGCAGCGCAAGCCCGGCCTTCGCCAGCGACAATAATAACTTTCGGACGTCTCAAGAGAAATCTTAATTTATTGAAAATTGAAAATTGAAGGTCGCCGAGACCTTGTCTCGTCTCCCGCCTGGCCCCGCTTCGCGGGGCTCGGTAATTGAAAATTTTATTCATAGTCGGGCGGTATTTGATATTGATGAATAATATATTCGGCCAAATCTTTGAAAATCGGCACGGCTGAATACTCAGCCACTCTGGTCTTGGGATTGTCTAATTTTACCAAAATTAAGAACTGAGGCGAAAAGGCCGGGAAAAATCCAATAACGGTTTGGAAAGTTTTTTCAGAATAACCGGGTTTTGCAATTCCCAGGGCTGAAAAAGCAATCTGGGCAGTGCCGGTTTTGGCAGCAATGTAATATCCCGGGATTTTAGCCCGCCTGGCCGAACCCTGCTCCACCACGTTAACCAGCATAGCCGTTAATTGGCTGGCGGCCTTTTGAGAAATTACTTGCCCTTCCAACCCCGGCTTTTCTAACTCTGAAATTACAGAAGCAGAAAGGGCGGGGTTTGGAAGAGCTTGTTCTTCACCTTTAACTAAGATTTTTTCCACTAAATAAGGCTTAACTAATTTCCCACCATTAGCAATGGCCGAATAGGCCCTGGCTAACTGAAGGGCTGTCATTTCAATGCCCTGGCCAAAGGAAGCGGTGGCGAAATTTACTTCGTACCCTTTTTTAAAATCTTTGTTTTCCGAACAGCTTTCCGGCAAATCAATACCGGTCGGTTCAAAAATGCCGAATTTTTCAATGTAATCTAAAAAAATATTATTTGGCAGCAATTTTTGGACAAAAACTGCGCCGGTATTAATTGAGTTTTCTAAAACCCTTGTCATAGTTTCTTCGCCCCAAACCCGCCGGTCATAATTATAAAGAGTATAGCCGCCTATCTTGACATAACCCTCGTCAAGGTATTTAGTGGTCGGCGTTATTAATTCTTCATTTAAACCAGCGGCCATGGTTATTGATTTGAAAACCGAACCCGGTTCAAAAAAATCTCTGGTTGCTTTATTTCTAAAAAGCTCCAAATCACCCTTTAGGGCATATTCTTGATACTGATTGGGATTAAAATTTGGAAAATGGGCAAGAGCAATTATCTTTCCAGAATTGGGATCAATAACAATAATCTGACCGCTCTCAATGTCTAAATCTCCTCTGGTTTTTTCTAATAACCTTTCGGCTTTGAATTGAATGTTATAATCTAAAGTCAAAATTAAGTCTGCTGCCCGACTCTTTCCTCTTAAAATTTCATCATAATATTCTTCCAGACCGTATTGACCGACTCCCGAAGCCCCCAAAAAACCAATTACCTGGGAAGCTAAGGTCTCCTGGGGATAATATCTTCCTTTTTCCTCAGTAAGATAGATTCCCGGTAAATTTAAATTCTTTAAAGCCTGAACCTCTTCTTCGCTTAACTTATTTTTGATTGGCGAGTATAAGGTTTCCTTTTCCAGTAATTGGAAAACAAAATCTTTGTTTAAATTAAGGAGCTCGCTTAGAATTTGGCTGGTTTCGGCGGCATTTTTTACTTTGGAAGGCGTTGCAAAAACCAAGAAAAAGTTTTTATTAACTGCCAGAGGTATTTCATTTTTCAAAAAAATCTCTCCCCTTTCTGGCTGGCCCGCCGCCAAAGTTTGCCGATAAGGAGGAGAAATGAAGAAACCCTGGGCCAGAGCTTTGTAGAAATCGGCCTGAAGGATTTGGATATAAATTAAGCGGCCGATGAGAACCGCTGAAAATAAAATAAAGAAAGCAAAAATTAAGTTTACCCGCCAATTTCTCATAACAACAAGGGACAGACCTCGGTAAGTTTTACCGGGGTCTGACCTCGGAAAGTTTTGCCGAGGTCTGTCCCTTTATTTTGTGGCCACCGAAGTTTCTAAAATTTGGATGTATTTTACCCGGTTTGTTTTTTCAAAATTTTGATTTTGAAAATAGTTTTCAATATTGGCCAGGGAGCGGGCGTTGGAAAAATTAATCTCCAGAATCTCTTTCTCTTTTTTAATTTCAGTCAATTTCTTTTCCTGGCTTTTTAAAAGATAATTTTCGTAAGTCAAAGAATTAATCTGGAAAACATAAAGAACCAAAAGAGAGATTATTAAAACAAAAACGAAAACCCAGAGAATTTTTAAATTTAGGCCCAATTTAAATGTTATTGAAATTGGCGGATTTAAGGTTAAAGTATTCATTTGAAGTAAATACGAAGGTTACAAATTTATTTTTATACAGGCCCGCAACTTAGCCGAACGACAGCGGGGATTTATTTTGATTTCAGCTGGCGTTGGTCCAAGCGGTTTTCTGGTTAAGACCTGAACTAAGTCTTGGTTTTCTTTCAAAAAATTTTTAACGATTTGGTCTTCTAAAGAATGGAAGGAAATTACCACCAGTCTTCCGCCCGGTTTTAAAATTTCCAATGCCCGGGGCAGGGCTTTTTTTAAGTTGTTTAATTCATTATTAACGGCAATCCTTAAGGCTTGAAAAGTTCTGGTGGCAAAATGTATTCTTTGGTTTCGGTACCAGGCTGGCACCGCTTTTCTGACGATTTCTACTAATTGAAAAGTGTTGGTTATCGGTCCCTGGCTTCTTTTATTGACAATCTCCCGGGCTATTTTTTTTGAAAACCTTTCCTGGCTTCCCTCTCTCAAAATTCCTTCTATCTCCTGAAACGAGTAATAATTTATTATTTTTTCGGCTGTCAATTTTGAATTTTCAACATTGTATCGCATGTCCAGGGGTTCTTTTTTTTTGAAAGTAAATCCCCTGCCCGATTCCTCTAAGTGCCAGCTGGAGAGACCTAGGTCGAAAAGGATTCCCCGGATACTTCCAAATCTTTCTCTTTTTACAATTGTTTTTAAATTCGCAAAATTATCAGCGACTAAAATAATCCTTTTCTTAAAATTTTCAATTTTCAATTTACAATTTTCAATTTGATTCGGGTCGGCGTCTATACCTAATAATTTTCCATCCGGCTGAGTCTTCTCAAGAATTGCCAAGGCGTGACCGCCGCCGCCAATCGTACAATCAATAAAATTCTCATTCGGTTTTGGATTAAGAAATTGAAGGACTTCTTTTTGTAAAACTGCAATATGCATTACTTTATAAATCAGTTAAAATCCTAACTGCTGTAATCTTGAAGCCATATCGCCTATTTCTTTTTCTGTTTTTTCTTTGTATTCTTTCCACCTTTTTTCATCCCAGATTTCAATTCGGTTGGATAACCCCAAAATGGCCACGTTTTTTTTCAGAAAAGCATAGTTCTTTAAATAATCAGGAAGCAGGATCCTACCTAATTTATCAAGCTCTACGTCAACCGCTCCTGACAACATTATTCTGGCAAAGCCCCGCGCGTCTACCTGGCCCGGGGGTAGGTTCTCTAATTTTTGGCTTAATTTCTGCCAGGCTTTTAAAGGATAAATCACCAAACAATTATCTAAGCCAGTAGTAATTACTGCTTTTTTTCCCAAAGCCTGCCTCATTTTAGCCGGAATGGCAATTCGTTTTTTTAAATCAATAGTATAAATATATTCTCCAATTAACATAAATAATAAGCGGGGTTATCCACAGAAACAGACAGTTATCCCATAGTTATCCACAATTGCCCACCCACCTTCACTTTAACTCACTTCTTAATACTAAGTCAACCCAAAACAACGCCTCCTTAAATTGAGATAAAATTTCTTATTTATCCACAAAAAATTCACAGCAGACCAAAATAAAAAAGGCTAAGGCTTGAAAAACCTTACCCTTGTTCATTAATGAACCAACAATCAAGGATTAATTTTTAACCCGAATTCTTCTGGGTCTATTTCTACCCGGTTGCCTCGTTTTAGCTGGCCCGATAAAATGGCTTGGGCTAAAACATTTTCCACTTTATCCTGGATAACCCGGCGCATTTGCCGGGCGCCAAAAGTTGGGTCGTAACCTAACTCGGTTATTTTTTCTTTCAGGCCTAAAGTAATAATAAAATCAATGTCTTTTTGGGCCAGATTCTTTTTTAATTTTTGCAAAAGAAGTTCGGAAATATCTAAAAGATTTTCTTTAGATAAGGGTTTAAAAACCACCACCGCGTCAAAACGATTAATAAATTCTGGTCGAAAAATGGCTTTTTCAAAAAGGTAATCTAAAAGCTTTTCTTTCACTCCCGGCCACTCGGCTCTTTCTCTGATAGCTTCTAAAATTATTTGATAACCGGCGTTGGAGGTGGCAATGATTATTGTATTGTTAAAATCAACTTTTCGGCCCAGACCATCGGTAAGGTGGCCTTCGTCGAAAACCTGCAAGAATAAATTTAAGATATTGGGGTGGGCTTTTTCAATTTCATCTAAGAGAATTAGAGAAAAAGGATTTTCTCTAACCGGGGTAGTTAACAAACCCTCTTCCCCGGGAGAGCCAATTAATCTGGGAATATCTTCTACTGCCTGAAATTCTGACATATCTAACCTAATCATTTTCTCCTCCGAGCCAAAATAAATTTCAGCTAAGGCTTTTGAGGTTTCGGTTTTGCCTACGCCGGTCGGTCCTAAAAATAAAAAACTGCCCATCGGCCTCTTTCTAACGGTTATTTCTGCCCGGGCTCGCCTCAGGGCCGAAGAGACCTCTTTGACCGCCTCTTCCTGATTAATAATTCTTTGATGGAACATCGCTTCTAAATTTAGTAGAATTTCCCTTTCTTTAATTTCAATTTCGCCCACCGGAATCTGGGTTTTTTCTGAAACAATTCTGGCAACATCTTCTGGTAAAACTATCTTCTCTTTATGTCGAGAAACCTGAATTATTGCCTCGTCCAGCAAATCCATCGCCTTTTCCGGAAAAGGAATAGCCGGGATATATTTTGAACAATAATCAATAATGGCCCGGAGAGCCGGATAAGAAACCAGTGTTTTATATTTTGCTTCCAATCTTAGGGCCAGGTCCTCCAACAGCTGCATGGTTTCTTTTTCGGAAATTTCCGAAACTTCCACTTTTTCAAAAAGAGATATTATTGAGAGATTTTGCTCAATGTAATGGTGAAGGCCTTCAAAAGTGGTAATACCGACAATTTGAAATTGGGGTAAGTGTAAATAAGTAGAGAGTACTCCAGAAATATCAATGGCTCCTGGACGAGCTGCTCCTTCAACAAAATTGTGAAACTCGTCAATAACCAAGATAATGTTTCCGGCTGAAATTGCCTCTCTAAATATTGTGTCCAGAATATTCTCCGTTTCTTCTGCTGTCTCAGTTTGAGCCAATAAAGAAGGTAAATCTAATTGAACTATTCTTTTATAATTTACCCCCGGCAGACTTTCGCCCAAAACTGATTTTGTTGCCAGGCTATAAATCATGCTCTTTCGACCGCTTCCTGCCTCGCCAACTATTAAGGCATTATTTATCTCGCTTCTGGCTAATATCCTTTCCATTGCCTCAATTACTTTTTGATGGCCGATGATTTCCGGAAAACCCTGTTTTTTGATGGTTTCCGACAGGTCAATTGAAAATCTGTCCAGGGTGAGGGTGTAACCGGCTGTCCATTCTTTGGCTAAACTTCCTTTTTTAATTAAATTCTTCCTTTCCCAGAATTTTTTTTGCTCTTCAATTCTCTTTTCCAGGTCCTCCAGCCACCAAGTTAAATTTTCAATGTCTTCGGTTTTGAGGTTTGCTTCAATCAAATATTTTTTGAAAATAGGGTTAATTCTGCTTTGGGCTACGATAATATCTTCAATTTTAATAATTTCCCTGCCTCTCTTTCTGGCAAATTGGGCTGCGTTTAAAATTATTTTTTGAGAATCTGGAGATAAAATTTCATTAAACTTTTCACCTTTAAGAGTTTCCAGATAATCTTTCAATTCTTGTTTAATTTCTTTGAGGTTTAAAAGAGCCCGCGAAAATATAAAATTTATTTCCTCTCGAGCCCCTAAGGTAAAATAAAGTAAGGCCTCTGATGGTATTTGAGAAAGCCCTCTTTTTTTAGAAAAGTTAATTGCCTGCCAAACCGCTTTGGCAGATTTGAAACTCAAAAATTCAGCCAAATTATATCTTTCCGGATTTTTAAGCGCCTCCTCAATTCTGACTTCCGGCTTTGGCTGTTTTAATTTTGAATTTAAAAAAGATTCTGCCAGCCAGTTAATCAAACCGAGGACTAAAAAAATTATTGAAAAACCAAGAGGCAGGTTCTGAGTTTTTTGGGTAAGGGCACTGGTGAGAAATCCGTAGAGAAAAATCAAAAAAAGAAAGACAAATAAAACTAAAAATATTTTTTTTAATGGCCTAGCCAACTTAAAAACCGGATGCCTTTCCCACCTCACCGCCTGAAAAATCCCCGCCTCCTTTAAGTCAAAATAAATCATATCCTTGTAAAACTTTCCGAGGTCAGACCCCGGCAAAACTTGCCGAGGTCTGTCCCCTAAAGTATGATTTTGAAGCCAAAACATAGTCCTGCCAGTAATAAAATTGGCAATGTCAGCCATCCGATGAACAGGATTATGCCGGCGAAAATTATAAAAACTTCTACTAAGATTCCGGCGATTATTAAAAAAATTCTCATTATGGCGCCTAAAATTCGGGAAATCAAATTGGAAATAAAAACCTCTAAATATTTTCCAATATCAAACCCCCTGGGATAGGCCCAGGCATATCTGTGCCAGGGAGAAAAAAGAGTTTTAACCAACAAGGGAATAGAAAAATAGTTTATTCCAAACTTCAGAAAATTTTTCCAACCTGCCAGAATATTTCCCGGCACATCCAAAAACTGCCAAGAAAGATATTGAATTAATATATTCTGACCCATTAATTTATTTTAGCATTTTTTAAAATATTGGCTAATTCATTAAGGACGTCTTCAGGAATAATTGGCCGGGCGCCAACCGGCGTTCGGCCAGGATAACGCCAGGCAGAGATAATCTTAATTCCTTTGGGTTTCTTCAATATTATGTACATCGCCCAGGCCTCGGTCGGATGTTTTTTGGTGCCGGTAATTTGCATTGCCGCAATAGTGCCTTCGGCTATCCCCTCTTCTTCTCTGTCCGGCTTTCTTAAAATCCGCAAAACTCTTTTTTCAGAAAACCGGTACTGCCTCATCTTCATTTTTGAATGCCGGGTCCAAAAAATCTTTTCCCCATTTTTGGATAATTTCAAATGCATAAACTTTTCAAAAGCCGAGCCTTGCGAAGCAAGGCGAGGCAAGAGATGAAGCAAAGCCTCAGCGACCAATATTGGTGATTAAACGACGGTATCTCAATCGATCTCTTTGCTGCCAGGCCTGGTAAAACTTTCGCTGCCAGTCTTTTTTCCAAAAAGACATTTCCGGCAAAAATAAAAAGCCGTCTTTATAACCTAAATAACGGGTTTTAAAATTAAAATGCAAAAAAGCCAGTACGGCGCAAATTAAAGATGATCTTTGATTCTCGGTCTGACAGGGGGCTGGCCCCTGTAAAAACTGGTTTAAATTAGAACCGCAAAGTTTCTTTACTAAGGTGGGAAATGTTTCAATCAAATTTAAGCCTAAAACAAAACCCTTTCCCTCTAATTTTTTGACAATTTCCCGGCCGAAATCGGCTAATTTAAAAAATCAAAGCCGGCGGCAAAGGATTTACTTTCTCTCTGCGAAAAATGCTGGTTGACAAAAACTTTTCATAAAGCCGCATTTTCCCCTTTCCCCGGCCCCGGGTGAGGGGCGCGTCAATAGCAATGACTTTTACTCCGGCTAAATAAGGACAAATTAACTTTAGAACGTCTTTACCAAAAACATCCTTCAATAAAACCGGCCTTCCTTTTTGTAAAACACAAAGGCCGGTTGTTTTCTTTTCTTTCCATCCCAAATCAATCCCAATAAAAAATCCGTTTTCCGCCTTTTGCATATTCTCATTTTATCAAAAATCAGCAAAAGAGAATAGGCAAAGAAAGAAATCCTTTTATTCCCGGCCCCTCGGAATTAAGGGCCGCGAAGTGAGTTGAATCGTGTCGGCGGTATAGCTGCCGTCAGGATTTTGCTGGCCGATAACCGTTATCTGCTTACCCGTTTCAATATCATTTAACGAGCCTTCTGTCATTTTTGATATTTCAGTAGCTTGGGAAAAGAAAACAATTCTTGAACTGCCGTCTGACGTTTTGAGAGTTAAACTCTGTTCGTCTTTGGCAATAACTTCACCTAAAAGGAGTCCGGCTCCGGTTCTTTCTCTGGTGACTCCCGGCATCCCCTCTCTTATTCCCCTCTGAATGGCTTCTCCTCTATCGCCCTGGAAAAAAGGACTTTTGCTCTCTTGATATTTCATTCCGCCATAAAAAGCTCCACCACCGCCAACAATAACTAACGCGATAATGATTGGAATTATTTTTTTCATAATGATATTCAATAACCAAGACACAAGATACAATAACCAAACAAATTTCAATATTCAATAACCAATGACCAAACGGTTTGGTTATTGAAATTTTGGTTATTGGTCATTGTTTGGATAATTGTTTCTTGTTTCTTGGTTACTGGTTATTTTCTTACTCATATCTTAACGCCTCAATGGGATTTAATTTGGCGGCTTTTTGGGCGGGCCAAAAACCAAAGCCAATTCCAATGATAGCCGATACGCTAAAGGCTAAAATAATTGAAAAAGGAGAAACCTTTGTTGTTATCCCGCCGAAAGTGGAAATGCCAAAAGCCAAAATCCATCCCAAAATTATTCCAAGAAATCCACCAATAAAAGTAAGCGTTACTGCTTCAGTTAAAAATTGAATGTTAATGTCCGACCTTTTAGCACCGATTGCTTTTTTCAAACCGATTTCTCGTGTTCTTTCAGTAACCGTAGTCATCATCATATTCATAATCCCAATTCCGCCAACAACCAAAGAAATTCCAGCAATGGCCGCCAGTAAAACGGTCATTGTGTTGGTGATTGAGGTAGCAGCACCCAAAATATCTTCCTGGCTTAAAACAGAAAAATCAGCTAGTTGGGGGTCGGAAATATTATGTCTTTGTAAAAGCAAACTGGTGATTTCGGTTTTGAGTTGATTCATAACTTGCGGATTTTGGGCCTGAACGCTAATCGTTGAAATATAATTTGACCCCGCTAAAAATTTCTGAGCAGTCGTGATAGGAATAAAAACCATTTCATCTTGACTGCCAAAACCAGTTCCGCCTTTTGATTTCGTCACGCCAATAACCTTAAAATTTATGCCGCTAATTCGTATTGTCTCCCCCACCGGATTGGCACCTTCTCCAAATAAATCGTCGCGAACGGTCGAACCCAAAACCGCCACTTTCGCCAGATTATTAACATTTTGTCCGGAAATAAAAGAACCTTGTTCAATCTCTACATTTCTAACGCTTAAATAAGAAGGGGTCGTGCCAACAACCTGAGTATTGGTATTTGCTCCCTTGGTAACAATCTGATAACGTCGGGAAAGTTCCGGCGCTACTGCCTGGACATAAGAAGCTTCTTTTTCTATGGCTTGGCTATCTTCAAAGGTGAGGGTCTGGGCAGTGCCTCGGCCCGCCATCACCATCTGACCCGCCGTCCTTTGAAATCCCGGCATTACGGTAATCAAATTTGAGCCCATTGCCTGAATATTTGATTGAATTGTACCACTTGCTCCCTGACCAATAGAAATCATAGCAATTACCGAACCAATGCCGATGACAATGCCCAAAATGGTCAGGCCTGACCTGAGTTTATTTGCAGAAATTGCCGAAGTTGTTTCTTCAATTAAATCAAAAATTTTCATTTATTCTCTAATTTCTTTTAAAATTTTTTCTTTTTGATTTTTGGTATCGCTGATGATTTGACCATCCTTTAAGGAAATTATTCTTTGAGCCATTTTGGCAATATACAACTCATGAGTAACCAAAATAATTGTTCTGCCTTGTTTGTTTAAACTTCCGAAAGTTTCCAAAACCTGCTCACCGGTTTTTGAATCCAAGTTGCCGGTCGGCTCATCGGCCAGAATCAAAAGAGGGTCGTTAACCAAAGCCCTGGCAACAGCCACTCTCTGCATCATTCCACCTGATAACTGATTTGATAAATGATGCCAGAATTCTTCGGGAAAGGCCGAATCTCTTAAAACAGATTTAGCAATTTCCTCCCTCTTTTGTTCCGAAATGCCAGCATAAATTAAGGGCAGAGCAACATTTCTTAAAACAGTTGCCCTTGGTAAAAGATTAAATGTCTGGAAAACAAAACCAATTTTTCTTTTCCTGATTTCCGCCAGCTCGTCGTCAGAAAGTTTTGAAACATCCTCTCTTTCAAAAAAATACTGGCCAGAAGTCGGCGTGTCAAGGCAACCCAAAATATGCATCAGAGTTGATTTTCCGCAGCCAGAAGGCCCGATAATTGCCACAAATTCCCCTTTTTGAACAGAAAAAGAAACCCCCCTTAAAGCAGCGGTTTCAACTTCGCCAGTTTTAAATACTTTTGCGATATTTCGGCACTCAATCATACAACTATGAAGTACCCGACACTTCATAATACTAATTAATTATCTAACGGCTCTCATTTGAGTTTGAGGAGTCGCGCCCGGGATTTGGAATTGCTGAGTTCTTTGGGTCTGAGCGGTTTGGGTGGAGCTAATTGCTGAAGTAATAACAACATTTCCTTCTTTAAGACCTGAAACAATTTCGGTCATCGTATCATTTGAAAGACCAATTTCAACCTGCTGAGAACGAAGAGTATTACTTGCCCCGTAGGAAGCTTGCTTTCCTTCGGGGCCCTCCATCAATTGAACATAATAAACATTTTGTTGTGATTTTACGGCTGAATTTGGCACCAATAAAACATCTTGTTTGGCATCAACAATAATATCTGCTGCCACACTCATTCCCGGTTTTATTCTTTCATCATCCATATCTAAAACAATTTTTACATTATAACTCACCACTCCTTGAGAAACTGTTCCTACTGTATCAATTTCAGAAACTTTTCCGGTTAAAGTTGAATCTGGTAAAGCATCAAAAGTGAGAGTTGCCTTTTGCCCAATTTTTACTTTTGCCGCATCAACTTCATTTAAAGAAATTTCCGCAATTTTCTGGTTTGAAATTAAGGTGAATAAGGCGGTAGCGCTTGAAAGCGTGTCTCCCTTTTTAACATTGACCTTGGCTATTTTCCCATCAAAATTTGCCCTAACAAAACAATTTTCATAATTTTCTTTTGCCTTATCCAATGCATCCTCTTTTTGTTTTATTGTTCTTTCTTGCGAATCAATCTGATTATCATAATCTGAAATTTTATCCTTTAATTGGTCAATTGTTTTTGAAAGCGAAGAAAGGGCTGAAATTTTTTGGTCTAAAGAGGTAGTAATGGCGGTAAGGTCAGTAAGTTGAGTTTCAGTAATTGAAAGAGAAATCGGCGTAATTAAACTTTCTTTGGAAATTGTTTCTTTGTAAAAAGAAATAATATCCCTGCCGCTTCTTGACAGGTCTGAAATTTCTCTAACTAAATCGGAGGTCTTTTTGAGCCACTCTTCCAAGACTCCAGGTAAAGCCGATTTTGAAAGAGAGAGATATCCATTACGAATCGTTTGATATTTATTTTTTATATTTAAAAAGGCGTTTTCTTTTTCATTTTTAGAGAAGGACTGACCGCTGTAAAACCCAACAATACTTCTATAATAATCAATATCGGCTTGATCTCCGCCATAACTGCTTTTAGTAAAGACTGATTCTAATGTCTCCATCGTTTGAGGTAAATCATTGAAGACGCCAGAGACGGCATTAAAAGCATCTGCATAATCGTCATTTAAATCTTTTTGAGAATTTTCTTTATTCTTTTTTAAATTTTCTAATGTTGTTTTAGTGTTGTCTAAAGCTAATTTTGCATCGTCAATTGCGCTTTCAAAATCTTTTGTTTTTAACTTCAAAAGCAAATCTCCCTTTTTAACTTTTTGGTCTTTATCAACAAAAATTTCATCAACTTCTCCGGAAACCTTTGGTTTAACATCTATCTGGTCTAAAGACGAAACCTGGCCGGAGCCGGAAACCGAAACAATCAGAGTA
>Ga0172362_10003537_pt1 | contig 13488 bp, 8 predicted proteins | sample LakKivs1_kivu2a2_FD_114534 | JGI IMG/M metagenome (GOLD analysis project Ga0172362, IMG submission 114534) | Sediment microbial communities from Lake Kivu, Rwanda - Sediment s1_kivu2a2 | ecosystem: Environmental > Aquatic > Freshwater > Lake > Sediment | place: Rwanda: Western Province, Lake...
AAACGGCATCTGCCACCAGGTCCACCTCGAGCGGTTCGCCCGCCCCGGCCGGACGTTGCTCGGCTCCGACAGCCACACGCCGACGGCCGGGGGGATGGGCATGCTCGCCATCGGCGCCGGGGGACTGGACGTGGCCGTCGCGATGGGCGGCGGGGCGTTCTACCTGGCCTGCCCGCGCGTGCTGGGCGTGGAGCTGGTCGGGCGCCTGCGCCCTTGGGTTAGCGCCAAGGACGTGATCTTGCGCCTGCTGAGCATCCTGACCACGCGGGGCAACGTGGGATGGGTGGTGGAGTACTTCGGCCCCGGCCTGGCCGGCCTGACCGTGCCCGCCCGCGCCACGATCACCAACATGGGCGCCGAGCTGGGCGTCACGACCAGCATCTTCCCCGCCGACGAGGCGACGCGCCAGTTCCTCGCCGCACAGGGGCGCGCCGAGCAGTACGAGCCGCTGTCGGCCGACGCGGGGGCCGCCTACGACCGCATGACCAGGAAGCTGCACGCCGAGCGCGACGCGCGGAGGATACGGGACATCGCCAACCACGCCGCCGGCGTGGAGATATCCGCCGCCGACGCCGCCGGCATGGTGACCGTCACGTTCGGCCCGCTGCGGATCGACCTGTCGGAGCTGGAGCCGATGGCCGCCGGCACGCCCAGCCCCGACAACGTGCGCGCGGTGCGCGAGCTGGCAGGCACGCCCGTGGCCCAGGTCGCCATCGGCTCGTGCACCAACTCCAGCTTCCAGGACCTGATGCTCGTGGCCGCGGTGCTGCGCGGACGCACCGTCCACCCGCGCGTCGAGCTGGCCATTGCCCCAGGCAGCCGGCAGGTGCTGGAGATGCTGGCCGCCAACGGCGCCCTGGCCGACCTCGTCCGCGCCGGGGCGCGCATCCTGGAGGCCGGCTGCGGGCCGTGCATCGGACTGGGCTTCTCCCCGGCCGAGGGCGAAGTCAGCCTGCGCACGTTCAACCGCAACTTCGCGGGGCGCAGCGGCACCGCCGGCGACATGGTGTGGCTGGTCTCGCCTCAGACCGCCGTCGCCGCGGCGCTGACCGGGCGCATCACCGACCCGCGCGACCTGGAAGCGATGGGCGTGCCGCCCCCGTCCGTCGAGCCGCCGCGGGCGTTCGCCGTCGACGACAACCTGCTCCAGCCGCCGCTGAGCGACGACGAGGCCGCCGCGGCGGAGGTCTTCCGCCCCTCCACCATCGTCAAGCCGCCCGGCGGCGAGAAGCTGCCCGACCCGCTTGCCGCCCGCGTGCTCATCAAGGTCGGCGACAAGGTGACCACCGACCACATCATGCCGGCCGGGGCGCTGCTCAAGCACCGCTCCAACGTGCCCCAGTACGCCAAGTACGTCTTCAACGCCTTCAACGAGCCGGGCAGGCCCACGTTCGCCGAGCGCGCGCAGGCCGCCAAGGCCGACGGCAGGGCCGGCGCCATCGTCGCCGGCGACAGCTACGCTCAGGGCTCCAGCCGCGAGCACGCCGCCCTGTGCCCGATGTACCTCGGCGTCCGCGTCGTGATCGCCCGGGCGATCGAGCGCATCCACCAGGCCAACCTCGTCAACTTCGGCATCCTCCCGCTGACGTTCGCCGACGCGGGCGACTACGACCGCCTCGAGCCGGGCGACGAGCTGGTCATTGACGGCGTCGCCGCCGCCGTCGCATCCGGCGAGGAGCTGGCCGTCCGCGACGTGACGAGGGGCTCTTCGTTCACCTGCCGCCTGGGCCTGGCCCCGCGCCAGCGGAAGGTCCTCGCCGCCGGCGGGCTGCTGCGCTACACGGCCGGAGGGGGCCAGTGAAGCACTTGCGGGCCGCGGCGGCGCCCGTTGTGACGGTGTTCGGCTCCAACGACGCCGCGGAGGGCGGCGCGGCCTACGAGGAGGCGCGGGCGGTGGGGCGCGTGCTGGCCGAGATGGGCTTCGCCGTCGCCAACGGCGGCTACGGCGGGACGATGGAGGCCGCCGCCCGCGGCGCCGCGGAGGCCGGCGGGCACACCATCGGCGTGGTCTGCACCGTCTGGTCGTCGCGGGCGAACCGCCACATCCGGCAGGTCGTCGTGACGGGCAGCCCGATGGAGCGCCTGGCCAGGCTCATCGAGCTGGGCACGGGCGGCTACGTCGTCCTGCGCGGCGCGACGGGCACGCTGGCGGAGCTGGCGATGGTGTGGGAGCAGACCGCCAAGGGCCTGCTGCCGCGCCGGCCGATCATCTGCGTCGGCGACTTCTGGCGCCCCCTGTTGGGGCTGATGTCCGCGGAGCGCCCGGGCACCGAGCGGTTCGTCACGGCGATCGACCGGCCGGAGGGACTGCGGAACTGCCTGGCGAAACCGGGACGTTGAGGATTCAGCGGCTGCGCGAGCGGAGCGTCCATGGCAGGCCCGGCCGACGGCGGACAAGACAAAGCAGTACCGCGGTAGCGGCCAGACGGCTGCCGCCCCGGATTTGGCACGGAACCCGCTCGGCGGCGGGGCGGTTGTTCCTGTGGGAGGCGTTCGGCATGAGCGGCAAGATGCGGCACCCTCGCGGCATAGTTCCCATGCACCTGCGCGCCGGCGCCGTCGGCGCGGCCATCGCACTGGCGGCCTGCTGCGGGGGGGCCGTGCGCGCCGCCTCGCTGGCCGTCGTCGCCCGCGACGCCAACGACGCGACTGTTGCTTTCGCGGCCGGGGAGCTTCGCAGTCTGCTGGGCGCCTGCGGGCTGAAGGCCCCGGCGGCCGGCCCGGCAGACTGGACCTTCGAGCTGAGCGTCTGCCGCGAGATGAAGCCGTTCAGCTTTTCCGTCGCCTGCCCGCCCGCGGCGGACGGGGCCGGACCGAAGCGCGTCTTCCTTCGCGGGCAAAGCCCCGCCTGCGTTCTCCACGCCGCCTACACGGCGCTGGAGCGGGCGGGGTTCTGCTTCGACGTGACCGGCCCCACGCCGCCGCAAACGCTCGCGCTGGACAAGCTGACCGGCGGCGAGGCCCTCATCCAGCCGCGCGTGGGCACCCGCGGCGTGCGCCTGCACATGAACTTCCCCATGGACATCACGTCCTGGCCGCTGGAGGAGGCCAAGGGCTACGTCCGCAACCTCGCCCGCCTGCGCCTCAACGAGATCATCTTCTTCAGCTACGACCGGATGTGGTTTTCCCCGAAGGCCGACCCGCGCAGCCGGCCCGGCGGGTTCTTCTACGGCATCCGCTACGACATCCCCCGCGACCAGCCCTGGGCCGGGCTCATCCACAACAAGAGCGTCTTGTGCATCCCCGATATCGAGCCGTTCTACGACGACCCGGCCGAGCGCGGCCGCCGCGCCGTCGCCTGGCTGCGGACGCTCATGGGTGAATGCACGCGCGTGGGGCTGCGCGTGCGGTTCTCCACGCTGGAGGCAATGTCCCCCGCGACCGTCGATGACCTGCTGGAGCAGTACGGCGACGTGGACGGGCTGGAGTTCATCACGTCCGAGACGCTGGAGCGGTCGGACCGCGACGTGGACATGGCCGCGGCCCAAGCGGCGATGGCGGCCGTGCTGCGGCGCGACCCCAACACTCCGCGCCCGCGCGTGCCCCTGCCGCCGGTGGCGGGCGCCGTGGCCGGCTACGTCGAGGCCGCGCGGGCCATCCGCCGGCACCTGGCCGCCCGCGGCCGGCGGCTCGACCTGTGCGTGGGGATCTACTGTCCGGCCAAGAAGCTGCACCGTGCGGCCGTGCCGCTCATGCGGCAGTTCGTGCCCAAGGACATCGAGTATTCGGTCATGCCCGCCCACGGCGCGATGGCCGTGGCGCGGAACATCGAGGCGATCCCGATGGTGGCCGAGGACTGGCGCCGGGCGGTCGTCCACACCTGGCTGGAGTTCGACGGCAGCATGTACCTCCAACAGAATCCCGTGCGCGGCATCGGCGAGCTTCTGGCCGAGGGCCGGCGGCGCCTCGGCGGCGACGAGCCCCTGCACGGCGTGACGCTGAACCACTGGCGCACGGCGGAGAACCGCACGGCGTTCCGCTACGCGGCCGCCGCGATGCTCGACGGGCCGACGGAGCCCAACGCCTTCTACGCCGACTACGCCGCGCGGCTGGGCGTCGGGCAGCCCGCCCGCTACGCCGCGGCCATGGACCGCCTCGACCGCGCCGACACGTTCATCCGCGATGAGCTGTTCAACGTCGGCTTCTGCTGGATCGGCACGTGGGGGCGGCGCGGGTTCGGCCGCTTCGGCTGGTGGAAGACCGCCGACATCGCCGCCGCCGTCGCGGAGCTGGCGAAGGTCGGCCAGGACCTGGCCGCCTGCCAGGCCGACACGACGCGCCCGCCCGCGAAGGACTACCTGGCCTTCCTCGTCAATCGCGTGGATTGCTCGGTGCTTCATCTGCGGGCGGTGGGGGAGCTGACGGCCCTTCAGCCGATCGTCATGCGCCGCTCGCTGGCTGACCCGGAGAAGCCCGCACCGCCGGAGGCCCGCCGCAAGCTGGGCGACCCGTTCCGCAGCCCATCAGAATTGACCGACGAGCAGCGCAAGACCGTCCGCGACGCCTGCGACCGCGCGCTGAAGCTGACCGACCAGTACATGGCCTTGCACGCCAGGCTGATGCCCGACCGCGGCTGCGAGGGGCTGCTGGTGAACTACTGGACCATCCCGCCAGTGGTGATCCGCCGCATCCGCGCCGAGCTGGGGGGGCCGTAGGGTGTGCAGGTTCCCGCCCGAAGGGACGCATCCTGCACACGCTGTCGCCTCAACACCCGACACGCGACACCTGACACGCGACACCTGACACGCGACACCCCCCAGCCGTAGGGTGTGCGGGTTCTGGCCCGTAGGGCCGGGTTCTGCACACGCTGCCGCGAGCCGCCCGCGCGGCAGAACTTTGCGCAGATTACCAAACTCGGAAAAGTCCGCTTCCCGTGCGCCGGCGCCGCGAAACCGACACAAAAGGCCCTTCGGACGATTTGAACGTACCCCGGTACGTGCGAGGTGCCGTTCGTCGCTCCTGCGCCCAAAATCCCGTCGAGCGGCCGGGATTTTCATCGCCCGGCAGGCCACGCCCCCGGCGCCGAACAGGACGGGTCGTGCCTGATCGCTGCCGGGGGCGGCGGCCTCCTCACTTCAGACCGAACAGGCTGGCCACGGCGCGGTCGACCTGCCGCTCCAGGGCCAGGCACTCCATCTCCAAGGCGTGCATCTTCTTCCCGTGCAGCTCCTTGGAACACGCGGCCAGTTCGCGGTGGAGGGGCTTGCCGTCGTCAAACTTCGGAATGGCAAGCGGTTCCATGACCGACGGGGCGCCGAAGCCCCGCCCCGCCGAGGAGAAAGACTTGAGGAATTGCCTGACCGGCTTGGAGTTGACGACCGCGCAGAGATAATGGGCCTCGCCTTCGCCTGCCGTGGCGAACAGGGAGGTCGTGTCCGTCGCGATGACGGTCTTGTAGCCGAAGGGCGTCCTGTGCTGGGAGATCACCGCCGCCACGAGGTCGCCGGCCATCCGCTTCCACACCACGCGGTAGCGGGCCACGGTATACGGGCCGATCCCGAACATGGCGTAAAACTCGGTTCGCTCCGCCAGTTGCCGGACGGTCTTGGATCCGCGTGAGAGCAGCACGTCCCTGAACCGCGTGAGATAGCCGTACGTTCGCGGCCAGTCCTGTTTCATGCGGGCCTGCGGGAACGGCTGGCACGTCTGCGGATCCTGGCACATGAGCACGTACATGCCCGGAGCGGCGTGCCAGCGTTGGATGTCGCGCCCGGATACCGCCGGGAAGACGAGGTCCTTCTCGATTCTCTCTTCGACGGCCTGGATGGTCCGCTTGCCGCGGCCGTGCATGTTGCGGACGATGAGGTCGCCGTCGGACATGACCTGCTCGACGGTCAACCAGAAGACGCCGTAGGGCTCGACCCTCGCCCCGAGGCGCGCCGTGTACAGGTTGTGGCCCTTGAGCCTGGCAAGGGCTCGCTGGTTGGGGGCAAGGGTCTGCCAGGCCCCGGTCGGCTTGCCGATGGGTCGGGCGGAAAGGCGCTGTTTCTTAAGAAGGGGCAGGGCGCCGGGCAGGTGCAGGTTGGTCGGGATCTTCCCGACGCCCTTCTTCCGTGTCCAGAGGTGGTAGGGCACCGGGTACTTGGTGGGCTTGCCCTTTTCGACCACGATCATGGCGGTCTTGTTGGCCGCGCCCTCGAATGGCTGGACGGTCGCCAGGTCGTGCGCCTTGACGACCTTGTAGTCGCCCTTGGCGCCGAGGGAGAACCGGCGGAACCCCTCGCCGGCGCCCTTGGACTTCAGGACTTCCTGGGTGATGAGGAAGGCGAGCTTGCCGCCCTTCTCGAGGTAGAAGTCGATGCAGGCGGCCGTGAAGAGCATGGAGAAGTCCTTCTCCCCGCCGCCCAGGCGTGCGGCGTGGCCCTTCAAGGAGAACAGCCCGTACTCCTGCCAGAGGGGGAAGGTCGCCTCGCGGTACTCGCGGGAAAGGTAGCCCCAGCGGACCCACGGCGGGTTGCCCACGACGTAGTCGAACTTGCCCGCCACGAGGGGGGCGGAGGCGTTCTTCAGCAGCCGGGCCCACATCCCGTTCTCCCCCTTTTTCTCGAGTGCCAGGACCTCGCGGTAGAATTCAAGGACCTCCGGCTCGTGCGGGGGAAAGACCAGGCCCGCCTTGCGCAGGCCGGCCAATGCCTCGTCGGGCGAGTAGTCCGCCTTGACCAGCTTCTCGACCAGGGGCGCGGCCTTCCTCATCGAGAATCCGGCGTACGTCACCCAGATGCTGGGGATGTGAAAGACGCCGGCCGACGTGGGCATCCGTGCCGTGCTGACGCCGAACTCAAGGTGGGCGACGTCGGTCCTGCCCTGCCAGAGAACCGAGTCGGCCAGATAGACCGGGACCTCCAGGTCCATGACGTGGTCCACCAGATCGCCCAGGGCGAACAGGTAGTTGGTCCTGGCGGCCAGGACGGCCAGCGGGTTGATGTCGAAGCCCCAGATGCCTCGCAGGATTTTCTCCGCGGCAAAGGCCTTCTGCACGCCGTTCTCCCGGGCGAATTCGCGGGCCCTCGCGATCGCCAAGGCAAGGAACGTGCCGGACCCGCAGGCGGGGTCGAGGAACCGGCGCCGCAGGTCCCCGTCGTAGCCGGACTCGTCGATGGTCAGCTCGGCCAGCCAGTCCGGCGTGTAGTACTCGCCGAGGTTGTGTCGCACCTCGGCGGGGACGAGGTACTGATAGAGCCTCTTGAGCAGGTCCCTGCGGGATTCCGGGGCGATCTCGGCCGTGCCGGGCTCGAACTCCGCCAGCGCGCCGGCGATGTTGCGAACGGATTCCTCCAGCCGAAGCGACAAGGCGTCGAGATACCAGCGGAAGAAGTCGCCTTCCAGGAAGTTGGTGATCCTCCTGCGGGCGTACACGCCGCCGCTCTCGATGTCCTTCAGTTTCTCGATCAGTGCGTCCTGCCCGGCGTGTGCCAGGTCGTCGCAGAACGAGGAGGCAAACGACTTCTCGGACAGATAGAGCAGTTCCGCGGCGATCAACTTCATCAGGAAGACGAAGTACGTGTGGACCGCGAAAAGCAGCTTCTGGAAGTCGGCCTGGCCTTCGAGGCCGTAGGTCTTCGCCAGCGTCGCCGCGGGTTTGGCCTGGCCTCCCATGAAGTGCTCGCCGTAGACGATCCCGAAAAGCCTCTGCCATTCGCGGTACAGGACGGCGACCCTTGGGCTGCCGGCCCAGTTCTCCATGGCATCGCACAGGGCGCCCACCGCCTCGCGGGCCAGGTTTCCTTCCGGGCCGAACACCTCGGCCAGGCCCTGTGCCGTGAGAAGCCGGCGCGACAAGGCCCGCAGATACGTCAGAAGCGTCCGTGCGGCCTGCTGGTTGAAGGTGTAGGGCCCGTTCCTGGCGAAGTCGGTTCGATCCAGGCCGAGTTTCGCCTTGGCCTTGTCCCCTCGGTAATGGACGAAGAACACCCGCTCTCCGTCGAAGCCCACGCCCACGAGCTTCGGGTCGAACAGGAACAGGGCGTCTTTCCTTGCCTCCGCCTCGCCGCGGAGGTAATCGACGAGTTGGTCGAAGGCGTGCTCGACGGCCGCCGGGGAGCCAAACGCGCCCGGCGCCTCGTACTCGATGATGACCTGCCCGTGGATCGCGTCGGAGCGGCCCGACCGGTACACGGTCTTCCCGCCCCGCAAAGGGACCGTCTTCTCATACTGGACCCGGGACGTGATGGCGAGGTCCGCTTTCAGCGGCTCCAGTGCCTTCTCGAAGCCAACGCGGAGGTCCTCCTCCGTTTCGGCGTGCTTCATGGCCTGCCTGGCGGCCGCCACGAGCTTGTCCGCCGCGCGAACGATGGAGTCTTCCGCGGGGATGATCGGCGGCGCGCCTTGATGCTCTTCCACGAGAATCCCTTCTCCGCTTGGCGTCGGTGCCGTGCCCTGCCAAACCGCCAGAGGACCGGCATCGCTCCAGGAACCTTCTGGCTAAGGTAGGCCGGTGAACTCCCATCGTCAAGCACGGCAGACAACCCGTTCCGTCAACGGCGCTCGTCGGTTGCCGCGTCCACGACCACCCGCGTCTTGACGGTGAGCGGCTCGTCGTCGGGGCCGGCGGCGCGGCCGGTGACGACGTACAGGCCGGCCTTTGCGTAGGCGCGGCGCAGCTCCTTGCCGAACGCGGCCGGCCCGCCGCCGTCGCCGAAGAAGACGCACGGCCAGGGCGGCTGGTACAGCACGACTCGCGGCACGGGCGTTTCTCCTGTCTGCGACACAGAGCGTGTCTGCCGGCGGGCAGGGCGCAGAGCAGCAGAGGCAGGGCGGCCTACCGGCGAGCGTTGTCTGCCGTAGCTTGTGCGCGCCGCTGGCGGATCACCCGGCGTCCGGACCGCTTCTGCTGTGCGCGCAGGTGATCGCAGAGCTTGCGCACGTCATGTCCGAAGCGTGCGGAGACAGACTGCTTGACCGCGCGAATCTCGTCGAGCAGCGGGTCGGGGGCCGGCTGGCCGTTCGTTTCTGGCATGTCAGGTCTCCCACAGCAGGTCCGGCGTGACGATCTGGGGCGGCACCAGCCCCAGGCGGCGACAGACGGCCCGGAGATGCGCCGTCTTGTTCGGGTTGGCCAGGTGCCGCACGTTCCAGGACATTGTCGCATACTGGGATCATACCGCCTGCCCGCCCGAAAGGAGGCGCAGAGGGACAGAGAAAAGAGGAGAAGAGCGAGGGAAGGGAGGTACACATGAGCCGTTCGTGTTCTCTCTTCTCCTCTTTTCTCTGTCCCTCTGCGCCTCTGTGTCGTGTCGTCCGATCTCCGCTACAGCGTCACAGCGTCCACGGCGGGCGCATGGGCGGGTCGAGCAGGGCGTCGGCGGCGTCGTCGCCGATGATCCGCTCGGCCGCGGGGTCGTAGCGGATCTTCCGCCCCGTGCGGATGGCGATGTTGGCCAGGTGGATCAGGGTGGCGCAGCGGTGGCTGGCCTCGGCGTCGCCGCCGGCGGGCCTTCGCGTGCGCACGGCGGTCTCGAAGTCCACCAGCTCGTCGGGCTCCGGCATCGCCGCCAGCTTCGGGCGGTCGTCGAGGCGCAGGTCGGCGGAGCCGGGCCATCGCGGCTGGCCCTTCCACGGCTCGCCCCATTCGCGGCTGTCGATGACGATGCGCGTGCCGTCGGCGTAGGTGAAGATCACGTGCCCCCACAGCCCCACGGCGTCGTCGTGCGCCGGCCAGGGGGCGTGGGCCTGCACCTCCACCGGCGATGTGCGGTCCTTGTCGAGGGCCCACTGGATGCCGTCGAGGTGGTGCTGGCCCATGTCGCCCAGCCCGCCGCCGTCGTAGTCCCAGTACGCCCGGAAGCTGCTCATCCCCAGCACGCCGGGGTTGGGGTTGTGCACGCGGTGCCAGTGGTAGCACTTGACCGGCGCCGGGCCGAGCCAGAAGTCGTAATCCAGCGTGGCCGGGACGGGCTGGGGCGGCAGGTCGGTCCGGCCGAGCCAGATGCGCACGTTCCACTGGCTGTTGGACAGCACCCACGGCGCGCGGTCGCGCGGCAGCAGGGAGCTTGCCATGACCTTCCGCGCCTCGCGCATCCGGCGGTCGCGGCACATGCGGAAGCGCCCGAACGTGCCGATCTGGAAGACGCGGCGGTAGCGCTCGACGGCCCGGACGACCCTGCGCCCCTCGGAAACGTGGTGCGTCATGGGCTTTTCGCAGAAGATGTCCTTTCCCGCCTGTGCCGCGGCGACGCACACCAGCGCGTGCCAGTGCGGCGGCGTGACGACGTAGACGGCGTCGATGTCCCGCCGCTCCAGCACGCGCCGGAAGTCGCTGTAGCCCTTGCACGGCGGCCCCGCCTTGCGCAGCGCGCCGGCCAGGTGAACGCGGTCCACGTCGCAGACGGCCAGCGTGACCGGCGGCTTGCCCGGCTCGTTGGGCTTCGTGTGGGCGACGCAGCCGCGATAGCCCACGCCGATCACGCCGCGCGTGATGGTGTCGCTGGGGGCGGTGCGCGACGGCCCGCCCAGCACGTGCCGCGGGACGATGGTGAACAGCCCCGCCCCGGCCGCACCGGCCGTGGCGCCTTTCAGCACGTCCCGTCGCGTGATGGACTTCGCACCCATGCCTTCCGTCCCGTCAGGCCTGGTCACTCCAGTGACCCAGGTCCTTCCATCGTGCTCACTTGAGCAGCTCCTTCGCCGCTTCCAGCGTCTGGGCGTTCCTCGCGGTGCGCAGCACCTTCTCCAGCGCCGCCTGCACCTCCTTGTCCGTCCGGTCGCTCAGCTTGCCCGCCGCGCGGACCACCGCCGCCGCCGCGTCGGCCGCCAGCGCCGGCTCATCCAGGCAACCGCCCGCCAAGGCGACGGCCTGCGGCAAGCCGATCTCGCCAAGCGCGGCCAAGACGAGGCGCTTCTCCTCGAGCCGCCGCGCGGCCGACATGACCTCGGCGCAGAGCTTCAGCCGCCTCGCGTCGTTCCGCTGGTAGGCGCCGGCGTCCGGGACCGTCATGTACTTGCGGAACGCCAGCACGTAGTGACGCTCGTTCTTGTCCGCCTGGATGACCTTGAGCAGCGGCGCGGCCACCTCGGCCGGGTCGGGCCAGTCGGCCAGTGCCCGGATCACGCCTTCCGCGACGATCGGGTCGGGCACGCCGACGTAGGAGGCGACGATGGCGGCCGCCCGCGCCCCGCCCGCCCGGCCCAGCACGCGGAGCAGCGCCGCGGCCGTCTCGGGCGAGCTGCCTCGGATGGCCTTGCCCGCCAGGTCGGTGACGGCCCGCGCGAGGCGCGGCGCGGCGGCGGCGAGCGCCGTCTCGGCCGCGTCGCGGGCGGCTTCGCCGCGGGCGGCCCGGAGCAGCTCGATCATCCGCGGCAGCTCCCTGTCGCCGGCGAGCCGGCCGAGCGCCTGTGCGGCCGCGGCGCGGACGGCCGGGTCGGCGTCGGCCATGCAGGCGAGGGCGGCGTGGGCCTGGTCGGTCGCGCCGCGCCGCTGGAGCACGCCCAGCAGCGCCGCGCGGGCGGCGGGCGCCTGCGGCTTGGCGATCGCGGCGGCGATCAGCGCGTTGGCGCCGTCGGCCTGCGCGCCGGCCAGTGCGTCGGCCGCCGCGGCGCGGGCGTCGTCGGTTCCCGCTTCGGCCAGGGTCGCGAGCAGCGCCTCGACCGCCTCGTCGCCGCCGACGGCGGCCAGTGCCCGCATGGCCGCGGCCCTCACGTCGGCGTCGCGGTCGCCGGCGGCCCTGGCGACGGCGGGCAGTGCGGCCGCGTCGGCGCGGCCGGCCAGGACCGCCAGTATCGCGGCTCGCTGGTCGGCCGCGGCGCCGTCCAGCAGCGCCGCCCACTTCAGCGTGGCCGCCTTGCCGGGCACGTCGGCGGCCGTGCGCACCGCCGCCGCTCGCAGCGCCGGCGGGCCGGTGCGGATCGCCTCCAGCAGCTCGTCCGTCACCGCCGCGGCGCCGCGGACCGTCGCCAGGCCCTGAAGCGCCGCGATCCGGACGGCCATGTCGCCGGCGCCCGTGCGCCGCGACCACAGGCGGGCGTAGACCTTCTCGGCCGGGGCTTGCTGCCCGCTCGAGGCCAGCTTGTCGGCGAGGCGCAGCACGGCCGCGTCGGCGCAGCGCCGCTCGTTGGGGTCGCTTGGGCTCGCAAGCTGCTCCATCGCGGTCAGAAGGGCGGGCTCGGCGATGGCCGCCGCGGCATGGAGCGCGGCCATGCGAACAGCCGGGTCGGCGTCGCGCATCGCCGCGGCGACGAGCGCGGCCGCGCCGCCGTCGCCCAGCACGCCGAGGGCCTGGACGATCGCGACGCGCGTACGGCCCTTGGCGGCCGGCAGGGCCTTGCGGAGTGTTTCGCACACGGCGTCGCCGCCGGTGGCGGTCAGTGCGGCGGCCGCGGGAACGCCCATCGCCTCGTCGCCGAGGAGCCGCGCCAGGGGCGCGACGGCCGCCGGGTCGCGCACGAGCTGAAGCTGGCGGATGAGGAACGCCTTCACCTCCGGCGGCTGCGCACCGGCCAGCTCGGCGCCGACGGCGGCAGCGAACGTCTTTCGCTCGGCCCCGGCGCCCGGGCGCGAAACGTACATCGCCAGCCCGTGCAGGGCGTAGCGGGCCTTGGCATCGCCGCCCGTATCGGCCGGACGGAGCATGGCCACCAGCGCCCTGACGCCCGCCTGCCCCTCGGCGGCGAGTGCCTTGGCGGCCTGCTCGGCGTCGGCGCCGTTCTGCGCGGGCAGCTTGTCGATCAGCGTCGCGAGCCCGGCCGTCTCGTCGCTGCCCACTTGCGCGAGGGCGGGGCGGAGCACAATCGCCGCCGCTGCGAGAAGGAACTTCATGATTCCCGTGAAGTCCGTCACGTTTCCGCAATCCGCCAACCGGTCACTGAAGTGGCCGGCCCTCCGCCCGCTACACCTCCGGCGAAGCGTTGTTCATACCACTATGATGCCGACGCTCGAGGCGCTGGGCAAGGACTTCGCGCCGCTGGCGGTGAAGCTGGCGGCCGGCACGATCGACTGGACCACCGGCCAGCTTGTCGCGACGGGCAGCGCGGCCGCCAGGAAAGAGGCCTTGCGCCAGGCCGCCGCCAACATGCTGTCGCTGATGGGGGAGCTGGAGGCGGGGCCGTCGGGGTTCTTCCTCGACCGCTATGGCGGCGGGCCGACCGTCGAGAGCCTGCTGAGCGACTTCGCGGGCGACGCCGAGGACGTCGAGGCGAAGGCCGGCCGGACGACCGTGCGCCTTCGCGTGCCGATCCACGGTCTCCGAAGCGCCGTGTTCGCCCGGCAGGTGTACTACAGCGGCTGGCCGCAGTGGGACATCCCCAGGCCGCGAAGCGGCGCCGCGAAGTTCGAGGCGGTCGTCTTCGACGCACGCGAGACGGGCTTTGCGCCGGTGATCTACCCGCGCGTGACGCTTGGCGGCGGGGCGTGCATCTTCGACGGCTTCTTCGTGCGGCGCGACGCCCCCGGCCCGGCCGCACGCCCGCTGTACGTGACGCACTCGCCGCGGGCCCCGGCCGCGACAAAGCCGGCGGCGCTGCCGCCCGCGCTGGCGCTGACCGGCGGCGGGAGGG
>Ga0172362_10003541_pt1 | contig 13476 bp, 16 predicted proteins | sample LakKivs1_kivu2a2_FD_114534 | JGI IMG/M metagenome (GOLD analysis project Ga0172362, IMG submission 114534) | Sediment microbial communities from Lake Kivu, Rwanda - Sediment s1_kivu2a2 | ecosystem: Environmental > Aquatic > Freshwater > Lake > Sediment | place: Rwanda: Western Province, Lake...
AGGACATTCGAGAGGTTTAGTAGGTCTAAATTTACTATTTACCCAAGGAATAGGTGGTAAAATATTTTTAATATATTCATAAATCCAATAACCGATACCAACACCAGATATTGAACTTAAACAACAACATAAAAAAATTGATATAAAAATTATACTTATAATTAACTCTATACTGTTCATATTATATGATGATAAAAAATATAATAAGTAAAATAGAAAAAATATTAAAATCAAATTTAGAAAATAAAAGATTAATTATAATAAAATTTATATTTGATATTTTTATAGAAAATAATAATATTTGGAAAAAAAATAAATCAAATCCATTATTATATACATATTTTACACCAATTTTATTAGTATATTTTTGGACAAATGATAATGTATTAACTAAAAAATACAGAAATTTCTTAACATCATTTTCATTTTATAAAAATTATAGAACACCGATAGAACCAAAAGAAATGAAAGAATGTTATTCACATAAAGGAGATAGTTGTATAAAAGGAAATATAAGTAAATTAATAAATAATTTTACATATTTAATGAAATTATATATATTTATAAATACAATAGCATTTATAACAAAAAATAGAATAAATATAAATAAATATAATAAAAAATCATTACAAGAAATTATAATTTTAAGTATAAGAAGTTCATCATTTTTAAGTTTAGAAATATTTATAACAGGAGTATTAGGATGTATAACATATAATATAAAAAAGAAATACACTAAATATGATTTATATTATATAAGTTTTATATCAAGTTTTAGTATATTTATAGAAAGTTCTAAACGAAGAGAAATAATAAATAAATTAACAATAAATAATTGGGCAGATTGTTTATTAGAAAATTCATTAATACCAAAAAATAATTATTCATATGATTATATAATTTCAATACTTACATTATATTTTATATATAAAAAGAAATATATAAGACTATTAAATATATATTTAATATAAATAATATAAAAAAATAAGAATAAAATAAAGTAAAATGTCATTATTAGAATTTGCAAAGATGCGATTAGAGACAATGAGAAAAGACGAAAGAATACCAAAAGAATTAAGAAAGAAATTACCAGAAACAGTAGATAAACCATCCCAATACGGATGTGGATTTTATTTACCAATAGGAGATAAAATAGTAGTATCAATATTTTATCCGATATATTGGAGTGAATCATTTGAGCAATTTGAGATAGCAGTAGGTAGATATAGAGATAATGGGGAAATTTCAGTAGTAAATATGGAAAGTTATGGATGGAAAAACGCAGCGATGAGATATAATAATGAAGAGAGTAAATTTATAAAGGATATAATATTAATATATAAAAATCCACCACCAGATTTAGTATATGAAACACCAGAACAACCAGATTATGGTCAGGGAGCAATAAAAGAGTTTATAGAACCACGACAAATTGAATTATTAAAACAATTAATTCCGATATTACACAGTCAATTAGAAAAACTATGTTTAGATGAAACACATAGATTAATAGAAATAGATAATCAGGAAAAATTAAAAAGAAAAAAACAAGCAGGATTACAAACTACTGAAGAAAATGATAATAAATAACAACAATATAATATATTTTTGTAAATATATTATATAGAAGGATCGCCAGTTAAAGATAGATTAGAAGAATGTTTAAATAAATTATTAATAGAAGATGGAGATTTAAGATCAGAACAGATAATATTTATATTATTAGATAATTTAATATTTTTATTCATTGGATATTGTATATTATTAGATATATTAGTAATATTATTTATATTTGACATATTATTAATATTTAATTTATTTATATTAGTATATTCTGGTATAATAAGTTCATTTCTTTTTTCTTCTAATATATTTTTACATAATTGGAGAGCATAACAAACAGTATTATATCTAATATATAATGAAATTAAAGAAGTAATTTGTAAATAATTATAACCACTATACATATATTCAGGAATATTTGTTTTTTTAGAAATATTTTTAAAATAATTGTCAATTGATATGTTTTTTATATTATAAAAATTTTTATTATCATTATTATTAATAAAAGTGATAAGTTTATCTAAATTATTGATTATAATATTTAGATCAGATTTATTAGACAAAGATAAATTATTTAGAATAGAATCATAATAATTATCATTTTCTAATTTAGTTGATTCAGAGTCAGTTTTAACGAATTTTTTATAAATAGAATAAAAAACATATTTATATTCATCATCAGATTTAAATTTATTAAATAATTCTTCATTTAGAAATAAATATAATTTAAGATTAAAATCATCTAATGGAGTTTTAACCCATAATTGACAAGTAGATGTTTTATTATTTAAAATATCATTTAGACAAAAATTTTTATAGTCAGTTTTTACAAAAATATCATAATTATTATAAATATTATCAATGTTATCTAAATTAGATTTTTTAACATAAACTGCTACTGCAAAATATACTTCTCCTAATTTAGATTCTTCATTCTTAAAGGGCATTGAATGTCCTGATACTGATATTGCAATTGTTGCATTGGAATTAATTAAACCACCAACAGCCATTTCAATTACACATTGTTTATTATATACATTATTTAATCCAACACCAACTAATAATTGTTTTGCATCAGTATAATAAGTAGTAAATGAACCATATTTAAAAACTCCACCAAATGGAATATTAACTAAAGTAGAAAAAATAAGACCACCAGTTAAAGATTCAATTGTAATTATTTTACAATTATCCATATTAGATAGATAATGTTGTATATTATCATTATTAAAATTTTTAATTAAAATAAGATCTTTAATAACAATTATAAGTTCAGATAATAATTTTGATTTTAATAAATCAACATTTGGATAATTAATATTTGATTCTAATTCAGATTTAATTTGTTGTAAATTTTCAATAGATAAGGGATGTAAGGGACGGTTAATAGGAAGATTACCAAAAAGATTAAAATAATGTTGATTAAGATTAAGTAATAAATTATATAAAAGAGATTCTGATTTTTTAAGATTAGAAGAATAAAATTTAGAATTAAAAGTATTAATTTTAACAGATTGATTAATTTCTAATAAATAATTTAATAAATCTATAGCATATTTGTGGGCTAATGATTGAACACTATTTATAGATTGTAAAGTATTAACTTCATCTAATTGATATTTACCTCCTTTTTTAATGTTTAAATATTTAGATTTATATTTGTTATATTTATGTAATAAATTAGAAGAATTCATATAATTAAATAATAAAAAAATTAGAATAAATAATAATAAACTAAACAAAAAATAATAGATTCAAATGGTAAAATTAAAGTAGAACCAAATAAAAGAGTCAAACTATTAAATAAAGGAGTTTTATTAGAACTAATTATATAAATATTAACTATACTATGAATTAATAAAAATGTAATAGTTACTATAATAAATCCAATATTTTTAATAAAACCAATAAAAGGGAAATAATATCCATTTCTATATTTATTAAAGAATCTAAAATATTTATAATTTAATTTAGTTGAAATATAATTAGGATTCATAAAAATAATAACTAATGCTGAAAACATAATTTTAAAAAGAACAGGCACAATACCAATTAAAATAAAAATTACATGAATCCAACATCTATAAGTAAAACAACCAGAACATTGTTTAAAACTTAAATTACAATCTTGAGGTAAATCATAAACAGTTTGATAACCAAATAAGAAATCATTATTATCATTAGTATAATAAGTGAAACCAATTAATGAAAAGAAAAGAAGAAAGAAAAAAACAAATGGACTAGTATATAACCAAATTAACTGAATTGCATATAATATAGAAGATAAATCTTCAGAATAATTAAATGTAAAAACTTCTTTCATAAATTTAGAATTACATTTATTACAAGTATCATTATTTTGAGATGCAATCCAATCATTAATACAATCTATATGAAATTTATTATTACATTGACAAACAATACCATATTGATTATCTAACAAAGATTCAACATATTTTTTACAATGAGAACAAGTATCATTAACAACATTTTCAATATTATCAATTAAATTATCCATTTAGATAATAAAAAAGAATATATATAATAAAATTAAATATCAATTTTATTATAATTATTTATATATAAATTATATGGAAGAATTAAATTATAGAAGAATTGGACGCCCTATAAAATATAAAACAGAAGAAGATAAAAAAAAAGCTCGTCAAATAGCAAAAAGAAAATGGAATAATGAACATGGAAAAGAATATATGGCAGATTATAATAAAAAATATTATGAATCAAAAAAAGGACAATTAGATAGAATAGAAAAGAAATTAGATAAATTATATAAAGAGTTAAAAAGAAGTGAAAAAAGAAGTGAAAAAAGAAAATCAAGAAGAGGAAGTAGTAGAAGGCATAGTATAAGAAGATAAAATATCATCCAAAAAATAAATAAAATATAAATATATGATATAATGTCAGAAGATAGTATATCATTAAAAATATCAGTATGTAAAATATACACATGTAAATGTGGAGAAAAATTAAAATATTTATATACAGTTACAAATAATAGCACTGTAAATACAGTTACATTACAATCATTAAATGATAGTGAATTTGGAAATATACCAACATTTACACCAACAACATTAGGACCAAATGGTAAAGTAACATTTAAATATTGCACCAAAGAACCATTTTGTAATCAATGCACAACAAGTATAGGAACAGTAACAGGATTATTTGGTTCAACACCAGTAACAGCAACAGATAAAATAACGGTGGTATTAGTAAATAATTGTTGTCATTAAAGTAATATATAAATTATTCATATAATTTATATAAACAAGTAAATAAAAATATAATAATATAATATTTTTTTATTAGTAATAATTATATAAATTATATAATGGTATTTGTCGTAATTGTTGACAGAATATTTAGTGAAGAACAAGTAAGACAAGCAAGATCAGGAAAACCTGGATCTGGAACAGTAGCTGAACTTGAACCAACAACAACGGTTGTTTTACCAATTGGTAAGATTAATGTATTAGATATATTAACTGTAACAAATACTGGTTCAATAAATGGAACATTAACAAAATTAACTGAATATTTTGTAGAATCAACTACCAATGAAGATATTGGAACAGATGTATCAGCACAATTTAATTTACCAACTGGAGGTATTGTAATTGCACCAAATCAAACAGTAACATTAACAAGAACATCTTCTGTTGAACAAAGAGAATCAGAATCATCACAAAAAATAGTAATAAAAGCAGATGGAATATATGATAAACCACCAAATGTAAATGATTATCCAGATATAACAAAATTCAATGGAAATGTAGAATTAATTACAATATTTAGAAATACCGCTACTGATTTAGAATTAAAAGTATTAAATGGATGTAATAAGGATAGTTTTAAATTTGTATATAGATTTTTAACAACAGGAAATTTACAAATAAATACATTAGTAGATTCCGCATTTGGAAATATAACAAATAAAGTAAGTCCAAAATTACCATTAAATATAAGTCAAAAAATACCATTATTTGATTATTCAAACAGATGTATTTTAGTATATGAAGTCCCAAAGAAAGAATTAGAATGTAATCAAACACATGAAATAGTATTTACAGGATTAATAACAGATAATAAATTACAACCAATTCCAATAGTATCAGGAGTAAGTTATGATGTATATACCTTAGATTGTTAGAAATATTATTTTACAAATAAAATTATATTTGTAAAATAAAATTATATATAATATAATATATATTATGTCATTATCAACATCATTAACATATGCACCATCAGAATTATGTCAAGAAAAAGATAATACTGTTAGTTTTACATTAACAGTAACAAATACTAATGGTCAAAATGTTGTATTATCAACTTTAACAAGTAATGTAGGAGGAGATATAGGTTCATTATTAGGATTACCATACTTATTAGGTAATGGTCAAACAATAAATTTAAATTTTACTATTGTATATAATGGTACACCACCAATTGTATCAGATACATTAAAATTAACTGTTCCATCACAATTAGATATAGAGTATATTTTAAATTTTCCAGTAGCACCATGTCCAGAAGAGTTAAATGTTGCAGGACAATTTATTACATTAAAAATATCATCAAAGAGAGTAAAAGATGAATGTTGCAATGATAAACAAGAATATACATATACAATAACAATGCCTGAATTAAGTCAAGTAGAATTTGTAGAATTAACACAATTAGTAGATGATATATTTTTCCCTACATCAGTTCCAGGATTTGTTACAGGAACAACATTACAACCAGGAGAATTTGTAGAATATAAATTTGTAAAAGATTTACCATTTGAAACATGTAATTTAACCAGAATTGTAAATGCAACTGTATTTGCAAATGGTATTGTAGAGCAAGGTTCTTTACCAGATGTATCAACCGCTACACATGGAACAATTCTAATAAGAAATAAATGTTGTAAAAAAGAATGTGTAGATGATGATCTTGCATTTTAATTATATATCCTTATATATAATTAAAATAATAAATAATATATATGGATAAGTTTATAGCAAAAAATGAAATATTAAATAGAATGGATAAAACATATGAAGAACGAAATAATAAGAATAAAATTATTTGTGAAATTAATTATAAAAACTTCAAAATAAAACTAATAAATCAAATTAATGATTATTCTAATAATAATAAATATGTTGTAAAATCAGATTATATATATGTATTAGAAGAAATTAAAACAAAAGATAATAATATAAATTTTATAACAAAACAACAATTAAATGATGTTATAATAGAATTAAAATCTTTAGGATATAAAGTAATTAAATATAAAAAGACATTAACAAAAGGTTGTTATTGTTTAAAAATTTCATGGTATGATGATTATTATTGTTTATAAAAATTGATTTTTATATATATTTAATAAACATATTATAATATAATATATTATGGGGTGTGATTTTTATATTATAAAAGTATTATACATTTATTATAATGATAATACCTATACATCTATTGAATTAGACAGAGATAGAGGATTTTATTGTTATGATTTTGATGATGATGATCCAGAATATGAAGAGAAAAAGAATGAATATATTAAAAAAATGTTAATTCCTCATATGAATCCTATTATTTTATATGATAATTATACTTTTAAGAATATGTCTTATCAAAATAAATATAAATTATTAATAGAAAATGAAATATCAAAAGAAAAAAAAATTTGGAATGATATTATTAAAATTATAAAAGTAGAAGAACGGGAAGAAAGATTTTAGTTTTTATTTATTTATTAAAAAAATGAAACCTAAAAATAAAATATAATTTATTTCTATAAATTATATTTTACTTTTAATTTACTTTTTTTTTATAAAAATAATAAAAGTTTTTATTTTTGTAAAAATAAAAACTTTTATTATTTTTATAAAAAAATGAAACCTAAAACAATTAAAAGATACAAATAAGAAGATACATAATAATGGAGGCTATCACAGATAGATATATAACTGAATATAAGCCGATTGGATATACAACGAAAGACATAGTAGATTATGTAAGGGAGAAATATAAGATAGACAAGGGGGAAAAAGTAGGAACATATGGTAAATTAGATCCATTAGCGAGAGGAGAGATGTTATTTACAGTAGGTGAAGATTGTAAATTATTAAAAGAGATTCATGATTTGAACAAAGTATATGAATTTGAGTTAGTAGTAGGAATATCAACAGATACATATGAACCAATGGGGATAATTAGAGAAATGAATACAGATTATGATATAAAACAAACATATGATAAATTAAATGAAATAATAAATAAATTAAATGGTAAAGAATTAGAACAAGAATTTCCAGTATATTCAGCATATAAAATAAGATATAATGGAGAAGTAAAACCATTATGGTATTGGGAAAAAATGGGAAAAATAAAAGAAATTAAAATACCATCAAAAAAAATCAAGATACATAAAATTAAAAAAATAAGTGATAAAGTTATTTATTTACAAGAATATATAAATGAAGTAATAGATGATATAAATAAAGTAGATAAGAGTAATGATTTTAGACAAGACATTATAATAGAAAAATGGAAAGAATATTATAAAAGAGAAGTTAAATTATTAATAATTAAAATAGAAATTGATGTGAGTTCAGGAACATATGTAAGAGGAATTGCGGATTATATAGGTAAAATAATAGGAATTCCATGTCATGCTAACAAAATAACAAGAATAAAATTATATAAATAATAATAATTTTATAATATAAATAGTATATGAATAATAATATAAAAATAAATGGTCCAATAAATGTAGTAAGATTAGAAAATAAAGATGATAATAAAATTTTATATTTATTTATGGACATACATAATGAGGTAAAAGAACAAACAGAATGTGATGAAATTAATGCAATTGATATAAGAAATTTATTTATTGATAAATTATCAAAAACAACAATAACATTAGATTGTTTTTTTGAATCTTTTTCATCAAATACAGAAGGTCAATCAATGGGTTATGTATATAAGAAACGATATATAGATGAAGTAAATAGAATATTTAATAAAGAATTTAAATTTAACAAAGAAACAAAAAAAATAGATAAATCATTAAATTTTCCAAACATAAGAATACATTATATGGATTATAGAAATTGGTTTGATTTTTTTTATATATTTGATACATTAAATGATATAATATCATTATTTAATCATATGTTGATGAAATTATTTTTAGATAAAAAAGTATTAACATCTATTATTAAAAATTTAGAACATTTATTAAAAACGATAGATTATATTGATAGTTATACAAATGTAAATATTGATATAACTAATATATATAGTAAAACTAATTTAACTACAAAAGATAAACAACAAATTAAAGATTATTTAATATATAAATTACATAAAATATATAAAAATGAAAATATTAATCAATTAATAATAAATTTAATAAATATTGAATTAAATCCAAGAAAAGATAAATTAAAACAATTAATACAACAATTAATATATCAAATTACTGAATTATTAAACATAGATATATTATTTGATTATCCAAATGAATTAAATTTGAATATAGATGAAAAAATAAATATAGATAATTTACCAAATATTTTAATAAATATGTATAATACACAATCATCAATAATAGTAAGATATCATTTATGTAGTTATTTAGAAATGATGGATTTAATAAAATTGATGTATATAAATTATTCATCAATATTAACAGATTTATTTTTTTTAAGGAGATTTTTAGATAATGAATATATTAAAAATGGAGTAGTATATACGGGATATATACATAGTATATTTTATATATACACATTAGTAAAATATAAAAATTATAAAATAACAAATATATCATATATAAGAAATGATAAAACAATAGATGATATAAATAATGATATTAAAAAGATGGAAATATTTGAAGAATTGATAGTATATATAATTCCTCCATATAAAATACAATGTTCAGATATAAGTGAATTTCCAGAATTATTTAGATAAAATTAGGGATATTATTAGAATAAATAACATTATCGATATTATTAAAAAGATAAATATATAAAGAAAAAATAAAAATTTCAGGAGAAAATTCCAAAGTGATATTAAAAGATTTAAGTTTAGAAGATAAATCATGATTATTAATAATTTTAGAGATATTAGGAATAATATTAAAAAGATCTAAATATGTTTTAGTATTAAGAATAAAAAAATTATCAGGGAAAATAAGTTTAGGTTTAAGAAAATCAGAACAATAAAATTTAAGAGGATTAATATCATAAAGATTAATTGAGATAGTTCGTAGAAAATCAAATCTGGAAGTAATAACAAAATCATATTTTTTATTAAATTTTTTAATATAATCAAAAAGAGTATTTCTTACTTTTGTGCGGGAAAAGAATTGAGAATAAACATTATTAATATTAGATAATTTATGATTATCAGTATTAGAAAAACAAACAGAATTAAAATAAATAGATAAATTAAATTTAATAGGTTTATCAAAAGAGAAAGATTTAGGTTTATAGAGATTATTAATTTTGGATATAATATTTTTATTAATAACAAGGGATGATTTAGGAATAATACGCCAAGGAGATGCATCATAAAAAATTTCATTATTTTTAGATTCATCAAACCAAGTATGATAGAAAAAATCAAATTTAAAATCAGGATATTGATTAATAAAATGAGAAATATTTTTATAACCTTCAATTAAATTTCTTGGTTGTCCATATAGACAATATGCAATTTCTTTCATATATTAATATTTATAGTTATTATAAATTATTTTAACAAATAAATTATAATAAAAAAAATTGATATTAAAATAATTTGAATATCTTATTAAATTTGATATTAATTATTATGGAATATACATTCCCTACTGAATTTATTCCATTTAATAATGGAATACGAGTATCATTAGGAGGAAATTGGAATATTAATGATATAATTAGTGAATTAGAAAAAGAAAATAATGAATCTATATTTACATGTATTAATTATGATAAATATAGAAAATTAAGGAAAAAAACAACTATTAAAAGATATAGTTTTATTAATTATGTTAGAACAATATCATCATTAAAAACTGTATATTCAGAAGAATCTACAGAAAATTTTTATAATATAATTAAACAAAATAATGAATATCTAAAAGTAATAACATTAAAAGATTATAATATTTATGATAAAAATTTAGAAATATTATTTAGTAAAAGAATAATAAATAAAATAATCCAATCATTACTATATTACAATAATGAACAAATAAAAATAGGTATATATTCAGCAGGAATGTCAGAAATAAATATAGTAACGATTGGATATATTTATTTGAAATTAATGGGTCATGAAGTAGAACCTAGAATAGATTTAGGGGTTGATAATATTAGAAAAACAAAAAGTATAATAGATACAATAAATAATAATGATATTATAATAACAACAGCAGGAATGGAAGCAGTATTACCGACAGTAATAGCAGATATATCATATAAACCAGTAATAGGAGTTCCATCAATAGTAAGTTATGGTATGGGAGGAAATGGAATAGCAGGAATTAATTCTATATTAATAACAGATTCACCAGGAATAGCAGTATTTAATATTTCAAATATATATGGAGGGTGTATATTTGCTAATAATATAGCAATATATTTAAAAAAAAGGATGATGTCAATAGAACCAAGATCAATAATAAGATTTAATAAGAGTAATTATGAAATAAGATATATAATAGATAAAACAATGTTAGATACGAGTTTTAATAGAGGAATAACAGTTGAAAATAAACAAATAGAAATAATTAAAGGAGATATCGCAAATTCAGTAAGATATAATATACCAATATTAAGAGTAAATGATAAGACTGAAACACAGATAAGATTATTTATGAATCATAAAATGTATTTATTAATAGAAGATGGTTCAACATCAGAAATATTAGATAAAGATGATAGATTCAAATTAATAACAACTCAAGAAGAATTACCAGAAGAGGAATTTTTCAAAGTAAGAATTAATAAAAAAATAATGTATTTTAGAATGAATTCAATAATAAGACAACAACGACAAGAATATTATGATACAGAAAAAGTAGCAATAATATGTGGAGGATATGGTGATCAACAATTAGCAATAGAATGTAGTTATTATTTACGGATTAATTCAATAAAAGTAGATATATTTAATTATATATCAGTAAATAATTTAGTATTACATGATGAAGAATTTAAGAAAATATTAGACCAATATAGTATATTTATAGTGATAGCAGGAAACAATGGAACAATATCAAATTTAGTAGGTAGTATAATTAAAACAAAACCAATTATAGCAATTCCAAATTCTGATGAAATATATACAACACAGATTATGTTACAGAATTGTGTTGCAGGAATTGCAGTAATAGGAAATAAAAATGTATATAGTGCATCTTCATTAGCATTATCAATTATGTTTAATCAAACTATTTAATTTTTATTTTATGTTTAACTAACCATTTTTTATATATTTTCATAGCATCTTCCATATCTTTAGTTCTATAAGGATGATATTTTGCTCGATGATACATAGTAATAATAACTTGTTTTTGGTAAATAATATCTTTAGATTTTATTTTAGATATAGTATCTAAAGCAGATTGTTTATTTTTAAATCCTAAACCTTTAAGAGAAGTTTGAGGATGATTATCAGAATATAAATTCATTATATTCTGATAATTAGATAAAATTAAAATAGAATAAAAAAAATAATAATTTATTTAAAAAATAATTATGTAAAATAAAATATTTTATAAAATAATAATAAAAAGAATCAACTAAATATAATAATTTTTTATTAAAAATCATAAAAGGAAAAATAAATTTATTAGCATAATCATGTAAAAAATGATATTTATTAGAATCAAAATCATAATCAACAACAAACCGAAGAACATAATAAAGTATATATTTAGATAATGGAAATGTTTCAATATATAAATTAGAAACAATAATACAATTATTTAATTGATTTGAATAGAAATTTTGTTTAAGTAAAGAATTATAATAAGGAGAAATATTATTTAAAATATAATTGATATAATTTATTGTAAAATTTTTATTAGAAATATTAGGATTATAAGTATTATGAAATATATATGAGAAATTATTTGAATTAGATAATTTAGCATATAAATATTCCCACATAATAACATAATCAAACATAAAATCAATATAACCATATTCATAATAAATGGGAATAATTGCAATTATAAATGATAACATAACTTTAGTATATTGTTCATTATTAAAAATATTAGAATTATTATCTTTAGAAATAGAAATATTTTTAGCAACATTATGAATTTTATTTAATTTAATAATTAATTTATTATTAGGATTTGATAAATCAGATTTCATAAAATCTAAAATATATTTTAGGGTATAATGATATCTTTTTTTAATTGTATTTTTATCTTTATGATTATTAGTATTTACTAATACATTAGTTAAATCAGCATCATTAAATCCAATAAGTAATAGAGAATTATAATATAATAATAATTGCAATATATTATTTTTGAAAAATTGTTGTCCATTATTTAATATTGTATCTAAATTATTAAAATTGTTCATTTTATATATAAATTATATATAAAATTAACTTAAATTGAACTTAAGAAGAACATTGACCAAATAATACCTGGTGATATAGTAACAAGATTATCTGAACTAGGTGAAACATTTAATAAATATTGATCATTATCACCTAAGGTATATTGATAACCAGCACTACTACCAGAAGTGTTAGTAAAACCAGGAATAAAATAAATACCGATATTTCTATTACCTTGTAAAACAAGATCAGCAGTTAAATTAAGCGTTTCTCTAATTTCACCATTTGGAAAATCTTTAGGGGTTTCGAGGTATC
>Ga0172362_10003542_pt1 | contig 13475 bp, 18 predicted proteins | sample LakKivs1_kivu2a2_FD_114534 | JGI IMG/M metagenome (GOLD analysis project Ga0172362, IMG submission 114534) | Sediment microbial communities from Lake Kivu, Rwanda - Sediment s1_kivu2a2 | ecosystem: Environmental > Aquatic > Freshwater > Lake > Sediment | place: Rwanda: Western Province, Lake...
CCTCGTCGGCGTGAAGCGGACGCCGAGGGTACCCGTGTGCAGTATCAGCAGGCGCGCGAGTTTTTCAGCGGCCTTGGGTTTTGTGAGCACTCTGACCAAAAATCCAGACCTGCCCTTCTTCATTATAATCGGCGTGGCGCTCGCGTCCAGAGCCCCAGCGGCCATCAACTTTTCGATGGCGTGCGCGATGACCTTGCCAGAGACATCGTCCAGGTTCGTCTCGAGCACGACGATGTCATCCAAACTTAGCGAGCGCTTCCCGGTTTCGCCGATGAACACGCGGGCGATGTTTGGGTCGTATAGCTCCTTCTCTCCAGCACCATAGCCGACCGACTTCACTTTCATATCAGGAAAATGATCCACGAACCCGTCGGCGAGCGTGACCAGCAAAGCTGCTCCAGTTGGCGTGGTTAGCTCGGCGTCCACAGCCTTCCCGCGGATCGGCAGCCCCTTCAAGATCTCCAACGTCGCCGGCGCGGGGAGCGGGGCCAAGCCGTGGCCCGTCAAAGTTATGCCGCGACCGACCGCGACTTCGCTCGCGAGCACCTTGCATTTCAGCAGGCCGAGTTCGTGTGCAGCAGTGCAGCAACCGACGATGTCAGCTATCGCATCAGCCGCGCCGATTTTGTGGAATGTTATTTTATCGAGCTTCTCGCCGTGCACTTTTGCTTCCGCGCGCGCCAGCGTCTCGAGCGTCTCGATTGCCGCATTTTTCGCTGGGCCAGGCAGCTCGATCGTGTTCAGCTTTTTCGCGATGTCCACGAACCGCCTCCCGCCGCTGTCCTTCGTCCTCACCTCAACGCGCGTCGCCCCGATGCCGCCGACGCTCACGCGCTTGACCTCGACTTCGGCCCCGCCGAACGGCTTCGCAGCCGCGAGCATCGCGCGCTTTACTTTCTGCGCGCTCGCCCCGGCGTCAATCATCGCGGCCGTGAGCATGTCGCCGGAAACGCCAGCGGTGCTGCAGTCGATGAACGCTATCTTCATTATTTCCCCAAATATATGTGGCGAGCTAAATAAAAGAAACAACATCGAAATTTTGCCCCGCAGAAAAGCTTTATAAGGCAAATATTTGTTATATATATAACAATTGAGGGGAAGCTCATGCGAAAAGTGCTTTTGATTTGGGACGTGAAGAGCAGGGGTTCACCCGCGACGCTCTTCTACCGCGCGCTCAACGGCTACGATTATCGGACGAAATCCGGCAAAAATCATTCTTCAGGGATACTTGACGAGCTGCCGGAGGGCGTCTGGGAGTTCGTAAGCAGGAGCGCATTAATGATCGAGACAAAGCACGCGATGAAGGTCGAGCGCGTGTTCAAGGAGTTCAGCGTGCACGTCGAGTGGAGAAAATTTGAGGTGGAGATCTGAGGTGGTCGAATGGCTGAGAAGGAGTTAAAACTCACGGTCTCCGAGGCCAAGAAACAGGCGGATGTCGGACGGGGCATAGCGCGGTTGGACGAGCGCATAATGAAGAAGCTCGACATCAAGCAGGGCGACATCCTTGAGATAAAGGGCACGAAGACGACGGGCGCGATCGCGGTCAGAGGGTACGCCGAAGATCAAGGGTTTGATGTCGTTCGGATAGATGGTATGACGCGTCGCAACGCTGGGACGTCGATAGGTGAAAAGGTCACCGTCATAAAGGCCAAGGTGAAAGAGGCCAAGAGTATTACATTGGCTCCAGCTGACCCGCGTATTCGCCTGATGGCCCATGGAGATGCTTTAAAGCGGAACTTGCTCGGGCGACCGTTCACGAAGGGCGACATCATATCACCCACGACTTTCGAAGAGCCGATGCAATTGGGCGCCGATTCATTCATCGCTCAATTTTTTGGTAATGTTTTTGGTGAGATGGCAACGCCCTTTGGGCTCGGCGAAGTCAGATTTGTCGTCACGAACACAAGTCCTACTGGCGTAGTTCTTGTCACAGAGCTCACCGATGTCGAAGTGTTGCCGGAAGCCGTCGAGGTGAAGGAGGTCAAGGTTCCAGCAGTCGCATATGAAGACATCGGTGGATTGAAGGAGGAGATTCACCGCGTGCGCGAGATGATCGAGCTGCCGCTCAAACATCCAGAGGTATTTGATCGCTTGGGCATTGAACCGCCAAAAGGTGTGTTGTTACATGGGCCACCAGGTACTGGTAAAACACTAATAGCGAGAGCCGTTGCCAGTGAGTCAGGAGCTAACTTTTTTGATATCGCTGGTCCAGAAGTCATGAGCAAATTCTATGGAGAAAGCGAGGCTAATTTAAGGCAAAAATTTGAGGAAGCGGAAAAGAACGCCCCATCCATTATTTTCATCGATGAGCTCGACTCGCTCGCCCCCAAGCGCGAGGAAGTCACTGGCGAGGTCGAGCGCCGAATGGTGGCCCAGCTTTCTACACTCATGGATGGTCTGAAGGCGCGTGGGAAAGTGGTTGTCATAGGCGCTACAAATCGTCCGAACGCTCTGGATCCAGCTATACGCAGACCGGGGCGGTTTGACAGAGAAATCGAAATTGGTGTGCCCGATCGAGATGGTCGCAAAGAAATTTTGCAAATACACAGCCGCGGCATGCCGCTCGCCAAGGGCGTAGACCTAGATCATTTTGCAAATGTAACTCACGGCTTCGTCGGCGCTGACCTCGAAGCTCTCGCGAAGGAGGCGGCGATGAGCGCGTTACGCAAGATTTTGCCGGAGATCAAGCTCGATGAGAAGGCCATCTCGCCAGAAGTGTTGGAGAAGCTTCAGGTGACGAAGGATGATTTCGACAACGGGTTGAAGATGGTCGAGCCCTCTGCGATGCGCGAGGTCTTGGTGGAGGTTCCTAACGTTCGCTGGGAAGACGTCGGCGGCCTTGAGGAAGCGAAGCAGGAGCTGCGCGAGGCGGTCGAGTGGCCGCTGAAGCATCCCGAGTCATTCAAACGCATGGGGATAGAGCCACCCCACGGCATCCTGATGTATGGTCCGCCTGGCTCCGGCAAGACGCTGCTCGCGCGCGCGGTCGCGACGGAGAGCGAGGCGAACTTCATCGCAATCAAGGGTCCAGAATTGTTGAGCAAGTGGGTAGGAGAATCCGAGAAGGGCGTGCGAGAAACATTCCGAAAGGCGAGGATGGCAGCCCCTGCGATAGTATTCTTCGATGAAATGGATGCGATAGTGCCAAGTCGCGGTTCAGGTTTCGGCGATTCACACGTGACAGAGCGGGTGATAAGCCAGCTGCTGACGGAGCTCGATGGTCTTGAAAAACTGGAGAACGTAGTCGTGCTTGCGGCGACGAACAGGCCCGACCTGATAGACTCGGCGGTGCTCCGCCCGGGGCGCTTCGACAGGCTCGTGCTCGTCCCAGCTCCCGGCAAGAAGGCGCGGCTCGAGATCTTCAAAATTCACACCAAGGGCATGCCGCTCGCAAAGGATGTCGACCTCAACGCGCTCGCCACGGAGACCGAGGGCTACGTGGGCTCGGACATAGCGGCGCTCTGCAGGGAGGCCGCGATGCTCGTCTTGAGGCGCGACATAAAGGGCAAGGAAGTCAAGATGGCAGACTTCAGAGAAGTGATGAATAGGATCAGACCAAGCGTGACGAAGGAAATAGAAAAAAACTATGAAGCATTCAGCGGGCAATCAAGCAAGCGCATAGGTGAAGAAGTTACAAAGATGCATTATTAAAGCTTTTAATAGATGTAGCAGATTTAGAACAGGAGGTCAAAGTTTGGGTCAGATATTTAGCAATAGGCTCAAGGGCATTGGCATCCTGACCGACAAGGGAGTTCAGATCGGGCAGCTCCGCGATATCGTGATCGACGAGGGGAACGGCAAAGTCCTCGCACTTTCAGTCAAGCTCGCCAAGGGTGTAACCCTTCAGGGGCTCCAAAAGGATGAAGGCGGCAACCCATTGATACCGTTCAGCGCGGTGCTCGCGATGCGTGACTACATCGTCGTAAACGAGCGTGCCCTAGCGATCCAGATGGCAAAGGCCCCGCAGACACTGCCAGTCCAACCTGTCATACCATCGCCACCTGCCAAGCCGGCGGAAGGGCAGCCACAGGAGCAGCCCAAGCAGTAATCACCACCCGAAGAAGAGCCTGTTGGCGAGTTCGCTCGGCAGTCCAGCCGATTTTATTTTCTTAGCTGTCTTTTCGATGTCGTACCCCACGCGCCTCTGGGTCACCTCGACCTCTTCTTTGATATCGAGGATGGCGTAGCTGGCCCTCGGGTCGCGGTCCCTCGGCTGGCCGACGCTTCCGGGGTTCACGACGAGTTTCCCTTGGATTATGTGGGTCATTGGCGCATGGGTGTGTCCGAGGATCACCACGTCCGCCGCCACATCTCTAGTAAGTTGAAATAGTTCTTGGTTCGAGACATCGGGGAACACGTATTCGAACAGCGGGTCGCGTGGGCTCCCGTGCACCACGAATACCCTCTTCCCACCGAGCGTCATGTTCAGCTGCTCGGGAAGGCCGCGGAGGTATTTTGCGTTGCCCTTGTTCAATTTTTCTGATGTCCAGAGCAGAGCTTGGGCGGCGATCGGGTTGAAGCCGCTGTTATCTCGGGTGATTGCGCCGTAATCGTGGTTGCCGAGCACCGCCCGCATGTCCTTCGATCGAGCCAGCTCGACCACTTCGTTCGGCTCGGCCCCATACCCGACGAAATCTCCGGCGCAGATGATGGAGTCAACCTTCGGCATGTCTTTGAGGACAGCTTGGAAAGCGTCGAGGTTCGAATGGATATCAGAGAGCACGCAAACTTTCGTTTTATTTCCCCCTTTGTAGTTAGCCCACGAGGGAAAGTATTTTGTCGATGGCCTCCGCAACCCCATGTCCGTCTGGGCTTGAGGTGACGTGGGTGCTCGCTTTTTTTGCAGCCTCATGAGCGTTGGCCGGAGCGAAGCTGAGTCCAGCGGTCTGAAGCATTTCGACGTCGTTCGTGCCATCGCCCATCGCGGCGATATCTACCGTGGTTATGCCGAGCAGCGAGGCAACTTTGCGCAGCGCGTTTCCCTTATTCACCGCCGGGCTCCTGATGTGTATCGCGAAACCGGAGTCCACGGCCACGAGGTCCAAGCCCTCGCGGCGAAAAACATCCATCGCCTGCTCGGCTGTTATCGTGCGCTTGAGCGTCAATCCAGTGAGGCGAGGGTAGGAGCTGCGGGTCTGCTCGAGCCTACCAAATTTATTTTCGAGCGCTTGCAACCCGCGGTCCGCATCGACCCTATCGCCGAGCACGTACTCTTGGCCGCTCTTCGGGTCGAGCACGACTCCGCCATCCTCGGCTATCAGCGGTCCGGATGCGCCGAGCATCGTCGCGATTCCCTCGGCGAAGGCGAGCAAGTTTCCGGTCGATAGCACAATCGGTAGACCAGCTGCCTCAGCTTTCCTGACCGCATTTATTGCAACGAGGTCTATCCTCCTGTCCGCGGATGTCATGGTGCCGTCGATGTCCACAGCAAAAACTCTGATCAAAAGAAACACCGATCAATCCTTGATGCCGCTCTCTGTTATGTTGAAGATAGATTCTCCCTCGGGCAGGCTCGGGCTGTCGACTATGCGCGCTATTCGCCGCCCGCCCTTGGATTTCCGCAGGTAAATGCGGGTCGTCGCGGAGTGCCCCAAGATGTGCCCGCCTATCGGCCTGGTCGGGTCGCCGAAAAACATGTCGGGGCGCGCCTGCACCTGGTTCGTGACGTAGATGGCGACATCCTTTAGATCCGCTATGCGGTGCAGGACCAAGAGGTGCCTGGCGAGCTTCTGCTGCCGTTCGGCGAGCGCCTCCCTCCCCGTGTACTCGGCCCTGAAATGGGAGGTCAGGCTGTCGATCACCAGCAGTCGCACGTTTTCCTTCTCGATGATGTCCTCGGCCTTTTCGGCTATCAAGAGTTGCTGGTCCGTGTTGTAGGACCGCGCGACCAAAATATTTTTCAACGCCTCGTTCGGGTCCATCTCGACTCCACCCGCCATATGTATGATGCGCTCTGGTCTGAACGTGTTTTCCGTGTCTATGAATATCGCCCTGCTGTTCAAGCCACCCCGCTCAGGAGGTAGCTGCACAGTTACGCAGAGCTGATGGCCGATTTGAGATTTGCCAGCACCAAACTCTCCAAAAGTCTCGGTCACCGCCCGGGTCTCAATCCCGCCGCCGAGCAACGTGTCCAGCTGCTTGCTGCCCGTGGTTATCCAGCCGACCGTCTTCCGACGCTCGAGAACTTGATCAGCAGTTACGAACTCGCCTATTTCAGCAGCTTTTTTGGCAGCCGCAATTATTTTTTTGGCTTGGCTTTCTCCGATTTCCGCGACTTCGCAGAGTTCCTCTACGGTCACGACGGCGAGCGACTCGATAGTTCCGTAACCGGCTTCACGAAGCTTCTCCGCGGTCGCCTCTCCAACGCCCGGCAGACTTTCGATCGATTGCTTTTTTCTTTCCATCGGTTCAACATCCATTCTTGTGTTGTTTTTCATGCTTTTATTTTTTCCAACAACACGCGCGCCTCCTGTTTCGGCTCCGGGATCTCAACATCGCTTGCCCTAATCTCGAGCTGGTTGAAGTACTTGTCGTAGCGCGTGGTCCCGGTGATCGTGATTTCTTTACCCAATAGGTTGAGCTTGTTGTAGAGTTCGATGACGTCTGGGGTCTGTTTGAAGAGTCCGAACAACTGCTGCGCGTCCATGCCGAGCAATTTTTCCGCTACTTTTCCGAAGAGCACAGCCCTGATGTTTCCGGTGCCGTCCTCGACCAGGAAACTCACGACGACTCGATGCTCGGGCGTAACCACCTTGCCGCACTCCTCGCACAGAAGGCTGTGGTCGACGCTGCCGAGGCTGCGGCCGCACAGCGGGCAGACATCAAAGAGCGGTCTCCTCTGAAAGACCCTGACTATCGTGCCGCGCACCTGGACCTTGAGGCCCTCCTTCTCGAGCGCCCCTATGCTCACGCGCTCTGGGGCAGCGACCGCCATCGACAGCACTTCGGCCCGCGGCAGTTCTCCCTCCACCGGCGGGTTCACCTCGATGCTCCCCTGCCTCCCAAGGTGCAGCTCGGGCTGGCCGTACAGTCCGAGGGCGCCGTAGCAATTCGTCGCCTTGATGACGTCCCCGACTTTGATTTTTTCAGCTTTATCGACGGCATCCTGCCAGAGCGAGAGCCGCGCCGTCCCCGTCTCATCGCCTATCCCGAGGGTCGCGACCTTTCCCTTGCTGCCGTCGGTGCGCGTGAACTCCCTCGCCCTCGATACCTCTATCACCCTGCCGACCACCTCGAGCGCGTCCATGCCGACCTCGAGCTCGCCGATCTTTATCCTGCTCGGCTTCAGCTCGCCGACGGAGACGCCCGCCGGATTTATCTCGATGCCGGTGGAGCGCCCAATCTGGACCTCCGGCTTGCTCGCCAGTCCAGCGCGGGTGTACGCGTTGTGGATCGAAACGATGTCGCCGATTGAAAACTTCTTCGCGATTTCGACTGCGCTGCCCCAGAAAGACGTCCTGACGGTCCCAGTCTCGTCGGCCAGTATGACGCTCATGACCTTGCCCGCCGAACCGTCGTCCCGCTTGAACTCCTGAACGTTGAACTTGCGCCGCACCCTCGCGACGAGGTCGAGCGTCTGCATGTCGGTCTCGATCTGCTCTATCTTCAACGGTTTCTCGACCAGCGGCGGAAGCTCGGCTGCCGCAGCTTCGGGCGGGTTCAGCACCAGCCGTCCTCTGCTGCCAACGTGCAGCTCGGCCCGGTCGCGCAGGCCGCGGCGGACGGACGCGTTCTCGAGCTTCACGATGTCCCCCCTCTTTATGTTCTGCACGAGCTCCGCCTTCCCGTCCCAGAGTGAGACGCGGGCGTAACCTGTCCCGTCCATAAGCATGACCGTGGAAACTTTCCCCCCTTCCCTCCCGGGGCGGTCGAACGTCCTCGGCTCGCTCACGACCGCGACCCTGCCGACGATGTCGACCTCTCCGAGCGCTGGCTTCAGGTCGCATATCATCACCTTCGCTTCCATCAGCGGCGGCAGGTTCTGCACCCGCGGGTCGTCAGGCTCGATGATCAAAAAGCCCCTCGCACCGATGTTGACCTCCGGCTTCTGGTCGACGCCGCTCTTCACGTATGCCCCCCGGATCTGGACCGCGGCGCCCTTGTTGATCTTGCCCTCCTCGAGCAGCGAAACCTTGTCGTCCCAGAGCACCGCCCGCACCTGGCCCGTCTGATCTTGGATCATGAGGCTGCCGACTTTTCCCTGGGAGCCGTCGACTCTTTGGAAGCTCCTCGGCTCGTATATGCGTACGACGCGGCCGACGATGTCCACGCCCGACATGCCGGCCGTGAGGTCGTCTATCGTCAGTTCTCTAATCTCCGGCTCCTTCTTCACGAACTCGACGCCCAGCTCCCGCCCGACGATGATCGCCGCGCCCTCCGAAGTTATGAAGCCGCTGAGCTCGTCCTGCTTCTGCCTTATCTTGGACATTAGTTCGTCGCGGCTCACCTTCCCGCGCTCGAGAATAATTTTCACCATGTCGTCGAAGCTCATCATCGGCCCAGCCACCGAGATGGTTTCGGCTTGTGGTATATTTAGTTTTATGATTTGGGAAAAAAGATAAAATAAAGAAACAGACCGCCTTGCACCTTTTGGCATCGGCCATATAGGTGACTACATTTTTTATCTTTGCTTTTTTGTGGTCACCATTTTCATGGTTTTCTCGTATTGCTTTATTAAAAATTCAACCGTCAGCTTAAGATTCATATTTTTTTGGTATTCATAAAGTGTTTTATAATACTCCGACCTGTCTTCTAAAGAGATGTTGATTGGTGGATAATTGTTCGTTAGTAGTATGAAGTTCAGGAGCAATCTTCCCACTCTGCCATTGCCATCCTGAAAGGGGTGAATGTATTCAAATTGATTATGGACTATTGCTGCTGAGACCAATGGTTTAAATTTACTTTTGTTTTTTTTATACCAAGAAATCATGTCCTCCAACGCCGATTGAAGCCGTGAGGAATGCACGCCACGATGTAAAATTTCTCCTTTTGAGTTTTTAATTATAACTTCCACAGTCCTGATTTTTCCGGCAAAATCTTTCGAGCCATCAAAGCATAGCTTGTGGAGTTTTTTTATTAAATCGGTGGACAAGTCTTCGGTTGTACTTTTTATAAACTGTATCGCTTTTGCTACTCCCTTTGTTTCCAGTTCTTCGGGGTCAGAAGTTTTGCGTTTTTCTAAAATCGTTGGGACTTCATCTCTCCGAACAGTTGATCCTTCGATGGCGTTTGTATTGTAAGTGAATTCTTTGGTAAATCTTCGCCATTCCTCGTCGCTTAAATGGATGATTCTTATCAAGTCATTGTATTTGTTTAATTTTTGGACTTGATTTTTTGTCAGTGTGAAAAGAAAAACTTCAGTGCTTATCTTCTCCAGCAGTTTTTTTGTGCGTTGCTTTGCTTTTTCTTTTGCTTCTTCAAGTTCTATCTTAGTTAAGTTCTGGCCGAGATATTTTCTTATTTTCTTTACTTTGTTTTTTTCTCTATAAGAGTGGACAAGGTAGTACTTCGCATTTTTTCCGACTTTTCTTTTTTCTAGATACATAATATTACAATAGGTGCCCACAGTTATATATTTTCTTATTTTGTGGTCACCCCGACATGTGTTCTTTTTCCGAACTCGACGCCCAGCTCCCGCCCGACGCTGATCGCCGCGCCCTCCGAAGTTATGAAGCCGCTGAGCTCGTCCTGCTTCTGCCTTATCTCCGACATGAGCTCGTCGCGGCTCACCTTTCCCCGCTCGAGAATAGTTTTCACCATATCATCGAAGCTCATCATCGGCCCAGCCACCGAGATGGTTTCGGCACCGAGATTATTTATCGTTCTGTGTACGACCGCACACGAATTCGCCCCGCACCAGGGTTTGAGATGCGGTGGTGCTGACGGCATGGATTTGAAAACTATTGCACGCAGCCCTTCTGAATTTCTAAAAAATTCTATCCCTGTTTTTCGAGGTACGCTTCTCTCTTAGAAGGATTGAAAACCAATGTAAATCCGTTGTCTTCCAAGAAATCAGTCCCAATTATGGTCGGAATGTGCTCAATCCCTTCTCTCTTAGGGGGAACACCCAAGACCTTCATTGCTGAAGTCTCGATTGATACTCTCTCCCCCACATCATTTCTAAAAAATAGAGTTACATCATCAAGGTCGAATACAGGCAAGACAAAGCCACCTATTCTTGTAGACGATGGGCTAGCTGGGCGCAGAGCGCCGTAGGGAATACGCGTTTTCAGGATGTCTCTAGGGGATATACTGCTAATGTAACTCCTAGTATCAACAAGCGCATTAGTAAGAATGCGAATACTTGGATACTTGTGGAGTTTTATAACCATAAATACTAGCGGATGTGTTCTTTCCTCTCTAGGGAAAAGCGTTCCAACTTTAAGCGGGATCTTCATTCAAATCCCGAGGGTCAAAGGATCCATATCAAGTCTTTGGGCGGAAATGATGTCACATAAGTCTCCGCCGGGTTTTTTCCTCTTTTCTCTATTTGTATGACTAGATCCTCGATTGTGTCGCTCGACGCTATAATCTCTTTATCCTCTACGGCTATCAGTTTGCCTTCATATTTCCTCGCCAATTCATCGAAATTCCTCTGCACCCAGTCGAAGCTTTTAGATCCTTTTTCCAGAAGTTGAGTCTCAATTGCCACCATACCACCCGTTTCTCAGTCTTTACCACACTTTTTAAGACTATTTATCTTGCTTTGGTAAGCTCATGAAAATGCTGAGGCCAAGATACTCAAGAAGGCGATCGGTGGAGAGCAAGCCCCTCGAGCAACTCGGGCCAGAGCGAGAGCACAGCGAAGACGGTCAAATTCACGATGATGAAGAGGGTGAAGGTTAGGCCGAGAGGCAGATGCGAATTGTGGAACAGATAATGGCCAAAAATAGGATAAGCATTGGCGACATTTCAGAGATGTTTAAGATATCGAGACAGGCGGCGCTGAAGGAAATGAGCAAGTTGGTGGATTTAGGTGTCGTAAAACTGGAGGGGAAGGGCAGAGGCGCGCATTATGTTCTGGTATAAAAACGGTTGTCATTTAGGTTGTCATTTACTGCATCTCGTATAGAGTTAACCAAACTTATAAATAATTATAAGTTCAGTTAATCGTGGTGAAAAGCTATGCAAGGCACCACAAAATCCAAAAGAATTCCATTGCACTCGAAGATCAGGAGGGCGCGCCACAGAGAAATCGCCATGGCGCAGGACATAGCTATGGAGACGTTCTATCTCGTGTTCCCTCGCGGCGTCCTGCACGGCGGCACGGCCATATGGCGCTGTTATTCGGGAAACAGGTTCTCGGAGGATATCGATGTCTACGTGAAGAGGGACCTAAAAAAAATCGAAATATTTTTCAAAACGTTGGGAAAACGCGGGTTCGAGGTGATCAAGAAGAGGGTGAAAAAAAACGCCCTCTACTCGACATTGAAATTTGGGGGAGTGGAGCTAAGATTCGAGGCTATTTTTAAGCGCGCCAAGGGTGTCTTGAAGGAATACGAAACTTACGAGGGTAACCTGTTGAGCGTCTATACGTTGGATCCGGAGACCATGATAGGCGAAAAGGTGGACGCTTATCTGGGGAGGAGAAAGATCAGGGATTTGTACGATGTATTCTTCCTCCTGAGGCTGGTGGAAAAGGCCGAAACGGTGAAACCCAAGCTCTCGAAGCTCGTCCAAAATTTTAAGCAACCGATCGACGAAAAAGAGCTCAAGGCGCTCGTGCTCTTCGGGGCGATTCCAGGTAAAAAAGACATGCTCGAATACATAGAAAGGTGGGCGAGATGAGCGGCGGCCACATAAAAAAAGTGAGGGATTTCCTCCAAAGCACGCCGGTCGCGAACCTGCAGTCGATCTCCGCGCTGATCGGCGACAAAAACTACGCCTACGTGGCGATGAACCACCTCTTGAAGAGGGGCGAGGTTAGGAGGATAACGCGGGGATACTACACCATCCACGACGACCCCTCCCTCCTGGTGTACTGCCTGAAGCCGGCCTACATCGGGCTGCAGGACGCGATGAGCTTTCACAACCTGTGGGAGCAGGAAACATCTCCGATAATAATCACGAGCAGGATGGTGAGGCGCGGGATCAGAAAGGTCATGGGGCACAACGTGCTGGTGAGGGGAATTTCCGATGAACACTTCTTCGGTTACGAACACCACCGGCACGACAATTTTTCTCTGCCCGTGAGCGACGTGGAAAAGACGTTCGTGGACATGGTCTATTTTGGAGAGATGAGGAAATCCGTCGTGAAAAATTTCAAAACGAGGATCGACCGCAAAAAACTTGAGAAGTATCTGAGAAAGTACACGGTCAATTTCAGGGAAAAGGTGTTGGCCTTCTTTTGATGCTGGTTTATCTCACGGAAAATCCATACATCACCCGCTCCAAATACGTCGAGTTGTGTGTGGGGATTTTCGGCGGTTTGTTTTTCCTTTATAAGCGACTTTCATCCAACACATCGGCGGGAAAGCTAGGCAAGAAATCAAGGCCCCAAAAAGTTAAATAAAGGTTAAATAAATGTTATACACGAAGGGCAAACGCCTGATGATAACCGAATCGGCATGGCGCAAGATGGACCACCTTGGCATGTCGACTCAAAAGTTGATCACCACGATGGAAGAAGGGGAGAGAAAACTTGAGAGCCGAAGGACTGGAAAATGGCTGGTGCAGGACAGGTTCGCCAGAAAGTTCGTCCTCGTCAGATACGCCGAGCTGGTCGACGAAATCATCGTGATAAACATCGGACAAACGACAAGGAGAGTGTTATGATGGTCGGAAAATACCTAAAAAAGTGCCCCATCTGCGGGGGAACGATCAAACGTGCGAAGTCTGCGTACGTCGTCGGGCACGTCGTCGTCGAGCCTGAGCTAGAAGCGGACATGTGCACCAAGTGCGGTGAGGAGTTCTTCACGGCGGAACAGGTCACGCGTGGGCAGGAAAAGGCGGTCAAGCTTGGGCTCCTTACGCTGCGACAGGAAGAAGAGCGCGAGCTGAAGCAAATCGGCGGGTCGCTCGTCATCTCGATACCGAGGGCGATGGCGAAGGCGCTGAAATTGGCGCCGCGGGAAAAAATGAAGGTGCGCTTGACGGACGATGGAATTTCGTTTTCGAAGGCAAAGAAGTAGCCTGTAACCGCCTGTTTCTTCTTTATAAACTCCCTTCAACCAAAGCGTCAGCGGGAACGTACGAGAAAAATTTTTGTGCTCGCAGTTTGCGTTATCGTGGCCTCTATCTGCGCCGCCTTCGCATTCGAGCGCGCGACATCATCCCAGAGCCCGCAGCAACAAGACCAGCCACGCATCGAGAGGACGGCGACCGTGAGCTACGTGGTCGACGGCGACACGATATATACTCAAGGACATAAGTATTTGAACATTTTATTGGCAAAGAACTGGCGCTTTCTGTACGCTTTGCGCAGGTCTGTTTTCATCGATGGTTTGTCCAAGTAAAGCCTGTTGGAAAGCACTCGC
>Ga0172362_10003546_pt1 | contig 13466 bp, 13 predicted proteins | sample LakKivs1_kivu2a2_FD_114534 | JGI IMG/M metagenome (GOLD analysis project Ga0172362, IMG submission 114534) | Sediment microbial communities from Lake Kivu, Rwanda - Sediment s1_kivu2a2 | ecosystem: Environmental > Aquatic > Freshwater > Lake > Sediment | place: Rwanda: Western Province, Lake...
ATTTCTCAGCAACTGGAGTGATACTGAATGTCTCATCCTCGCAATCAACAGTTCCCTCCACAGCTCCAACTATCCATGTAGTATGCGGTTCCATATCAAGTATCTCGAACTTCTGAGATACCCGATTGTAAAAATACCTTCCCCTGGAGCCGGTATCGTATGGTGCCTCAAAATCCCCTCTCCCCCTCCCGCGGAATAATTCCAAGTGATCATGCAACTCTATTAACAAAGCAGGATTTTCTTTGGTAACCCAGTTTTTGCCATCCCATATTCTCTGGTAACCTTCAGTTACAACATCCTCCTGTGTCTTCTTTTTGTATAATTCATATTCCCCAATGAATTCAGTTTCCTTCGTCTCAGTTGACAGAACCAATGCCCAAGATAACCCTAGTAATTCCTCCGACCAATATATGGTAATTGGCCCAGATGGAACTGGCGTTAGGTAAAGAACCTCACCGGGAGTTGGAATGGCGAATTGATAATCAAATTGCTCGTCAGACGTATAAAGAATCCTTACCTGGGACATTCCTTGAATCAAACAACGTCCAACTGAATCAACTTTAATTTCTTCCTGGGCAATGCAATAAGTTTCTCCAAACCATGATTCTCCAGGTGGCGTTCCTTTAAGGTAAATCTTGCTCTTGAAGCCATCGACATCTAATTCTCCATCAAATACTCGTGGTAAACCAAGTTCAAGAATTCCATACCAGGGAACATCTTCCCAGCCAAGATTCTTTACGTAAACTTCATTTCCTAAACTACGTGGATATCCGGTCTTTAATTCATTAACTTTTCCATTTTCCCTGTTTCTTAAATCCTGTATTGCATCAACTTGCTCATTTTGTGAAAGAGCAGTAAAATCAATCTTTTCACCAGGCATTAATTTTCTTGGAATCATTCTGCAATATACTCCTTTGCCTGAACAGGGCAATCTATACGATCAGGAAACCTTGGTGGAATTGGATGATTATCATCCAAAAACTTTTGTATGCCTAAGAAAACATCCCCTCGGATATTAAGATAATTAAAATCAAGCATATCGTATAGTCGATGTACTTTAACGGTCTGCGGAAACTGCACGATATATTTTTTATCATCAACATCTATCTCTTTCTTCTCGCCTGTAACATCGACATGATTCCAGCCGCTTTGGTAATCTGTCGGTAAAGCTAATTCAACCCCAGCAAAATAAACTTTATCTTTATTTGGTGCAAATGAGAAATGAAAATCAAATTCATATCCATAAGGATGAATTGCTCTTCCAGTAGCATAATCGAACTTAACTGATCCGGCAGTGCATCCCCTAAAAGTTTCCTTATTGACACTTTGAGATAGATAGGTAAGCCATTCAAAATACTGTTTATTATCTTCCCATCTCAAAGAACTACATGGTCCAAATTGCCATCTCTCTGACCATGTAAATACTCCATCATTTATCTCTGTTCCTTCAACTTTACGATTCTCATCGTCAATATTTATTGCTCTCATTGCAATATCTGACTGAGATTCACCACTGCTACCTATATTTGTAATGTTAAATTTACTACCATCCCATACATATGCAACGGTTCCATTGCTATAGAATTTTGTGGTCCTTTCCTCAAGAACATGAAAACTAGGAGAATTAAGAATTGCATAATGCACAGTGACTAGATAAGTGTTATGTCCATCCCTAGTGCATTTTGGCGGCCATTGCTTAACTAAGATATCATTGCAATATGTCCATCCAAGTTGATTGAAAACATTCCAAGCAATGATAAGTTCATCGGAAAGATCCTGCGAATCACCTAGATCTTCATTTATTGGTGGTTCCATAACTACTTTATAGATAATATCCACACCTTCATTAATACTGCCACTTTCATTAACCTCAATGCAATCAAAAGTTATCTTTTCGCCCCCATCGCCAAATGTCAATATAAAATCTCCAACGGCTTCTTGACGTCTAAGTGGCATGACTATCCTCCCATTACTTTGCCGTAGGCGTTATTGGGAGACTCTTAACCATCTCCCCAGTGTTATTGCGAATATCCTTCAATACTTCCAATTGTTCATTCTCTTTAATTTCACTTGAATACTTTAAATGAAGAGTATGCATAAAACCTAATTGGAAGCCATATCTAGTTTTTCCTAATGTTCCAGCTTGTTTTGTAACCATATCTACTTGATCTTTAAGCAATTTCCTTCTTTCAATTTCCTTACCATACAATTTATCCTGTTCTGACAATTCCTTTTTAAGTGCAAGATCATTCTTCTTGAGAAAATTAAGTTTATCTTTATACTGCTCTAATCTCTTCCTATCACTATCGAGTAATACCCCACCAGTTTCAGCAGCACTCATGCTAATGCTAGCAATTATTTTCTCATAATCTCTTATTCTCTTATTGTTCACGGCAATTTCAGCATTTAGTCCCCTCATGTCCCTTTCAGCATCATTTGTTGCTATTCCAATTGGTACATCTCTAAACTCTTGTATTTCTTCAAGGTCCCTTGCAATCTTAGCAGAGACAGCATCAACTGCAATTAATGTTCCTACTGCTGCTGCAATGGCAACAGGAATTTTCCATAAACTTCCAGTGAATGCAGCAAGTATTGAACCAACTACTGCAATGGTTTTCCCAACAACCATTGTAGCTAAGGAAAGTTTAGCAAGAAAGACAATTAATCTAGGAATATTACCCACCAAAGTTTCATGCCTCTTGATCCATTCACTAAACCCAGAGGCAATATCAAGAATTTTCTCACTAAGTTTAGTTAATCTATCAGATAGTGTTTCTCCAATAACACTGAGCATTAATATACCAGCTTGCTTTAAGCGATCAGTAAATGCTCCAAACGTCTTATTTGTCTCTTCAAATGCTCTTCTTGTAGCTCCAATCTTATTCTCAAATTTATCATAGAGTTCATATATTCTATCTAAATTAGCCCTTAACGCAAACATTGCACGTTGAGAACGAATATTTGTAAATAATCTTGCAATTGCTTCTGGAGGCAGTTTCCCAATCTTTTGCATTATATTCAGAAATCCACTTTTCTTAATAGCTGAAACAGACAATTCTATATCTAACCCCGCTTCTCTTAATGTCTTTGCGAATTCCTGTCCCTCACCAGTTGGTGCAGAAAATGCCTTAAGTACATTTTGCAATCCAACAATAGCAGTAGATGTCTCGACACCACTTAGTGTAATTACCGCCAATGTTGCCCCAAGTTCATCGAGTGTTACTCCCATTTGTGCTGCTGATGCACTTACAAGACCAATGTGTGATGCTAAATCTTCATATGTCATCACGCCAAATTTAACAGTCTGAAATAAACTATCGGAGACAGATTCAGCATACTCAGCACTATAACCATAAGAATTTAGTATACCAATTAATGCCTTTATTGAAGTTGCTGTATCTGTCATGCCGCCCTTAGCTGAAATTGCTGCAATTCGCAACATCCTCATTGCATATTCAGCCTCAAAGCCAGATGACAAAATATCGTATAGTCCACGCGACAATGATTCAGTTGAATCTCCAAATTCAATAGAAAATTTCCTTAAATCTCTCTTGTATGATTCAAGATATTTCCCAGGCTCATCAAGTTGAGTTGCAATGAATCCAAGTTCCTTAGAAAACTTTGCGTAGGCATTAGTAGCATAAAGAAATGGAGCGGCCAGAAGAATGCCAAATACAACAAGTTGCTTGCCGAAATTGGTAATTTGATTACCCAAAATGTTGATTCGGTTTCCAGCACTTATAAGATATGTTAGTGCATTCTTCATCCCTCCCATTATCGTATAAGAGAATCTTCTTGCAGCTACCTGTAATTTACGCCATCCTTTTACATTATCCTCGATAGACTTAGCGATTACCTGATTTGCAATTGGAGCTGTTAATGCAGCAGCGGTACTGGTCTGAATCTTATTTACTCTCGTTTTAAGGCTTTTAATTAATGCATCAAGTTCCTTAGTATATTCAGATGCATCGGCACTAATCTTAAATGTTGCACCACCAGCAAGAATATCACTTCGACTTGCCATGTCTACCTCCAATTAAAGATCGAGCCATTGCTAAATCTGTTTCAGTAGGTTCAGAATGTTTTCGTAATGTACTAGCAGAATAAAATGGATGTACTTGCTCAAAATTAATCAAACCGGACCTGCTAGTTTGATTAATATTATGAACCTTCACAATAAGTGAAGCAAATCGATTCCATTCGGTTCGTTCTTTAGCCTCTGCCATCCATAGCAATTCACGAATTGTAAATTTTGCAGGATCAATTCCTATTATTCCTGCAAGTTCGTAGATGAGTTGCCAACAGGAGATGTTGCATCCTTGATCTTCTCTGTCAGCTCCTCGATCCCCTCTTCCACGAAATTCCTTATCTTGATTATCGCCTCGCAAAGATCCAATCTCCCGAGGCTCTGGAAGAAAAGCATCCATTCCTTAAAGAATGCTTCATTTGCTTCCCTCAATGATTCTGATCCAAGAAGCATCTTAAATCCCCCAGGACTAATGTTTGCCTTGGCAAATTGATCAGTGCAAATAACCACAAGGAGATTTGTGAATTTCCTTATTCCATCAGCATCTACTGGACATAATTGTACGGCTACGGAAGATTCTGATGAAACTGGTTCAAGTAGATCAATATCAAGTTTCTCTTTGATATACTCAACCAAACCAATTGTCAGGTCAATTTCCCATTCCGTACCATTCTTATCCTTAAAAGTGTGCATATTGATTACCTCCTTAGATTACACTGTCATAGAGAATGCCAACCTCAACACCCCTATCAGCAGCAATATCAGCCGTTGCAATGCGGAGTGATTCACAGTCATATGCACCAATTGGGTCAGTTTGATTTAACCCACTGATATAGGAATATGGCTGTGTGACAATGTGCTCCTGATTTGAAATCAGAGCATCCGCTGCCTTGCGGAAGGAAATGTGGGCACGCTTATCAGTACTAACTGCTATGGCTTCCAATGTACTAGCTGGCACTAGCAGATTCACAACAGTTTCCTTAGCGATAATTACCTCAGTGGTATCCACTGGCAATGTATCGCCTTCATGAGATGCTCCACCACTACTTAGCTTGATAACGTTGCCATCATCTCCGCTAACGGATTGCACAACATCCCTAGCAACGCCACCTTCCCAGAAAATCACAACACCATCACTTGCCTCAATTTCAGGATCGACAGATGTCGTTGTGATAACACGATCCGTATCCGTGCTTATCTCACCTTCATAGGCCATCTCCGCAATGATGGTTTGTTTGATTTCCCCTTCCTGTTCAACGGCCGCTGCTATAGATGCAGTAACACCATTGACAGTGCAACTCGATGAAAATAGTGCTGTACCCATGACTAATTTCTCCTAATGTTATACCCATGCCGGGATTCTACAATGGGCCTGGGTCATTCTTGCCTCAATGCTATATTCTTGAGGTTCAGAATATGGTTCGGTTCTCTCAAATTTCGTAATAATAAAGTCTGCACAAATGCCTTCGCCATCTGGCGCTTGTGGGCCAGGTTCATCGGTAACAACAGCACTTTTGCATGACAATGCATAGAAGCAAATGCCAGTTTTGACACCTTCATCATTATAAGTACCATTGCCAAATGTTTTCCTGAGGACATCGATCGCAGCTTGTTCAATACCAAGATCATGAGCATTAAAGATATTGAAACTTATCCTTAATCTCTTTATCGATTCTCTGGCATCCTCCCAACCATGCGAACGTCTCCGTCCAGTATCAACATCATCCTTTTCAATTGTCAGAGTCAAATCTCTAATTCCGACAATTTCAACACCAGCCGTTTCCAATGTAACAGCTTGTGCAGCACATGTTACGGCGGCATTTGGCACGCCGTAATACAATCTTGCTTCCTTTCCAAGCGGAATTGCAATACAATCAGCCATCTCTAGTCTCCTTTCAATAACCTAGTTTACTCTTGATCTTAACAGCCATATCCTTTTCTATGGCCGGACGGCCATATTTCCACCATCTTCTACCTTGAGGCCCAACAAATGGTCTTGGAGGATATTGAGTTATCCCCACTTTTTTGCCATGTTCATGTTTCCCGCCCCATATTCCGGATCTACTATACGCAGTCCCAACAATGACATTCCCTTGCGGATAACTTACATCAAATTGCACCGCCCCTTTTATGAATTGAGATTTAGGGAGATGTAATAATGGTTGACTACCTATACCGGAATGTCTTTTCCGATTCTTAACAACCTTAAAACTTTTGATTATCCATGCCCTAAGTGCAGCACCAGAACGCCTGAGAAATGTATTCTTCCATTTCTCCATATACGCTACAATTCTCTTGCCACGAAATGTAATTCTTGGCCTTACCTTTGCCGAAATTCTCGGCATGTGGAAATGGGGCAATCTAACTCTGCCGGGTGCAGGTAATTTAGGAAGTGGTAGATACATTCTTCACCCACATTAAATGATACCTGAGTTGAATAAGTGAAGTAAATACACGCCTATCTGTGAGATCTTCTGGATCATACGGGATAAGTATATTGGTTGAAACCCATTGCCAAAGACTTGATCTACTACCACGAAAATGATCGGCAATTTCTTGGACTAGATCCATCATACTATCTAGCTCTTCATTATTGGTTGGATCAATTTGCTTTAAGACCACTATATCGATAGTTATATCATCTAAGTTCGATCCTCTGCCCAATGGAGTTTGGACAATCGCACTTGGGACAACAACTACATGTAATGTGGAAAGTTCCTTGATTGTAAATGTAGCCCGATAAGATCGTATAGCAGTAAAACTCCTGCTAAATTCCACAGTATTGAGGATACTTGTAATACTCTCGGCTAATTCTATTGCTCTACTCATACTTCACTCATCTCTCTGGCATGGACTCGCATTAGCGTATGATACCTATCAGTCCATCTCCAAGATTGCCCATATTCAGTGCCCATAACAACATAGGTACTTGTATTACCTTCATTGTTATCAATGACCTTATCGCCTTCTTCCGGTTCAATCTCAACACTATTCAAAATGAGATCACTTGGAACAATAAGATAATCTCTGATTTCGCTTCGGATCCTAACGCCATGATCATCTTCATACTCCACGCTAGTTCTGCCCACAGTAACTTCAATTACAACACTATTGGTTCCTCGCATATATGTTACTGTCCTCTTAGGCAATAACACAGGCAATGCACCAAGAGCTAATTGTATGAAGTCTGTCATTGTGCATCTTCTTTAAGAGTGAGTGACACAAACAATCCTTTCGCTTGTGTGCCAGATGTCAATCCACTCTTTACACCACAAAAGTCGATGTACATCTTCTCCTGCTCATCGCCACCATCACGCTGAATACAGAAGATTGGTTGAACCAGAGTTGATGCAACTATTCCACTCATATCAATGGTATTTCCAGATTGCTCAACACCGTTGATTGAGAATTTGACATCGGAAAGATCAGAGAAGTCGATCTTAAAATACGTCCAAGTATTGTCTGTAAGATTGATCCCACTATCCTGATCATCTGTATCCGTCGCACCATCATCCGCTTCGACAAGAATGTTAGCAGATGTCCCCTCCATTCTAAACCAAGCATTTGTTGTGACAGCATCTAAACCATCCTCGGCATTTGTATGATCCGAGCAAACACCAATGACTAATCTCTGATCAGCCGAGCCAAGTGCATTTGTCCCAGTTAGATCCAATTTCACCCGGAAGGTAACAATTGGCTTCTCGAAGAGGTCAATCCACAAATGATTCTCGGTTGTCAATTGACTGGACTGTGCCTCGGTATCACTTGACTGAATCAAGCTATAAACACCATAGCCTTGATCAGTAACGTAATCCTCTGTGGAATTACCAGTTTCAGCATCAATTCCCCAAGGTTCAGGTAATGTTCCACTGGCATCATTAAGGAAGTGTTCTAAGTAGATGTAATCATCCTGATCAGGAGAAATTGGATTAACCAAGATACTTAGGATATCTCCATCCGCCAAAGCTATTGTTGAGATCGTACCAACAACAAGCTCATAGGGATCATCTCCACTATCAAGTACAATCGCACTAGCAAGAACAGAAGTGCCATTCTTAAGTAGATCAACCTCAATTGTTGAACTACCAGTTGCGGGGGTAATTATCCCCGCTTCGAATGCAAGTAATCCCCCTGTGGTTCCATAGGTGACATGCACAACACGTTCATCCTGATAAGCAGTTTGCTTGCCATTCTGAGCATAATATATCCTATGCTGATGCTCCAATTTCTCCACACCTATCCCAGCACCATCAGCTACATGTGAATCGCTAACACATCCAGCAGATGGAACCAATGTCCTTGCCCCTAAACTCCCAGCGAAAAAGGCATCTTCTTCAACCCGATGCATAGTTTATCTCCTAATCGTAAGTAGCATCCTCTCTGACGGTGCATGACCCAAGAGCTAGGGTGCAAACATTACCATCAGAAAGAACTGCCTCGACATCAAAAAAGTGACCTTGATTTGAAACTGTCATATCCTCGGTATCTTCATGATCCAATTCAAACTGACAGGTGGATTCATCAACAACTGTTCCTGCCACAGACAATTCCTCAACCTTCGTCTGTTTCACACGAATTGTCAATGTCACAGCAGCTCCAGTAATATCTGGCCAATCATCACTGGTAAACTCAATGGCTCGATTGTTCACAGCCTTGTAATCATCTCCACGAACAATAGTTAGGAGTGATCCATCAAGTGCTAGTGGACTAATTACGCTAATCATCCCAGCAGTCAATAGATCTGTCTTTGCTTGGATGTCATCAAGATGTTTATCAACCGATCCAGTGGCCGGCGATCCGGCAGTTGGGGCCAGTTTCATTGCATCTCTAATATTCTGCATTGTCAACAAGCTGCCAGTAGCCTCATCAACTGCTTTGAATGCAAAGGAAATTGCTCCAGTATTCCCATCAACCTTTGCCTCGATATACACTGTATATGTTTTGCCATTCTCAAAGCCATTGGCAACACTACATGTAATACTCTCCGAGTAGAATCCAGTAGTGTTGAGATTATCCAGCTTAGCAAGATTCCCAGTTAATATCGGAGTAGAAGTTTCATCCTCATAAAGCCGATAAAGAGGATTGCTATCTGCGTCGGTTAATTCCCCTGTATTGACATCATGTGTACATACAGAGAATACCAGTGTATCACCGATTACTACTTCCGTTGGGCATCCCATTTCACTAACTCCAATCAAGCCAACGAGGATTATTCAAATACCATTTCACAGTCTTTGTTAGGGAATCCTCAAAAGCAACTGTTGGTTTCCATCCCATTCTTTCCATTTTCCCACCATCCAAGGCATATCGAAGATCATGACCAGGACGAGAAGAATGGAAATCAACCATTTCATAAAGCAACGTCCTGCCAACAATCTTGGATATGAATAATGCAAGTTGGAGATTGTCAATTTCCCTCTCCCCAACAACATTATACTTCTCACCGACTATTGCATTGTCAATTAAAAATGACACGGCACTTGCATAGTTTCGACAATGTAAATAGAATCTGCTTCCAGCCTTTGTGCAATCCGGGTTGGCATGTATCGGCACCATCTCACCTGCCAGAGTAGACTTAATTACCATAGGAATGAACTTCTCTGGATGTTGCCTTTCACCAAAGAGGTTCATTGTATTGGTAATACATACCGGAACCTTATGAGTATTGGCATATGCCAGACATAATGCCTCTCCGCCTAATTTTGTTGCTGCATATGGATTGGTTGGATGTGCCTGATCTGTTTCCTTGTATGCTATCCCATCGCCGGCCGGCCCATAGACCTCATCTGTTGAAGCATAGATCATCAGCTTCAAGCTGTCAATCTTCCTAGCAAGATCCAATATCCTTTGAGTACCTAGGACATTTGACAGGACGAATTGTGTAGCACTAACAATACTCCTATCGACATGTGTTTCTGCACCAAGATGCAAAATATACTCAACCTCACCAATTTCCTTAATTGCCCCAGTGGTAAATGGCAATGTAAAATTCGTTGCAATAATCCTTACTCGTGGATTCTCATAAGCCTTGATGTCTCTAAGGCGATCAAAGCCGTTAGATGCATAGCTCAGCCTATCGACAATTACTATCTCGGCATCTGTTGATTTAAGTAGATGCTCAACAACATGATGCCCGAGAAATCCACAACCGCCAGTAATTAGGATTTTCATGTCACAGCCTTGAAAGAGTAAGCAATGCCACAGACATTATCATCAATCTCCGCGGCAATATACACCGTATAGGTTTTGCCATTCTCAAAACCATTCTCGCTAGTGACTGCAATCTTCTCGGTATAGAACCCAGTGGTATTGTCATCATCCAATTTACTCATCGTCCCAGTGAGTATGGGTGTGGGAGTTTCATCTTCGTAGATCCGATAAATTGGTCCAGCAGTTGCATCTGATAACATCCCTGTATCGGGATCATGTAAACACACTGAAAACACGACATTATCGCCAATTGTCACTCTACTTGGACATCCCATCTCTACACCTTTACCCAGAAGAATGTTGATTCTTTTTCATCGGTAATAAACCACTCGGTTATCTGATGGGCATAAGTATAGGCATCCACAGCAGGTAAGACGCCATTATTCCTACCCCTGTAGTAATCATGCCCACTGACAATCCCTCCTGGTCTAACTTTTGGTGCCCAGTTGATTATATCTTCCATGACATTATCAAACCTATGTGCGGCATCAATATACACAAAATCGAGGGAGCCATCCGATATGTCCTTAGAGGCATCGACACTTCTCTGTTTAATTAGTTTGGCATTATACTTACCTAATCTCTCAACTGCCTCAGTGTAATGCTGTTCAGCTGTTTTCTTAATGCGATGTCCAGGATATGGTTCCCAGATATCAATACAAAGGAGATCTAAATTGGGAATTGCCTTGCACAATACCTCAGAGAAAATCCCCTCCCTAACGCCAATCTCCGCACCCTTTGTGAATCCCAGATCATTAAACATCTGGGCCATCTTATTTCTCGTGAAACCTATACATCTCACAGGAGACATTTGTGGAAGCGATCTCCTAAACTTCCTATGGAGATGACCTGAAACATCATCAGCTTTCTGTTTTAATGCAATCCCCTTAGCCAATATCGGACTATCACTAGCAGGATGAAACCCCACAACACTCTCAAGATGATGTGGGCTTCCCCAACCAGGGAGATTGCCAATCCCACGATTCAACCCAGCAAGCCAATCCCTCTTGTAATCACCATCTGGCGTGAGATTTGTTCCATGCCTAATATCAATATTTGGCCTATTGGATTCAAAGTTTCTAAAAGGGATATGCATCTTCTGTAATTTCGTTTTGCATTCCTCAAGCCTAACCTTAATATGGTTGATGAGGAAATCTCTATCCGCAACAAATTGACTATAAGCCCGTCTCCCACGAGCTTTAATGAATTCAGTCATACCAAAGCGGAAATGATACCTATTGGTATTAGAGAAGGCATGTCTCTTGTCTCTCGGTAAGAAGGCAAAATGCGATGGATGATAAAAGACATCATGCTCACAGAGATAGACAATCGACCCCTCTGGTGTTGCTTCTAATCCAGCAAGGATTTGCTCAAACATACTTTGAACACATTTCTTCTTGTGTCCAACACAAATGTTCTTGCCGAAATCCAATGGCTCCTGACTAACTGAGTAGATTGGAATTGGCCCAGCAGCTTTGGCTAATTGTTTCCTAACAGCCCGAGCCAATGCTGGATCGATACTCGGATCGGTATAGTAGACAATTACTCTTGGTGCCTTGTATTGATCCATGTGATATGTTTCCCATCCAGGAACCGGACGAAACTTTTCGATCAACCAGGAAAATGGCCTGGTTTGATTCTCAAAGGCATCATCTTTGAAATAGTAGTTTTCCCATGTAAATCGATGTGCCTTAGCGACCTGCCTACCGCTCATTGGATAAGTGAAACCACCTTCATCTCTCCTAAACCAATGAGCTTGCCATGCCTTCTTATTAACTAATTGCACACCGCCACAAAGCCATGTTCTTAGGCTAACTTCAATGCCAACATTCCCCCAGGAACCGACCCGTTCATCCAACAGTCCAATGTGATCATTCCATTCCCTTGTGGTAAACCAGCATGATCCCTGTCCAGTCATTACCTCCGGATACTCAACCTTTGCCTCATCTCTTTTCTTGTAATCGGGCCAGAAATGACAATACAAATCCAGCCCAAGGAACATGAAATGTGTCCGGCCTCTTTTCTTATCTTGCCATTTCTTGACATCCAGTCGTCTCATTTCTGGAAGGATAACGGCATTCTCTGGGCAATGCTCTTGAAGAACCTCATCAAACCCCTTAGAGAGTTTGGCATGAGCATCAATCTTCATAACATACTTCCCGGTAGAATTCTTCACACCGAGATTATACCCAGCCCTTTGACCGATTGATTTTTCTAATCGGATGATCTTTACCCTAGGATCATCACTATGCACCTTTGGCTCTGCTTCATCGCCATCCACAACAGCTACAATCTCAATATCCCCAGTAGCACTTTCCAAGGCGGATTCAATTGTCCTTTGGAAATACTCTTCTGTACGACCAGCGATGATCAAAGAGACTCTAGCCATTGCAAATTATACTTTCCATAGAGGTATGAAATCCATAGGCCGTTACTATATGGAATGCTCTCGGCCCTACTGGAGAAGGGGAAGCCGATTCAGATGCTGACTCAGATGCCGACCCAGAAGCGGACTCAGAGGCCGATTCACTGACGGATTCACTTGCAGACTCACTGGCAGATCCGCTTGCCGATTCACTAGCGGATTCACTGACTGATTCACTTGCACTTTCACTTGCACTTCCAGAAGCTGATTCGGAAGCGGATTCGCTGACAGATCCTGAAGCGGACTCACTTGCAGATCCGGAAGCAGATTCACTTGCTGACTCGGAAACTGATCCGCTAGCAGATTCAGATGCACTACCAGAAACACTTTCCGATGCAGATTCTGAGGCAGATCCACTTGCAGATTCACTTGCAGACCCAGAAGCGGATTCTGAGGCAGATTCACTAGCTGAACCGGAGGCAGATTCAGATGCAGAACCAGAGGCTGATTCGGAAGCCGATTCGCTAGCTGAGCCGGAGGCTGATTCACTTGCACTTTCACTGACAGATTCACTTGCAGATTCACTAGCCGAGCCAGAGGCTGATTCACTTGCAGATTCACTAGCCGATTCCGAAGCTGATTCAGACGCCGAGCCAGATGCCGACTCCGATGCACTTTCAGAAGCAGATTCAGATGCTGACTCAGAGGCAGATTCACTAGCAGACTCCGAAGCCGATTCCGAAGTGGATTCACTAGCAGATTCAGAAGCAGATTCCGAAGCGGATTCACTAGCGCTCTCTGAAGCAGATTCCGAAGCGGATTCACTAACAGACTCACTAGCGGATTCACTAGCGGATTCACTAG
>Ga0172362_10003547_pt1 | contig 13465 bp, 18 predicted proteins | sample LakKivs1_kivu2a2_FD_114534 | JGI IMG/M metagenome (GOLD analysis project Ga0172362, IMG submission 114534) | Sediment microbial communities from Lake Kivu, Rwanda - Sediment s1_kivu2a2 | ecosystem: Environmental > Aquatic > Freshwater > Lake > Sediment | place: Rwanda: Western Province, Lake...
CTACTTTTCACTTCCCATAAGAAGCTGGGCTACATCGGAGTTTGTCGAGATTGCTGGGCAAAACTATTTGAAGATAATCTTCTAGTCTCTGGCTCAGGCAGTTCAGGTGGTTGTTGCGGTTAATTATGCAAAGATCGGTCGACGGCAAAAGTTTGCCATGATTAAGTTCTTATACGATTTTTGCCTTATGTTTTCTCAATGGGTGTTTTCTATGGGAAAACGGGAAGTTGCCATGATAAAAGAAATAGGAGGAAACATTGAACGTTTTGCTGGAGAAACTGTGAGAAAAAAAGTCATGGAAGGCAATGAAAAGATTACTGCTAGTTCTGACAGGAAAGAAACAGCTGAATGGGTGAAGGGTGCGATGGAAAGATTAGATGCACTGGTTGATGAAAAGACAAGGATTGAAATCATGGAGAACTGTGGCTACAAATGTGCTTCTATGAACAAAAGCCTTATAGAAAGGGCAAAAGCAAAGTTGAAAAAGTATGAGGGCATAGATGAGTTCTTGAAGGCGGGTCGATCGATCCTTCCGGGAACTAGACTTGTCAGAGAGGGAGATGTTCTGTACCTATTCTATACGCCGCATCTGTTCACTAGGCCAATGAGATGTTATTGTAGTTTGGTCAATTCAATTGAAGATAATGTTTCCTTGACATATTGTCATTGCTCAAAGGGTTTTGTCAAGAAGTTTTGGGAAGCCGTCCTTGAAAGACCTGTTAAGGTTGAACTCCTACAATCAACTATGTCTGGGGCTCAGGAGTGTAAATTTGCGATTCGTCTGTGATTGTAAGGTGCGCACAATCAATTGTGATGAAGAGGAGGAATAGAAATGTGTGAGGATAATGCGCTAGTTAGGAAATTCAAAGCCGGCAAAGCAACGGTGCAGATCTATCGTAGCAGTCAGAAGATGGGCGAAGCTGCAGCGGAGGCCGTTGGGAAAAAAGCGATTGAGTTGATATCTAAGAAAGGAAGAGCTTCGATCGTGTTTGCATCTGCGCCTTCTCAGGAAGAGTTTTTGGCAGCATTGGGAAAGATGGATGGGATTGAGTGGCAAAGAATTACTGCCTTTCACTTAGATGAATACTTAGGTCTGCCGAGCGATGTGCCTCAGGCCTTCGGGAAGTTTTTGAAAGATCGTCTGTTCGATAGAGTGAAGCCTGGGAGAGTCTACTATTTGGACGGAACAGCTGAGAACTTGGAAGAAGAAGCCCAGCGGTATACGGGACTCTTGGAAAAGAACGGTCTCGACATAGCATGCGTTGGGATCGGAGAAAATGGCCACTTAGCGTTTAATGATCCTCATGTGGCAGATTTTGATGATCCTCTGACGGTGAAGGTTGTTGAACTGGATGAGGTTTGCCTTCAGCAGCAGGTGAACGACGGATGTTTCTCCAGCATCGACAAGGTACCGAAGCGGGCCTTGACCTTGACGATGCCGGCCATCTTTGATGCAGGTTACATCTTCTGTATTGTTCCTGCGAAGTCGAAGGCTGAAGCGGTTAGGAAGACTGTTTACGGCCCGATCTCTACTAGTTGTCCCGCCTCGATTATACGCAGCCACGAGAACGCTATTCTGTTCCTTGATACTGACTCAGCAGCGCTTCTGAAGTAGTTCCCTTTCTTCTGACGAACGGACATTATGGATCTTCACCTGGCCTCATACCAAGATCCTCTTTTGTGATGATGCAAAATCAAAGGGACGGATGAGATGGGAGAATTGAAGTGTTCATTCATCTTTCCAAGTCCAAACTTGGAACTGCCGATTGAGGGAGGAATGGTGGGGGCAACTCCACCTCTGGGTATGATGTATATTGCTGCAGTTTTGAGGAATGAGGGTGTACAAGTTTCCATGATAGATGAGGCAGCTCAAGGTTTTTCCATGAGAGGAATGGTTGACTGGGTGAAGAGAGAGAATCCCGATGTTCTGGGATTCTCTACCTATAACATTTCAGGCTACAAGGCAGCGAAGATTGCTGGAAAGGTGAAGGAGGAAAACCCAGATATTGTTGTGGTTTTTGGAAATATCTATGCTACTTTTAATGCTGAACGAATTCTTAGGAGGCATCCTTGTGTCGATGTTGTTGTTCGGGGAGAGGGAGAGTATACTACTCTTGAGTTGGTGAGAAGTTTAGAGAAGAATGAAAGCCTCAAGAAAGTGTCTGGGGTTACCTTCAGAAGTAGAGATCGGATAATTGCAACCCCAGATAGACCCCTTATTGATGACGTTGACTCTCTGCCTTTCCCAGAACGTGGACTCTTAGATGCTGAGTATCATGCTGTGACTGCTGGAATAAATGTTGCACCTAGAAAGTTTACTACTTTCCTTTCTTCTCGTGGCTGCGTTTATCGTTGTCGTTTTTGTGGCTGTAGAAGGTTGGCAAGGGGAATCTGGCGACCTAGGTCGGTGGATAATGTCCTTGAAGAGTTGAATCTTCTGGCCAGTGAGGGGTATAAGCAGTTTCTGTTTGTGGATGATAACTTCACTTTGAATCCTAAAAGAGCTATCAGGATCTGTCAGGGAATTAGGAAAGATAAAATAGACATAGAATGGATTGCTGAAGGGCGTGTTGACGTTTGCTCTTATGCCCTGTTTCGAGAGATGGCAAAAGCCCAATGTAGAATGCTGTATATTGGCATAGAAAGTGCCAGTCAGAAAGTTTTGGATTACTACGATAAAGGGACGACTCCAGAGCAAGCAGAAGCAGCAGTTAAGTACGCTAGAGAGGCTGGAATAGACGTAATAGTTGCTTCATTTATATTGGGGGCTCCTAATGAAACGAGGCGGGATCTTCGGAAGACCGTAGATTTTGCTCAGAAATTGAAAGTTGATGTCCCACAGTTTAACATTCTCGACGCATTTCCAGGAACAGACATTTGGGAGGAGCTTAGAGCTGAGGGAGTTTTGGATGAAGAAAAGTATTGGGAGACAGGTGTCTTTGTTCCGAAAGTTTCACCGGACACAGTCCCATATGTGGAGATTGAGAGAATAATCAGTGAAGGCTACCGACGCTTCCTCATACAACCAGGCTACATCATAAGGTTTCTGTTGAGAGCGGCCAGAAGTCCTTATCGCCTTAACATTCTGTTTAGTAATCTGAGACGAGTTAAGAATATTGCCAAAGGGGTTCGTTCAGTTGCTTGGTCTTAAGAATCATGTACGGGCGCACACATGGCTCGCGCGTTGAAGGGAATGATTTTTTGGGTTCTTCTTGATTGCTTAATGGTTTATTTGTGGTTTTCAATAGTAAGTTCCCAAGTTGAGGAAGGAAAGAGATAAATTACGTCCGTCTAAATATTCTGGTCATATCTGTTTATCTAAAAAGGGTGTGATTCTGATCTTGGATCTTAGTGTAGAGTTCGCAGGGATGGAACTAAGAAACCCAGTGACCATTGCTTCCTGTCCATTGACGGCAACAGTCCATAGATTGAAACAGGCTAGCAAATATGGTGCGTCGGCAGCGAGCACGAAGCTGGCGTTCATAAAGCAGCCCTTCATCGGTAGTCTACAACTGTATTCGGAGCCAGGGGACGTCCTCATCGTTCCGTTTGATAAGAGGTTGGACATGGATGAGGCCGTCGAACTCATAAGGAGAGCTAAAGAGGAGACGGATCTCGTCTTGCTTGCAAATATGACGCATGCAGCGCATGATCTTGAGGGTTGGAAGCGATTGGCATTGACTCTTGAAGAGGCTGGAACGGACATAATTGAGCTGAATTTCGTATGCCCTAATATTGAATTGACTGCTGAGCAACTTGGACTGGAAGTAATCGAGTCGGCGCGTGTCGGTGGCTCGGTAGGTCTATATCCTGAGTTATCTGAGAGGGTCACGAGAGTAGTTAAAGAATCGGTTCATGTGCCAGTGGTCTGTAAACTCACTCCAGAGGCAGCTGATATAACGGCTGTTGCTAAGGCTTGTGAAAAGGCTGGGGCAGACGCCATAGCGATAGGTGGAAATTACCTCTCTCTGCCGAGGATAGACATCTACAACGATGGGAAACCGTTGTACCCATCTTTGGATAAGACTAGCTTTGGAGCATTAGCCGGACCGTGTGTGAGGCATGCAGCCTACAGGACCGTAGCACAGCTTTACAGAGATCTGAAGATTCCAGTATTGGGTGGCGGTGGAATAACGAATTGGAGAGATACGGTAGAAATGATGATGTGGGGTGCGACAGTGATATCGATCTGTACATCAATCATGTGGTACGGATTCGAGGTTGTTGGGCGCATACTGAAGGGTCTAGAGAGATTTATGTATAAACAGGGTTACAGGAGCCCAGAGGAGTTTGTTGGATGTGCTGTGGAGCATCTTACAGCCTCAGACAAGCTTGTGCTCCACCCGGCGAGAGCGGTGGTTGATGTGGAGAAATGTAATGGTTGCGGAATATGTGTGAAGCCTGGTCACTGTGAGGCCGTGGAAATGAAGAATAAGAAGGCTGTGGTAGACAGGGACCTCTGCGTTGGCTGTGGGGTATGCGAGTCACTTTGTCCCCAAGATGCGATAGTTACGAAGAGAATCTAGTATGATTTAGAAAAAATGACATCGCGCGCAATCAGGTCTGCAAGGTTACTGGTTTGCGTTCTTCTGCCGATTTGTAACCAGCAAATATGACTTTCAAAACCTCTCTTCCAAACTCGCCTGTGGGAAACGGCTTCTTGTCTTCAGCAACGCACTCAACGAAGTGCCGTAATTCATTGGTGTATCCTAAGTCCCAGAGGTCGTTTACTGTCACATTGGCCCACCCTGTGGTTATGTCTACCTTCTCCACCGCATAGGAGTAGCCTTTCTCGCTGAAGACCCTCACTTGATCGGACTTGGTCCAATTGACAAGCATTACTCCGTCCGTACCATAGATTTCTACCCTGTCGTCCATACCGCCTTTAGTGATATAGTTTGCCTGTACGGTACTTGCTCTGTCGTCTTCGAATCGCATCAGCAGCGTTGCAAAATCTTCGACCTCAATGTCATGGTACAAGTTGCCTGTTTCAGCGTAGGCCCTCTTTACGGGTTTATTGATTAACCACAGAGATTCTCCTACTGGATGACAGCCTAGGTGAAGGAGGCAGCCACCACCGCTGTATTTCTTCTGTATTGCATAAGGGGAGTGAGAGCCAGAATGGGTTTCTCTTGCTTCTATGTATAGGATCTTTCCGATGCCTCCCTCGTCGATTATTCCTTTTGCTCTTGTCAGTGCTGGAGCGAATAGACTGTTTTCGGCGTACATCAGTTTGACGCCGTGCTTTTTTGCTGATGCGACCATTTTGTCAGCTTGTTCGACTGAGATTGCGAGTGGCTTTTCGCAGATCACGTTCTTTCCAGCTTCTGTTGCGGCTATAGCTACGTCTGCGTGTAGGTAGTTCGGGACACAGACATCGACGACATCAACGTCGTTGCGTTCAAACATCTTCTTGTAATCTGTGTACCATGCCTTGCAGCCGTATTTCTGGGCAAGGCTCTTTGCAGCTTTTTCAAGTATGTCTGCTACTGCGACTATTTCCGCACTGGGATTTTTCATATGACAAGGCGCATGGATGTTGTCGGCCACCCAGCCTGTGCCAACAATCCCGATGCCTATCTTCTTTAACTTTATCACCCTCTGATCAGGTGCTCTGTACGAGAAACAGTTTATGTTGCGGGGAATAGATAAAAATATATTCTCATAGAGCAAGTAGGAATCGATGTTAAGATGGTCGCACCAATTCGTGAATGCGGCGATAAAGTGGTAGGGAGTAATCCTCTATTTCTAGGTGTCGATCACATAGGGCTGTATTCCAACGGTAAAGTTACGGGGAAAGAGATCGCTGATTGGTATGCAAAGACTTTTGGTCTCGAGGTTGGTGAGGAGCCTAAGGCCTTCCATATCCCGAGTAGGCGTCCGGGTGAGATAGAGGTCTTGAAAGAGCAGGTTTACGGGAAGTGTCATATTGCTATTCGGGTTTCCAACTTCGATGAGGCGTGCAGATATCTTGAGGAAAAAGGTGTCGAGTTGGAGGAACCGATAATTGTGAAAGGCGTCGGCAAGGTCGTGTATCTGAAGAGTCCTGATCCGACTGGAAATCGGGTTCATCTGATTTTTAGATGCTGATGGCGCATTAGTGGAACTAGTTTCACCTCTCCCCAATATTTTTTTTATTTCTGGAGTCTTCGGAAAACGCTTCTTTTCGAGAAAGGGGAGTGGAAACGAGATATCTCGCTGGATTTTACAGGAATCTGCAGGAATCCACAGGAATTTACAGGAATTTACAGGAAATTAGAGGAAATGTCCGATATGGTTGAGTTTCATGCAGTCTTGGAACTCTCGCGGTCGATCGCGTAAAACGGGGAGATAATTGAGGTTGTGCTGAGAGAGCTGGAGGCCCAAGACCAATGTCGATCAAGCGAAAATATGTCATTTTCGTTCATCTCTACAAAGAACAGAAAAATGGAAGAAGTACTTAATCTGAAGTCATGAAAATGACCAATCGCCTACTAATCCTCGATCGATGCGCTTGTCTCTCGTCATCCTTAAATTTTTTAAGTTTATTCAACTCAATTGGAATTTGAGAATTAAGCCTGGTGTTTGTCATGTCAATTCTCATAACTGGTGGAACAGGCCTCATAGGCTCCTACTTGAGCCAGGTACTTGTCGAGGATGGTTATACGCCGGTTCTCTTTGATTTGTATCCTGACACCAAACTCGTCTCGGGCATTATGGACAAGGTCAAGATCGTCCGTGGGGATGTGACATCTCTATCTTCGCTCGTGGAGACCGCTAGGAAATACGAGGTGACAGACATATTCCATCTAGCCGCCATAATCTCGGTGGCAGCGGAGAACAGTCCTTTATTGGCCTTCAACATTAACAACGTTGGGACAATCAATGTCTTGGAAACTGCTAGGATCTTCGGTGTGAATAGGTTCATTTTTCCGAGTACCAACTGCGTCTACGATCCGGGACTCAAACTTCCGGTGGAGGGTGCGCCTGAAGAGCCCATTCTAATATACGGGGTGACGAAGGTCACTTGTGAGCAGTGGTGCCTGTACTACCATCGCAGGTACGGCTTGGATGTTAGGGGAACACGATATGTTTCCATCATAGGTCCTGGGAGAAAGGATGGTGGTGCCTCCAGGGTTACAAGCCTGATGATAGAGAAGGCTGCCTTGGGTCAGCCCTACGCTATCTACGCTGAGAGGGATGTCCGGATACCGATCTTGTACATAAGGGACGCGGTGGATGTCTTGGTGAAGATCTTCAAAGCTGGGAAAGTGAAGTCAAGGTTCTACAACATAAGCGGGATAGAGCCCAGTCTAGGCGACATATATGATAAGGTCAAGAGCATTCTGCCTGAAGCCCCGCTTACTTTTGAACCTGACCCGAAGATGACGAAGATTCTCAGATCTTGGCCATCAAACCTAGACTCCACGAGGGCTGAGAAAGAGTTGGGTTGGAAGATAACGTATGACCTAGATCGTATGGTAGAGGACTTTATCGAAACTGTTCAATCAAACAAAGAGATGTACCTGTGAATACGCGCGATCGATGTCTTCTAGTCTTGGATCGAGCTGTTTGCCTATCGATCGTATGGATACTATGTCACCGAGTTCGAGTTGCTCGGCCCTGTTCCATAGCCTCTTGAAGCAACTTTTGTACCTCATATGGCTCTCTTAAAGATGCAAGACTAGGGCGCAAGCGGTACGCGCGGCCATGCCTGTCCACATAACCGTATTCGCCGGCGGTTGTGACAATCACTGTTCCAGTTCCGAAAGCCTTGTCGATGAAACCGACATCGACATAGGTCTCTTGGATCTTGTCCAACTCGACAAACCTGGTGTCCAATCCGATGGCGCCAGTCTGGATGATTACCCTTTGATTCGTGATCATGTACTCCGTGTTCCTGTAAGCCATAAGCAAGTATATAGGTTCACCAAAACATGCTCCAAATCCTGTAAGGAAGAAGAGCCATGGGATAAAACTAAAAGGAAGTGGTGCTTCTAGACCAATCGTCATAAAGGAGATGGAGAAGGCTATGAAAAACAATCCAAAAGGAATCATAATGAGGCTGTGAGGTAATATGAAAGGTATCCTTACGGGTTTGCCGCTCCATAGAACCCTTTCGCCAGTGCGTAAGAGTTTAGTTAATTGAGACAAACTCTCACCAAATCATGTAAAATTGGGTGGAAAAGGCTTATATGGATTATTTTGTAGAGGCTGTTCGACAGAAAAGGTGAGTTCAGTTGAAAGAATGGGAATGTGTGCAAGTAAATCATCACAAGAATGTTGGTAAGACAATTGAGGAATGGCAAAGGAATGGCTGGCGTCTGCATACCTATCAAGCTCAAGGATCTCCAACTATTGTCAATCATTACTTACTATTTGAAAGAGAAAGCAAGGAGAAGGTGCCTCAATCTGTCGCTGCAGCCGCTGCTGGATAGAATTTACGAATCAATTGATCGGTAATTTTCTGAGGACATGTCGTAAGAGAGATCCATGTTGATTGGCCAGTCTGTCGAAGGCTTCAAAAAAGTTCGTGCACACAAGTGAGCAGAATACCCCCTCCCCCTACCATTTTCAAAATTGCAAGTGCGCAATCATTCTCTCCGTTATATATTTCCCAAAATTCTATTCTTTAGTCAATCTGGAGTTGGATTTTTATGAGTGAAGAGGCTTGGTTAGACATCTCGATCTTTCGATGCCCCAGCTGTGGACGATACTATGCAGACGCATCGTGGTATGCTGCTGAGTTGGGCTCAGATATTGAGTGTGGGGTCTGCCACAGTGTATTCAACACTAAGAAAGAATTGAAGGATAGGATGATGCTGAATATCAAGATAGACTCTCGGGAGAGAGCGTCAAGAGTCGAGATGACCAAACACATCCAATTGAAACAAGACTCGTGACATCATCGATCGATTTCGAGGCCATATTTGCGTGCGTGGCGCATTGGTGGAAACATAATTGTTTCAGACTGAGAGATCAGACTGGTATTTTGTTATTTCAGCCTCCTTAGTATTCTTTTCAGCGCTGGGCGTGACTTTATGGGATTTTCTTGTTCTGCAGGAAATGGTTTTTCGTTTTGATCTGGTGAATTTTTTTGGGCTCGTTCTCTTTTCGGTTGGTGTGTCCATATGTTTGGTGGCTAAAAGAACCTTGGGAAAGTACTATTCTTATGGTCTGAGAACCTTACGGGGTCATAAGATTGTAAAACGTGGAATCTACAAGTATGTCCGACACCCCATCTCGCTTGCAGTCATCATATATGGTATTGCTATTCCCATCTTTTTCGAGAGCCTCTATGGCTTTCTCCTTATGTTAGGTCTCGTTCCATGCATCATATACAGGATAGGGATCGAGGAGCGCATGCTTGTTGAAGAGTTTGGGGACTAGTACAGAGAATATATGAAAAAGACTAAGAAGATGATTCCTAAAGTTTATTGAGATCGATCGAGTGGATAAAAGACTGACATGGTACAAATCGCACAAAATCATAGGAGATTCGAATGGTCAAGAATAGAATGACGCAGGAGATATTTACTGGACTAGAAGAAAAGGGCTATCGGGCGCGTATTGTGTCTGTCCGACACATTGATGACCTGTGCGCCGACATCGAGAAGCATCATCGGCAGAGTCTTTTTGACCTAGAGTTTTATCAAGAGCGTATTTCAGTCTTCAAATACGATCCATACGAGGTTCTACCAGAGGTCAACTCCGTGATTGTGGTCGCGGTTCCGCAACCTCAAATCCGGGTTATCTTCAATTGGCATGAAAAAATGGTCTCCTTAATTGTTCCGCCAACCTATCTGTACGGGGAGGAGATCAACAAGAAGGTTGAGGGCCTCTTAGCGGGGATTCTGGCTCCGATAGGATTCACTGTGGCATATGCACGTGCGCTGCCGCTGAAACTCCTAGCGGTGCACGGCGGACTGGCCAAGTATGGCAAAAATAATGTCTGTTATGTTTCAGGGATGGGTAGTTTTCATCGGCTTTCGGCTTTTTACTCAAACCTTCCCTGCGAAGGGGATAGTTGGCAGGAACTTCAGATGATGGATAGATGTGAGAAGTGTTCTGCTTGCCTTCTTAACTGTCCCACTGGCGCGATCACATCTGAGCGTTTTCTCCTGCGTGCTGAACGGTGCCTCGCTTTCCTTAATGAGAAGCCGGGCCACATCCCTTTCCCGGATTGGGTTGACACATCTTGGCATAACTGTCTGGTTGGCTGTCTCAACTGTCAAAAGGTGTGTCCAGAGAATAAGGATTTTCTACCTTGGATTGACCAGGGAGCGGAGTTCTCAGAGGAGGAGACAGTTATGTTTTTGAAGGGGGAGTCTCTCGATCAACTGCCAGCTTCGACGGTAGAGAAATTGAGAAAACACGATATGATCGATTTGATTGACATTCTTCCCCGCAATCTGGGTGTTTTCCTCAAAACAGTTAGTTAGAATGCGCGCGTAAGTGCGATCTTACGTTTTCTTGGTGGCACCAATCGATGCGATTATGATGCCTGCTAACGCTATAAGGCCGGCTAGAATCTCAACAGCCGTCCAGAAGCTCATGTACCCCGATGTGATGAAGGCGATCAAGCAATTTCTCTCAGAAGCATAGAGGCCCAAGACCAAACCTATAACCAAAAGAACAGAACCACATAAAACCAGCCGTGTTCTCATGAGTTCTCCCCAATAAGTCCTTATGATCAACACACAATATTAATTACCATTGTGTGTGCTGGCTAATCTAAGGGACACAGTGAAGTCTGATGAAAGTGACTAGGCCACGAGATCTGAGCTTCAAGACGAGAGAAGAATGGCGGGAGTGGCTGCAGAAAAATCACAAAAAAGCAGATGAAACTTGGGTGATACTTTGCAAGAAAAACTCGAAAAAAGACGGGCTTCGATACTTCGAGGCAGTTGAGGAAGCCATGTGCTATGGTTGGATAGATAGCAAGATGAACAGAATTGATGAGGATACATTCCGGCAACGATTCAGCCCGAGACGAGAAAATGGCGTCTGGTCCAAATCCAACAAGGAACTTGCAATGAGGCTCATGAAAGAGGGCAGAATGACAAAGGCAGGATATGATGCTGTTGAGGAAGGCAAGCGTAGTGGCAAATGGCAGGATGCCTATACCTCGAGAACAACTCCTGAAACTCCAGAAGACCTGCAAGAAGCACTGCAAGCATCACCAAAGGCCCAAAGCAACTTTCAGGCTTTCTCCAATTCAACCAAACTGATGTATATCTACTGGATACAGAGTGCTAAAAAACCAGAAACGCGGGCAAAAAGGATTAAGCAAGTTGTAGGAAGAGCAGCCAAGAACATCAAACCAGGCTAACCCCAAAGGAGGTCTATTTGACGAAAAATGGGAATAAAGATTGATTTGCCATCTCTACTTACGGTTCTATCTCTTACGGCTAACCTTTTCATCGGTTTTCTATATCGGAACGAGATTCCTGTTTCAAAAGACATCGGAATACTTCTCGTGTCATTTGGAGGGCTCTTTTTTGTATACACGCTTCTGTATCTGAGGAGAGGTTTCTTTGGTGGAACTGAACCAGAGTTGGAATTCTTGATCACAGATGGTCCGTACCGGTTTTGCAGACATCCTCTGTACTTGAGTTTTATCATAATGATTCTCGGCTTCGACCTAGCGTTCAGAAGTGTTGTGGGGATAATCTTCACTGCAACGGTTTCAATGCCAGCTTTGATTTACAGAGCAACTGTCGAGGACAGACTACTCAGAAAAGAATTCGGCAGAGAATGGGATGACTATGCAAACAGAGTGGGATTTCTGTTCCTGAAATTAGGACGTAGCCATCGAGATGAGAAGGTTACATAGTGGCTTACGCTGATCACCCCTATGAGTGGAGATGTCTCCACAATTATGTGTCAGAGTCTAGAAAGGATGGTTAGCTTTCACATCGAATTATGGCCCCTTCAGAGAAAAAAGAGGGGATTTTTTGATTGCATCAAACCATGCTTGAAGGAACAGCTTTATAAGCAAAGGGATTGATGATTCTTGAGATATTATGCGAAAGATTGTCTTTTTTGACGGTCTTTTGTATAGTTAACACTTGAAAAGAGGTGTAAGGGGATGAGTGAAAGAAGACGTGACTACGGCGCTCCTAGGAAGATGTACCCAGCAATCTGTGCTGATTGCGGAAAAGAGACAGAAGTGCCATTCGAGCCTAAAGAGGGGCGTCCAGTCTATTGTAGAGAGTGCTACCAGAAGCATAGGCGATATTAGTCCTAATCAGACTCGTGTCGATTATGCCTATCTCGTTCGTGTATTTTCTATCTTTTTCTTGTATTGTTTGTATTGTTTAAGTCTTCCATTTTTTTCGGTCAGTATCGTCATCTTAAACTTACCATTTTCACAATAAGCTTGTCTCCGAGGACCGGTCTCAGTAGTCGCTCAAAATCGCCTATCCTCTTCTTTATGCCGACGGTGAATTTCTCAGAGCCAGCCACTTTGTTTATAGTGATCCATCCGCCCCCGAGTATATTGCACTTCACCTCAATGCTGGTTGTTTCTTCATATGGAATCGCACGGTTCTTTTTGTCTACCAGCAATTCTTCGATCCCTTTCTCCCTCAGCTGCTTTATCTTCACATCACCAGCCTTCTGGGCCAGGCCATCAAGGACATTGGCGACTATACTGGGCGATGTGCCTAATCCGCTACCAGGGAGAGGCGCAACAATGAGCCGTCGATCCGTGAAGAAAAGTAGATGTCTCGACGGATTGAAAATTCCCTTGTATGCCTCTGTTGTAAACAGAACCGATTCTACGGAAGGATCGGCGGCCACCGGGGTCGCTGGTGCTCCGCAGTTGGAACAGAAGGAGTCTCCAGCCGGAATTTCTTGACCGCATTTGATGCAGAAAGGCAAAGAGACCACTATGGTTGGAGTGTCATTGAAGCAGTACATAAACGTTTGCAATTCAGGCGCGAACTATTTTTGGCTCCTCTTCCTAAGCTGAATTCGTCTTTTAAGAGCGCTTAGAAGCCAGTCGGTTACGAAACCTAGGATGAATGAGTATAGCACCACGCTTAGAAGTGACAGGATCAGGAGAGGGCTTCGAATCAGCTCGCCAAATATTGTGCTGAGGGCATGCCAAGGATGTTGAAGATACCATGCCAGTTCAGGTGAGCCAAAGTGCGGCTTAACTGTAAAGAAGATAATTGAAATGATGTGGACGAAGAGGTAGATGGCTGCAAAGCCAAGAACCCTCATCCGCCTCATCCTGACTCGTCTCCTCTGAATTAATCCGATGGATACTCAAAATCTTATATGTTGAGTTCTTGGTTATTGTAAAAGCGATGGCTATGAAGGTCTTGGATATTGATGAGATTGAGGGACGTAGGATAACGGTTCCAGGTATGACTAGGGTTTTGAAGGATATATTGGTTACAAAGAATATGACTACGCATCTCGGGGTCATTCCACCGGGGCAGTCGAGTTCGAGGCATGTCCATCCGGAATCTGAAGA